>ENA-ORPK01002531-ORPK01002531.1-human-gut-metagenome-genome-assembly--contig:-NODE-2531-length-12460-cov-4.543652_pt1 | contig 12460 bp, 9 predicted proteins | sample MGYA00242139_ERZ509068 | MGnify/ENA primary metagenome ERZ509068 (study PRJEB26280, sample SAMEA2338687) | human gut metagenome | biome: human gut; feature: human-associated habitat; material: faeces... | reverse complement strand
ATGATAAGTTCTACAACAAGGAGGCTGCCCGCTTCAAGAAGTTGAGCGCTAACGACAATGCTTTGGCTAAGGAGATTGCACTCTGGAAGGAGAGCGTTGCTGAGCGTTGGGATGGCATTCACGTAGTATCAAAGGATGATTGCATGTTGATGGCTGCCGAGACTGGTCAGAAGATCAAGGTTCAGTACGTTATCGATGAGCAGGGCTTGAACGATGCAGTTGGCTTGGAACTTGTTGTATTGAAGGATCAGCCAGAGGATGGCAAGCAGATTTATGCTGTTTATCCATTCAAGATGGTTGGTCACGAGGGTAACAACTTTACATTCGAGGCTGAGATTGAGCCAATCAATGCTGGTTCATTCAAGACAGGCGTACGTATGTATCCTAAGAATGATAAGTTGCCACACCGTCAGGACTTCTGCTACGTTAAGTGGTTGGACTAATATAATAGCGGCATTGTCACATTATAAATATATGAATCCTGTATCTCTTTTGGGGGATACAGGATTTTTTGTTTGAAATCGAACTGCGAATAGTATTGTTGTGGATGTGCAATGTGAAAAGTGAATGCAGATAAGAAACAGGGGAAGATTTGGAAAACAGAAAAGGAGTCTTCCTTTTGCGTAAGAAAGACTCCTTATAAACTTGTATTATGATATTTTCTTATACCAAATACTGAGAAGAGATACTCTCGTTATCCTCTACACGGCGAATAGTTTCAGCAAACATATCTGCAATAGAAATCTGCTTAACCTTTGCGCAACGCTTGGTGTAAGGGATGGAATCAGTGAACACAATCTCCTCAAGAGCTGAATCCTGAACACGTTCAGATGCAGGACCACTCATTACGCAGTGAGATGCACATGCGCGGACAGTCTTTGCACCAGCCTGCTTCATGATATCGGCAGCCTTAGTGATAGTGCCGGCTGTATCAACCATATCATCAATGATGACAACATTCTTGTCTTTTACATCACCGATAATCTGCATGCTTGCTACTACATTGGCGCGAGCACGGGTCTTGTTGCAGAGCACGAGAGGGCAGCCGAAGTACTTGGCATAAGTGTTGGCACGCTTAGAACCACCAACGTCTGGAGAAGCAATGACCATATCCTTGAGGCGCAAGCTCTGCAGGTATGGCAAAATAACGCCAGATGCATAGAGGTGATCTACAGGAACATCAAAGAAACCCTGAATCTGGTCGGCATGGAGGTCCATGGTGATGAGACGGTCGATACCGGCAACGCTGAGCAAGTCGGCTACCAACTTAGCGCCGATGCTGACACGTGGCTTGTCCTTACGATCCTGACGGGCCCATCCGAAGTAAGGAACAACAGCAATAATATTGCGGGCAGAAGCACGCTTTGCTGCGTCAATCATCAGGAGCAACTCCATCAAGTTGTCTGAATTAGGGAATGTGCTCTGTACGAGGAATACATCGCGTCCGCGGATAGACTCCTCGAAAGATACGCCAAATTCACCATCAGAGAACTTGGTTACGACCAAGTTACCGAGAGGGCAACCTAAACTTGCGCAGATTTTTTCTGCAAGGTATCTCGAGCTAGTTCCCGAGAAAACCAAGAAAGAGTTGTTGTTACTCATTTTTCTTAAGGATTGTATATAATAAATGTTTCAGTCTAAGTTTGAATTCCAACTGTAGTGTAATATTATTACTACTTTGCTGCGTTGCGAAGTTTTTCGAAGTGGGCTATTAGATCTTTAAAATCAGATTGATTATGAATATCAAATCTGCTCCACAAATCTCCACATACTACTACGCCACCAAAACCAAGTTGTTTAGCCAATTTAATGTTTTCAAGGTCCATACCACCCAATGCATATACATGCTTGTCAATAAGTCCCTTGTCGGCAGCATCTTCCAGTTGGTTCAAAGAGAATGATTGCTTTTCGTTGTTGAATTCTATACAGTCGAAGATATTTTTTAGAAAAACATATCTCGATTTCTTCTTCATTTCCTTCAGCATCGACAAGTCCGTACATGTTCTGCTGTATTTTCCCTTATATCCATTAGGAATAGCTGCGTTTGGATCATCTATGTGAATTGCAGCCAAATCATATTCGTTTTTCAGATAAAAATGTTCGTGAACAGTGATCTTGTTGTAATAATCCTCTGGTATAAGAGACAGCAAACGCTCGGAGTATAGAGGAGATGAACCAGGCTTGAAAAGATGCAAGTTGTCCATACCCTCATCGAAGAGCGTAGTCAATATTTTGTCTTCCTCCACAAAGAAAGTGGACTTAGTCATTATTACGAGCTTCATCGTTTGTTTTGTTTTCAAATGCAAATGTAGGAATTTTATTGCAAACTTGCAATTATTACGGAAATAAAAAGCTAACTTTGCACAAAATAATTGTAATATGATTGTAAACAAGTACACTTTCGATAACATTCATACTCCTATGTATGTTTTAGAGGAGGAATTACTCCGTCGTAACCTTAGTCTTATAAAATCAGTTGCCGACCGTGCAAATGTTGAAATTATTCTTGCTTTTAAGGCATATGCTTTATGGAAAACATTTCCTATTTTCCGTGAGTATATTTCTTCAACTACTGCAAGTTCGCTCAACGAAGCTCGCTTAGGCTACGAACTTTTTGGTGCACCCACACATACTTACTCGCCTGCATATACAGCCAACGAGATAGAACATATTGCTCGTTGTTCAAGTCATCTCACTTTCAATTCTTTTTCGCAATATGAACGTTTTCACGATATTGCCAAGGTTGCTAATCCAAACATTACCATAGGAGTTCGTGTAAATCCTGAGTATAGCGAGGTTGGTACAGATTTGTATAATCCATGTGCACCTGGCACACGTTTTGGCATTACTTCCGATAAACTTCCAGAGACATTGCCTGCTGACATCGAAGGATTTCATTGTCATTGCCATTGCGAGAGTGGGGCAGACGTCTTTGAGCGAACACTTGTCCATATTGAAGAGAAATTCTCGAAATGGTTTCCACAATTGAAATGGATTAATTTTGGTGGAGGTCATCTTATGACTCGTAAGGATTATGATGTGGAACACCTTATTAATATATTAAATGGATTCCATGGTCGTTATCCTAATCTGAAAGTTATTCTTGAGCCAGGTAGTGCTTTTGGATGGCAAACTGGTCCTTTAGTATCTCAAGTTGTAGATGTTGTAGAAGATCATGGTATTCGTACAGCTATTCTTGATGTAAGTTTCACCTGTCATATGCCTGATTGCCTTGAAATGCCATATATGCCAGCTGTTCGTGGTGCAAAAGTTGTGGAAGAAGATGCTGAAGGTAATAATGATGTGCAATCTAATAATAATGTACGCGCGCATAAATATAATAATGTATATAGACTAGGAGGAAATTCTTGCCTTAGTGGAGATTTTATGGGACTTTGGCAGTTTGATCATGAATTGCAAATGGGAGAGAACATCATTTTTGAAGACATGTTGCACTATACAACAGTAAAAACTAACATGTTTAATGGTATAAACCATCCTTCGTTAGCACTTTTGCATACAGATGGCCATCTTGAGATTTTACGTGAATATGGTTTCGAAGACTATAAAAAACGCATGGATTAGAGGTAAAAGTGCCTAAAAATCCCCCAAAAACAAGAAAAATCGCATTTTTTCTAAAAAAAAACCTCTAAAAAGTTTGCAGGTTTCGAAAAAAGCAGTACCTTTGCAACCGCATTAAGAGAGGTGCTCCTCTGATAAAGAGGAAAGTTGCGGAAATAGCTCAGTTGGTAGAGCACAACCTTGCCAAGGTTGGGGTCGCGGGTCCGAGTCCCGTTTTCCGCTCAAATTTTTTATTATTTTTCCACAGAAAGACATTATTTTTCCGATGAATTTATATTTACGATATTTTGATAAGGAAACATTGGTTCATAATGTAGATGACGCAATTGATTTTTTACGTTCCATACCCGAAATAGGGATGAATGTTAATATCGAGAACGACATCCGCGATTATGTGGCCAGTGATGTTTTCTACCCCAAGAGATATAAGGTGCGTCAGCGCGTCTATTTCATTATCATCAAGACCACGGCAGCAACAATGCTCGACTTCAAGCAGAAGAAGGCGTTGCACACCATGCCTCAGCAGAACGCTCCTGTCATGGATAAGCGCGACCTCACAACAAACGTCATAACACGTCTTAACGAGGAACGTCCGGGATGGTATGAGGGTGCGCTCGACTTCAAACGTGTGGTTATGATTCCTGCAACAGGCAAGCACGAGTATCGCGACACCCATTTCGTGGTGCAGTGTAAGGCAATGTCGGGCATCGACTGCTACAACCGCATCGTTGATCATCTGCGTGGGCGTGTCGACACACGATCGCAGTTTCCTTCGGCAAAGGGAAAAAACTTCCATTTCAAGTATCTTGGAATGTGGAAATAAATAAATGTGAACAAAGCATGTGCATGTGCCTGCATCGCGGCCGCTTCAAAGAACAGACGGTCCACGATGCAGGCTCATGCACTTTGTGTTTCTTATAAATTTGTACGATTATGAACAAAGTGATGCTTATTGGCAACCTCGGCAAAGACCCCGTGGTGCGCTATTATGATGCTGACCAAGCGGTGGCACAGTTTCCGCTTGCCACAACCGAACGTGGCTACACGCTGCCCAACGGCACACAGGTGCCCGACCGTACCGACTGGCACAACATCGTGTTATGGAAGAATCTTGCCAAGATTGCCGAACGTTATCTTCACAAGGGCGACAAGGTGTTCATTGAGGGTAAGGTGCGCTACCGTAGCTACGACGACCGTAAGGGACAGCGCCAATATATCACCGAGATTTATGCCGACAACATGGAGCTGCTCACGCCCAAACCTGCTGGCGGTCAAGCCGCAGCACAACAGGCTGCTCAGCCTGCAGCATCACAGCCTTCAGCATCAGCACAAACAGAACCCGAAACCGACGACTCGAACCTGCCGTTTTAAAGGTAAAAAAGGTAAAAAAAGGCTGACGCCTGTTTAAGGGAAAAGAGAAAAACGAAAAGTGAAAAATTCTTTTTAAAGGTAAAAGGGTAAAAAGGTAAAAAAAAGGCTGACGCCTTTTAGGAAAATGAGGGTCTTGAGGCTTCTTTAAAAGGCTTTTTTTATATAAGTTTTATAAGACCTATAAGCCCTAAAGCTCAATAACCCCTAAAGCTCCATAACCCTTAAAGCCCTATAGCTCTATAGCCCTATACCTCCACATAAAACAACCCATTCTTATGATCGAGATACAACATTTATATAAAAGCTTTGGCGACAAAGAGGTGCTTAAGGACATCAACGCCAAGTTTGAGGACGGCAAGACCAACCTCATCATCGGACAGAGCGGTAGCGGCAAGACGGTGCTCATGAAGAACATCGTCGGACTGCTGGAGCCGACCTCTGGACATATCCTTTACGATGGCCGCGACTTCGTGTCGATGAACAAACACGAGAAGGTGAGGATGCGCCGCGAGATGGGCATGATCTTCCAAAGCGCTGCCCTCTTCGATTCGCTCTCGGTGCTCGAGAACGTCATGTTTCCGCTCGACATGTTCTCGTCAATGAACTATCGCGAGCGTGTGAAACGTGCGCAAGACTGTCTTGACCGCGTAAACCTTATCGACGCTCAACAGAAATTCCCGGGCGAGATCTCGGGCGGCATGCAGAAGCGTGTGGCCATAGCACGCGCTATCGTCCTTAACCCCAAATATCTGTTCTGCGACGAGCCAAACTCGGGATTGGACCCACACACATCGCTCGTCATCGACGAACTGCTGAGCAGCATCACGAAAGAGTTTGACATCACCACCATCATCAACACCCACGACATGAACTCGGTGATGGGCATTGGCGAAAACATCAACTTCATATATCAAGGACGCAACGAGTGGCAAGGCACAAAGGACGATGTCATGGGCTCAACCAACGAAAAGCTTAACGACCTCGTCTTCGCATCTGACCTCTTTAAGAAGGTTAAGGACGTAGAGATGGCAAAGGTAGCGAAAAAATAGACCATAGCTTTCCAGACAACAACAAGACAAGATGCTCTTTTGGCCCTTGCTCACAGGTCTTCTAAGCTAACTCATCGTTTTTTAAAGCTAACTCATCGTCTTTAAGTTTGCTCATCGTTTTTTAGCTTGGTCGTTATTATAAAGACAATAGAGACAATAGAGACAATTTTAAATTTGCTTTTTCGGTAAATTTTAACATCCTTGATCGAGGTTGTCATTGCACCGACAAATCAAATTTAAAATTGTCTCTATTGTCTTTAAAACCAACGCAAAGGAGCCTGCGCAAAACGTTTCTTCTTCAAAACAAAATTCTGCTGCCTTTTAATGAAAAAATCTTATTGTCTTTTCTTTCCTGCGTTTTCCTATCTGTTTCCCTACCTGTTTTTCTCCTTTTTTATCTTTCATTTTTCTTCATCTTTCCCGTTTCTCTCTCTCTTTCTTAGTTTATAGCATCTTTTTCTATCACATTTGAAAGAAAAAAGAGTAAAAAGGTTGCAAATAGACAGAAAATAATTAACTTTGCACCGCGCATTGTTCGTAATGCGCAAAAAAAAAGGATAATAATAATTGAAAAATGGTGGGGCATAAAAGCCTCCATAACGTTAAATCAAAAAGAGGACAATCTGTTTGTAAGGATAATCTTAATGAAGCAAAGCTAAGGAATTACTTAATGAAGCAAAGCTAAAACTTTTATTAATGAAGCCCAAGCTCTTCTTGACGAAGCCCAAAGCCTTTCTTAAAGAAGTCAAAGTTAAGATTTATGAAGCCAAGCTCAGAAGGAAACATCAATGACGGCAGGTTGTCACCTTGAAAGTAAAGGAAATAGAATTATGAAAGTAGCAATTGTTGGAGCGAGCGGCGCCGTAGGACAGGAGTTCCTGCGCATTCTCGCAGAGAGAAACTTCCCCGTGGATGATCTCGTGTTGTTTGGTTCAGAACGTTCCGCAGGACGAAAGTACGCCTTCAAGGGAAAAGACTACGAGGTTAAACTGCTTCAGCACAACGACGATTTCAAGGACATCGACGTGGCTTTCGTATCGGCTGGTGGCGGCGCATCGAAAGAGTTTGCCGAGACCATCACCAAGCACGGCTGCGTGATGATTGACAACTCAAGCGCTTTCCGCATGGACAACGACGTGCCCTTGGTGGTGCCCGAGTGTAACGCTGAGGATGCCCTGAACCGTCCGCGTGGCATCATCGCCAACCCCAACTGCACAACTATCATGATGGTTGTGGTGCTCAAGCCTCTTGAGCAGATTAGCCACATCAAGCGCATTCATATCTCCAGCTACCAGAGCGCCAGCGGTGCAGGAGCAGCTGCCATGGACGAGCTCCAGCAGCAGTATAAGGAGCTGGTGAACAATGAGCCTGTGACGGTGAAGAAGTTCCCCCATCAGCTCGCATATAACGTCATTCCTCAGATTGACGTGTTCACCGACAACGGTTACACCAAGGAGGAGATGAAGATGTTCAACGAGACACAGAAGATCATGCACTCTGACGTGAAATGTTCAGCCATGTGCGTGCGCGTGTCGTCGCTCCGTTCTCACTCTGAGAGCGTGTGGATCGAGACCGAGCGTCCAATCAGCGTGGAGGAGGCTCAGAAGGCCATCGCCGCCGCTCCCGGTTGCACCTTGAAGGACGATCCCGCCAACCTCGTCTATCCCATGCCTCTCGAGACCGCCGGCAAGGACGATGTTTATGTGGGCCGTGTGCGTAAGGATCTTGCCGACGACTGTGGCCTGACCTTCTGGCTCTCTGGCGACCAGATCAGAAAGGGTGCTGCCCTCAACGCCGTGCAGATTGCCGAGTATCTCGTGAAGGTGGGCGATCTGAAATAAGAAAACAGCATCACATCAAGCAAAACGAAACAACAAGCAAAACGAAACAACAAGGTCGGCTTGTAACACAGGCATGACCTTCCTTTTAAGGATAATCATGGGTCATGTCTTCTGTCTTCTTAAGCATAGGGCGTGGCTCATTTTGTTTTTTTCTGTAGGTGCACGACTCCTGTCTTGCAGTTGCTCCGTAAAAGAAAAAAGAAAGATTTAAAAGATATAGTGTTTAAAAAAAATTGTTTATATGAAAAAAACTTTACTCTCATTGTTTGCACTTGCTTGCACACTGACAGCAAGCGCAGATGCCGTGACCTTTGAAAAGGACGGTCTGAAGTATGAGGTCACATCGCCCACAACTGTGCGCGTGGCCGAAAACAAAATCGCTGGCGTGACCGTAAACGTGCCAGCCAGCGTTGAGAACAACGGCACAACCTACACCGTGAACAGCATTGGTGAGGAAGCCTTCTATTGGGACAATGTCATCAACGTGACGCTGCCCGAGACCATCGACTCGATCTACGACAGCGCGTTTAAGAGCACCAAGATTGTTGACCTTACCTTGCCATCAAAGCTCGTTTACATCGGCAACTATGCTTTCAACTCTTCTAATCTTGAGAGCATCACCATCCCCGCTTCGGTAAAACATATCGGTGGCAGCGCCTTCTTCACCTGCCCTAATCTTCAGACCGTTACCTTCCAAGGCAACGTTGAGGAGCTTGGCAAATCAATATTCTACCACACACCCGTGACCAAGGTCACTCTGTCTGACGACATGACACATATCGGCGACAAGATGTTCTTGCAGTGTGACAAGCTCACCGACATCAACTGGCCTTCAAAGCTTGAGGTCATAGGCGAGGCTGCCTTCAATGATTGCAAACTGTTGCCTTCGGTTACGCTCCCTGCCTCTTTGAAGGAAATTGGTGATGAGGCGTTCCTCAATTGCAACAAGATATCGTCGGTTGCTTTCCCTGCATCGTTAGAGAAGCTCGGCAGCTGCGCCTTCTCCAAGACCTCGTTGAAGACCATCACGCTCGATGCAAACAACCGCAACTTCCGTCTTGCTGGCGACGAGCTCTATTCTAACGACTACAGGCTCCTTTATCTCGTGCCCATGAAGGGCAAGACAACAGTAAAAACCATGGGCGCTTGCGTTGGCATCAACGGTGGTGCTTTCTGGGGTAGCGAGGTGGAGAACGTGACCTTGTCGAAGAAAGTTATCGCCATCGACGACTACGCTTTCTGCCAGTCGGCTTTGAAGAGCATTAACCTCCCCAACACCCTCGTCTTCATCGGCGAGCAGGCCTTTGCTTCTACACAGCTCAGCGGCGATCTGCGTCTGCCTGAGAACGTGTATATCGTTCAAGACGGTGCTTTCGCCGGCAACAACGGCCTCACCTCTGTAACCATTCCCTCAGGCGTTAAGTATATCTTTGCTCATGCTTTCCACGACAGCAAGAAAATCAAAACCGTAACCTTCGAGGGCAGCCAGGCTCCCGAGATTATGGATGTCTATGAGGAATATGATTCTCCTTTCTACCACTGCCCCATCACAAAAGCCTACATTCCTAAGGGAACCTCAGAAAGCTACAAGAAGCAATATTGGAACGACTATTTCACCCTCACCGAGACCGACAAGGGCGTGCTCGCCTACACAGCTACCGACCCGACAGACGGTTCGATGTTCAAAAAACAATCTTTTGATGGTGCTGTCAACATTACCTTCGCCGAGGAGGTGACCGTTGTTAAGGAACATCCCGAGGTGTTCTTGCGTCAGGGCAATGACAAGCTCGATCCTGTCTACTCTGGTAAACTTCTGGAGCCAGAAAATGAGTGGTGTGTTACACGTCAGAGAGACAAGAAGACCGTGCGCGTGTGGGCTGCCGACTACGACAACTATCTGCAGTCGTTCACAGGTGGTCCCAAGGACAAGTTTGTTTTCGTCATCCCTGCCGGCATTGTCAAGAATGCCGCCGGCGAAATGAACGAGTTGATTCTTGTCCGCGTCAACGGCTACGACCCTGCCTCTGGCATCGCCAACATCGATATGTCTTCAAAAGATGCTACCGAAGCTGCTCGCTTCAACATCAGCGGCGTGAAGATTGGCAAGACCCAGAAGGGCATCGCCATCATCAAGATGTCTGACGGTAGCGTTAAGAAGGTTTTGGTGAAGTAATTGGCCCTAATCCCAAAAATCACTATGAAATTTGGGATCGTAATCCCAAAAGTTATGGTGATTTTTGGGATTACGCTTCTTTCTTGGTTCTTATTGTTTGTAGAGAATGTATAGAAAGGATATGCCAAAAAGATCCTTGTAGAGTTTTTTTTACAATCTTGGTGGAGCAAAGAAGCATGTTTCAAGACTTTACGTCTTGCATATTTATACATCTCTTCTTGCATAATTATGCAAAACTGTGAAAAAGCTAAAAGTCAATGAAAAAGGCGATATGTGAGCAAAGTGATGTTTTTTCGATGCTTTTGCTATACAGTTTTGTTAACAAATCTTAAAATTGGGCTTTTGTTGTCAAAGAGCCTCTTTGAGGTCGTCAAAGAGCCCAAATGAGCTCCTCAAAGAGCCTCTTTGACAACGTCATTAAGGCACTTTCATTTTGTCATTTCGCCCCTTTGAGAAAACCATACGAAAAAGCCCCCGTTTTTGCATATTTATGCAGAAACGGGGGCTGATGTTTTTTATAGACTTATGAATGGATTTATTTCTCTTTTGAATGGAACCGTTCTTCTTTTGAAAAGATTTTTGCTTCTCTTATGAATGGAACCGTTCTTCTTTTGAAACGATTTTTGTTTCTCTTTTGAATGAGATTTACACGATCAGAAGTTTACGCCTATGCTGAGCGTGAGGCAACCGTTGTGAGAAGAGTCGAACTCGTCGTGGCAGATGTTTGCAAGACCAATGTCGTAGGTCAGGTCAGCATAGAACAGGTCGTAAGCCATGCCGCAGCCAAGCCGCAGACCGCCGTCGAGACGTTTGAAGCAGTCGCTTGAGAACGAGCTGGTAGCCACGCGGTCGCCATAGTTCTTGATCTTGCCACCCACGCCGCACGCCACATAGCCGCCAAGGAACGGTTGAATGGACACGTTGTCGCCTGCATCGAAACAATATTTCACCGTGAAGGGCACCTCCAGATAGTTGAGGTCATAGGTCATCTTCTTGTTCTGATAAGTGGTCTTGCCGCCTTTCTCGGTGTAGAACAAGCCCGCCTCAAGGAAGAGCGGTGCGCTGTCGGTGAGCGGTTGTCCCACCACGGCACCGATGTTGAGGCCCGTCTGCCATTTGCCGCCATCCAAGGCCTTGTCGTCTGAGTTGACCACCGAGAACGACGGTCCTATGCGCAGGCCATAATAGCGTTTGCCCGCCTCATACATCCTCGACGGTCTGTTCTCGTTATAGTCGAGATGTCCTGTCTGCGGGTTATAATATTTGCTTTGAGTGTAAGCCTGTGCTGACATGCCGAGAGGCAGCATGAGGGTGGCGATGAGTGAAAATATCAGTTTTCTCATGATCGTTGCTTTTTGTTGTTTTTATTATGATAATGCAAAAGTAGGAAAAAAAAGTCCCATGCAGCAAGGGGAAACCCCTAAAACTGCATGGGAAATCTCTAAAGCCGACACTTTCAGACCCTTCGTCTTTGCAGGTTGAAAACACTGGCCTACAATAATCTGTTAAAAGCGCGAAGCTTGTTGCTCTTGGTCTTCCACCGTCTTAAATCTTGCTGTTCTTGGTTTTCCGCAAGCTTAAAGCTTTATTGCTCCTGTTCTTCCACAAGCGCAATGCGCAGGTCGCTGACCATGATGAGATGGCGTTTGTAGAGGTCGCCGACAGCACGTTTGAACACCTTCTTGCTCACATGAAACGTGTGCTTTATGTCTTCTGCTTCGCTCTTGTCGCCGAAGGGGCACACGCCGCCGTGGGTATGCAGATATTCGAGCAACGTGTCGGCAAACGACAGCGTCTGTTCGCGTCCTGTGGGCTGCAACGTGATGTCGAGCTTGCCGTCGGGGCGGATGTTTGACACATAGCCGTCGCAGCGGTCGCCGTGGTGAACGAGGCGGAACACCTGGTCGTCGTACACCAGTCCGGCGTAGCGGTTGTTCACGATCACCTTGAAGCCGATGGGGCTCTTCTGCCACACCAGCAGCTGCACCTTCTCGCCGGCCTTCAGGTCGGGGTGTCGTGTGTTGTCGAGGTAGCGTTCCACCTTTGCCGATGCCACGATGCGGTAGCTCTCTTCGTCGATGTGTATGTGTACGATGTAGCTCTTGCCCACCTCCATGCGCATTTTCTGCTCGCGGAAGGGACAGAACAGGTCCTTCATGAGTCCCCATTTGAGGAATGCTCCGTACTCGTTCACCCATGCCACTTCGAGGTAGGCGAAGTCGCCCACTTTGGCGAGCGGGTGTTCGGTTGTTGCCACCAGTCGCTCATCGATGTCGAGATACAGGAACACCTCTATCTCGTCGCCAATGTTTGCTCCTTGCGGCACATAGCGTTTGGGTAACAATACCTCGCCCTCGGGTCCACCGTCGAGGTAGAGTCCGAAGTCGACACGCTTAACTATTTTTAGGCGGTTGTAATCGCCAAGTTTTAATTTTGTCATAATC
>ENA-ORPK01002529-ORPK01002529.1-human-gut-metagenome-genome-assembly--contig:-NODE-2529-length-12464-cov-3.347731_pt1 | contig 12464 bp, 5 predicted proteins | sample MGYA00242139_ERZ509068 | MGnify/ENA primary metagenome ERZ509068 (study PRJEB26280, sample SAMEA2338687) | human gut metagenome | biome: human gut; feature: human-associated habitat; material: faeces... | reverse complement strand
ATTTGAGCCGGAGCGAGGGTTCAAATTCTCCACCTACGCAACGTGGTGGATCCGCCAGGCCATCACCCGCGCCATTGCGGATCAGGGACGCACCATCCGCATCCCGGTGCATCTGGTGGAGAGCATCAACCGGGTGAAAAAGACGACAGGGGAGCTTTTGCGCAAAAACGGCAGGGAACCCACAGCCGAAGAGATCGCCGTCCGGCTGGACATGGAGCCTGACCGGGTGCGGGAGCTGCTGCAGCTGGCGCAGGACCCCATCAGCCTGGAAACACCGGTGGGTGAGGAAGAGGATGCCCATCTGGAGGATTTCATCCAGGATGAGGAAGCGGGTGTTCCGGTGGACGAAGCCGGGCGGCAGCTGCTGCGCCGGGAACTGCTGAACGTGCTCAAGAGCCTGACGCCCCGGGAAGAGCGGGTGATCGCCCTGCGCTTCGGGTTGGAGGACGGGCAGGCCCGCACCCTGGAAGAGCTGGGAAAGGAGTTCAACGTGACCCGGGAACGCATCCGGCAGATCGAGGCCAAGGCTCTGCGCAAGCTGCGCCATCCCAGCCGCGCAAAGCGCCTGCGGGATTATCTGGAAGAATGAGCATGTAAGGGCACCGCGGGCAGCTGCGGTGCTTTTTGCATGGGCAGGGGAGAGTGCGCATCAAGAGCCAAGGTGTACAAAATGCACAAGGGTGTTTTTGGTGAGAACGTGCAAAACTCAAAAATCAAGAGCCAAAATGCGCAAAGCTTACACGCACCCGTGCGTACCATGAAATCGCGGGCTTGACAAAAATATTGGGCCAAAATGCGAAAAATGGCTTGACAGCAAGGCTTTTAGGGGGTATACTAAACCAGTATCACATAATGGCCTAGTGCGCCAAAAAGGGAGCTGCGCTGAAAGCAGCTGGACGGTGTTGACCGAAAAGTTTGTGAAAAGCGACGAACTTCCTTGGAGGATACGGGTCGATTTATGTGTGTGTGCTCAAATCTGACCTGCGTTTTTGCGGGAATTCTGGCAGCCGCCATTTACATTTTTATCCAGATTAAAGACAGGGTAAATAAAACAAAGAAAGGCTATGAGGTTGAGAGCCTTGCTTCCACGATTGTAAAGATGGTGATCATTACAATAGTAATTCTTGCATTTACCTACAGACTGGCGCAGCATAAGGGGATTCCCAGTGTCCTGATCTGGGTGTTGACTGTGGTTATGGTATATGGATATATTACCTCCAATACCACGGTAGGCCGCTATTTCTATGCGGTAGGCGGAAATGAGAAGGCAACCAGACTTTCAGGTATCAATACCAACAAGGTGTATTTTCTGGCCTATATGAACATGGGCTTTCTTGCCGCACTTGCCGGAATGGTAACTATTGCCCGTATGACCTCAGCACAGCCTACTTATGGACAGAATTATGAAATGGATGCCATTGGATCCTGTTTTATCGGTGGCGCATCCGCTTACGGCGGTACCGGAACAGTTCCCGGCGTAATTGTTGGTGCGGTGCTAATGGGTGTTATCAACCTTGGCATGTCTCTGATGGGTGTAGACCAGAATATGCAGAAGGTAGTTAAAGGCCTTGTGCTTCTGGCGGCAGTTATCTTTGATGTAGTATCCAAACGTGGTGGAAAATTAATTTCCAAGAATTAATTTCTGCATATCTAATCAAAGAGGGCGGAGTGTATATGCACTTTATGGCCCTCTTTGGCATATGGAGGGAAACATATGGGAAGAAAGGGGAAAAAGACTGACAGAAAAAGAAAACAGGCTGCAGGACTGGAAATGAAGATCATGATACTCATTTTTCTGTTCGTGGCGGTATCTTTCAGCTGTATTTTCATACTAATAAATACCTTGGAGTCTGTGGCAGACGTCAGCAATGAGATTGTGACAGTTCGGGTAGATGAGCAGCAACAGATTTTGGAGCTTTCCAGAAAATTTACTTATATTAACGGACAGGTGCTGACGCATGTCATGACTACCAACAAGGTGACCATGGAGGAACTAAAGACGAAAATTCAGGCAGAAATCATACAGATGGATACGCAGCTGAATGCATTCGCAGAGTGTCTTCCGGAAAATGACAAGAGACGGGATGCTTTTCAGAAGGCTACGGATCAATACACCAAGTATAAAAGAACTGTCGAGAGCCTTTTGGAAACCAGTGCAACCAACAAAACCCAGGCATATGTATCAGCCACTTCTAATCTGCCTATGTTTAACGAAAGCATAGAAGCCTGCATGAATGAGATGCGTGATATTACAGGAGAACAAATGGATCAGGCATACGAAGGGATGTCACAGCGTGTTGAAAATATTCCCCGGATTGTAGTGGGAGCAACATGGATCCTGACAGGCGCCATGGTGCTGATCCTGATCGGAATTAAGCTCTGGGTGACCAGCCCGGTTAAAAAGGCAACCAGGCAGGTAGATGTGCTGGTAGAGGGTATCCGAAAAGGAGAAGGTGATATTACCAGAAGAATAAAGGTTAGATCCGGAGATGAGATTGGCAGGCTGTCCATGGCAATTAATGATCTGGTTTCACAGATGCAGGAGATGATCATTGCCCTTCAGAGAGGCTGCAGCAGAATGGAAGATACACAGGAGGGGATTATCACATGTGTGGAAAAGGTCAATAGAAGCTCAGACAATACGATCAAGAATATAGGACACCTGTCAGAGGGAATGGAAAAGGTCTCCGGTGCGGTCTGTGGAGTGAAGGAGAATACGCTTGTTCTGGAACAGACGGTTGAAGATATGAAGCGAGTTGCTGAAAACGGAAGCAGCTATGCTGCGGGAATCAAGAAAAAGGCAGGGGAAATGGAGAAAGTTGCCGTCACCAGTAAGAAAGAAGCAATCGGTATGCTTACGGAAATGAATACCGCAGTCAACACCTCTATAGAAAGCAGTCAGCAGATTCACGGAATTACAAAGCTGACAGGGGATATTCTCGGAATAGCAGGAACGACCAATCTGTTGGCGCTGAACGCTTCTATAGAAGCGGCAAGGGCAGGAGAGGCAGGAAAAGGCTTTTCTGTTGTGGCAGATGAAATCGGTAAACTGGCTGACAGTTCAAGAGAATCCGCTAACCGGATCCAGGAGATCAGCAATCTTGTTGTAAAGAGTGTAGAGGAACTTTCTGTAAATGCGACAAAGCTGTTGGATTTCGTGAATACCAGAGTTCTTGCAGATTATGACGTCTTGGAAAATACAGGAAAGAAATATCATGAGACTGCCGATCAGGTGGATGCCATGATGGAGAATGTAAAGCATCAGATTGAAAAAATAAGAGAGAATCTTGGACATGTCAATGAAGCCAATGACAGTATTGAAATTACGGTCGCAGACAGTACGGGAATGCTGAAGGTAGTAAAGGAAAATAATTACGGCATGGAAACGGAAATGAAGGATATTTCCTTTGCTACAGAAAATATGTCCAGAGTGGTAGAACAGCTGAAGGGCAGTATCAGCTGCTTTAAGCAGGTATAATAACACTGTGGAAAATCTGCTGTAATAAGTAAAAAGATGAAAGGCGATATTCCGGTTGTCCCCGGAATATCGCCTATGGGCTATTGGTCAACGATTTCCCTGACATTTTGCCGGTAGGGGTTGACAAATACGGCTTTTTAGGTGTACTTTTGGTATAGTATAAAAGCAATGACGAAGACAGTAGCTGTCATCCGAACGTTACAGCGAGCCGGAAGGGGTGTGAGCCGGTACTAGGTAGGAGGACAGGGAAAATCACTTCTGAGCTGCAAACTGAAATCGGAAAGCAGATTCTGAAAGTAAGCCTTGCCGGATCCTCCGTTATGGGAAAGCATATAAAACCGTAAACCCGGTGAGTATGGTGTAACAGGTGGTAAACGTGGCAGCAGCCCGTCCTTTTACAGGACGGTTTTTTTTTACCCTGATTACCTGGAAAAGATCTATTGCAAAGGAAAGGAAGAAAGTCATGTATCAAAAAGTTTCTACGGATCTGAATTTTGTGGATCGTGAAAAGGAAGTTGAAAAGTTCTGGCGTGAAAATGATATTTTCAGAAAGAGTATGGAAAACAGAAAGGAGGGGCCTACCTACACCTTTTATGACGGACCTCCTACTGCAAACGGCAAGCCTCATATCGGACATGTGTTAACCCGTGTCATCAAGGACATGATCCCCAGATACCGCACCATGAAGGGATATATGGTTCCCCGTAAGGCCGGATGGGATACCCACGGACTTCCGGTGGAGCTGGAAGTGGAAAAGCAGCTTGGCCTGGACGGAAAGGAACAGATCGAGGAATATGGTCTGGATCCGTTTATTACCAAATGTAAGGAAAGCGTCTGGAAATATAAGGGAATGTGGGAAGATTTCTCTGCAACCGTTGGTTTCTGGGCAGATATGGATAATCCTTATGTTACTTATCATGATGACTTCATTGAATCAGAATGGTGGGCTTTAAAGCAGATCTGGGATAAGGGACTTTTGTATAAGGGCTTTAAGATCGTTCCCTACTGTCCAAGATGCGGAACCCCTCTTTCTTCTCATGAGGTGGCCCAGGGATATAAGGCGGTCAAGGAACGCTCTGCAGTAGTGCGTTTCAAGGTGAAGGGAGAAGATGCTTATTTTCTGGCATGGACCACAACCCCGTGGACACTTCCTTCCAATGTGGCGCTGTGCGTGAACCCGGATGAGACCTATTGCAAGGTGAAGGCGGCAGACGGTTATACCTATTATCTGGCACAGGCGCTTCTGGATACCGTGCTTGGAAGGCTTAAGACGGAAGAAGCACCTGCTTATGAGATCCTGGAGACCTATAAGGGACAGGAGCTGGAGTATAAAGAGTATGAGCCTCTTTTTGCCTGTGCAGGAGAGGCAGCAGAGAAGCAGCACAAGAAAGGACATTTCGTAACCTGCGACAGCTACGTTACCATGACGGACGGTACCGGTATTGTCCATATTGCGCCTGCTTTTGGTGAGGATGACGCAAAGGTTGGAAGAAAGTATGATCTTCCTTTTGTACAGTTTGTAGACGGCAAGGGAGAGCTGACAACAGAGACACCCTATGCGGGACTTTTTGTAAAGGATGCAGATCCCAAGGTATTAGTGGATCTTGACAAGGAAGGAAAGCTTTTTGATGCGCCTAAGTTTGAGCATGATTATCCTTTCTGCTGGAGATGCGACACCCCCTTAATCTATTATGCAAGAGAATCCTGGTTCATCAAAATGACGGCAGTCCGCGATGACCTGGTCAGAAATAATAAGACTGTTAACTGGATCCCGGAATCCATTGGCGAGGGCCGTTTTGGAAACTGGCTGGAAAACATCCAGGACTGGGGCGTATCGCGTAACCGTTACTGGGGAACTCCGTTAAATATCTGGGAATGTGCAGAATGCGGACATCAGGAGTCTGTGGGCTCCAGGGAGGAGCTTGAAAAACTCAGTGAAAATCCCAAGGCGAAAACAGTAGAGCTTCACAGACCTTATATTGACGAGATCACCTGTAAATGTCCTAAGTGCGGCGGCACCATGAAGAGGGTGCCTGAGGTGATCGACTGCTGGTTTGACTCAGGAGCCATGCCTTTTGCACAGCATCATTATCCTTTTGAAAATAAAGAGCTGTTTGAGCAGCAGTTTCCGGCACAGTTTATTTCAGAGGCAGTGGATCAGACCCGTGGGTGGTTCTACTCCCTGATGGCAGAATCTACGCTGCTTTTCAACAGAGCGCCTTACGAAAATGTAATCGTTCTGGGACATGTGCAGGATGAAAACGGCCAGAAGATGAGTAAATCCAAGGGAAATGCTGTAGATCCCTTTGAGGCTCTTTCCACCTATGGCGCAGATGCGATCCGCTGGTATTTTTATATCAATTCCGCACCCTGGCTGCCCAACCGTTTCCACGGAAAGGCAGTAATGGAAGGACAGCGCAAGTTCCTGGGAACCTTATGGAATACTTATGCATTCTTTATCCTGTATGCCAATATCGACGGGTTTGACGCGACCAAATACAGCCTGGAATATGAGAAGCTGCCGGTAATGGATAAATGGCTTTTGTCCAAGTTAAATACGGCGATCGCACAGGTAGACGATCATCTTGAAAATTACAGGATCCCGGAGGCAGCAAGGGTTCTTGATAATTTTGTAGACGAAATGAGCAACTGGTATGTGCGCCGGTGCCGTGAACGTTTCTGGGCTAAGGGCATGGAGCAGGATAAGATCAACGCTTATATGACGCTTTACACTGCCCTTGTAGAAATCTGTAAGTGTGCGGCGCCCATGGTTCCGTTCATGACAGAGGAAATCTATCAGAACATGGTACGCAGTGTGGATCAGAATGCTCCGGAAAGCATCCACCTTTGTGACTTCCCGGTTTCCAAAAAGGAATGGATCGATAAAAAGCTTGAAGAGAACATGGAAGAGGCCCTTGATATTGTTGTAATGGGCCGTGCTGCCAGAAATGCCGCCAATATAAAGAACCGCCAGCCCATTGGCGTGATGTATGTAAAGGCTGCACATACGCTCAGCGACTACTTTAAGGATATTATCGAGGAAGAGCTGAATGTGAAGGATGTGGTATTTAAGGACGATGTCAGCGATCTCACAAGCTACAGCTTTAAGCCGCAGCTCCGCACCGTGGGGCCGAAGTATGGAAAGCAGCTTGGAGGCATTAAAAAGTACCTGGAGGAGGTAGACGGAACAAAGGCCATGAAGCAGCTGAAGGAGGAAGGAGCCATCCGGTTTACCGTAGATGGAAGCGAGATCTCCCTGGCTGAGGAGGATCTTCTGATCGATGTGGCACAGAAGGAAGGCTTTGTTACCGAAGCTGACAACTATGTAACCGTTGTGATGGATACAAACCTGACTCCCGAGCTGATTGAGGAAGGCTTCGTGTTTGAGGTGATCAGCAAGATCCAGACTATGCGTAAGGATGCCGGTTTTGAAGTGATGGATCATATCAGGGTATCTCTTGCCGGAAATGAAAAGCTGGCAGAGATCGTAAAGAAAAACAGAGAAGCCATTGCAGCAAAGGTACTGGCAGATGAGATCCTTACGGATATCTCCCTTGCAGTCAGCAAGGAATGGAATGTAAATGGTGAGAAGGTTACCATTGGAGTAGAGAAAGTAAATTCCTAAAGTGTTGGGGTGCGGATCGCAGGATCCGCACTCTTTTTTCGATTTTACAGGGATTACAGGCAGAGCTGACAGAGATAATCTTGTGATGTTCCCTGTTTTGGTGTATAATAAACCGCAAAGTGTGTTTGCTAAAAAGAGCAGAAACTGAGGAGGAGAATATAAGATGGCAATCAAAAAAACGGCTGCCCCCGCAGCATCGCTAACCTTTGATAAAGAGTTGTTTAAGAGAAGTGTTTTGTATAATATCAAAACACTGTACAGAAAAACACTGGAGGAAGCCAGTGCACAGCAGGTATTTCAGGCAGTTGCCTATGCGATCAAGGACGCAGTAGTGGATAACTGGATGAATACCCAGAAGGAATATGAGAAGCAGGATCCCAAAACAGTTTATTACCTTTCCATGGAATTCCTGATGGGCCGTGCCCTTGGAAACAATATCATCAACCTTCAGGCTTACAAGCCGGTGAAGGAAGCCCTGGACGAACTGGGACTTGACCTGAACGTGATCGAGGATCAGGAGCCCGATGCAGCGCTTGGAAACGGCGGACTGGGAAGACTGGCAGCATGCTTTTTGGATTCCCTTGCAACCCTTGGCTATGCGGCTTATGGCTGCGGCATCCGTTACCGCTACGGAATGTTCAAGCAGGAGATCCGTGACGGCTATCAGATCGAGGTTCCCGATAACTGGCTGGCAGATGGAAATCCTTTTGAACTGAGAAGACCGGAATACGCCAAGATCGTTAAGTTTGGCGGTTATGTAAATGTACATATTGATGAAAACGGCAGAAGCAACTTTGTACAGGAAGGCTATCAGAGCGTGAAAGCTATTCCTTATGATCTCCCCATTGTGGGTTACGGGAACGGAATTGTAAATACCCTCCGTATCTGGGACGCTGAGGCAGTGGAATGTTTCCAGCTTGACTCCTTTGATAAGGGAGATTATCAGAAGGCCGTTGAGCAGGAAAACCTTGCCAGAAATATTGTAGAAGTGCTTTACCCGAACGATAATCATTACGCAGGAAAAGAGCTCCGCTTAAAGCAGCAGTATTTCTTCATCTCTGCATCCGTTCAGGAAGCTATTGAAAAATATATGCGCAAGCATGATGATGTGCGTAAATTCTATGAGAAAGTGACCTTCCAGCTTAACGATACCCATCCTACCGTTGCCGTAGCAGAGCTGATGAGAATTTTAATGGATGAGTATTATCTGACATGGGATGAAGCATGGGAAGTGACAACAAAGACCTGTGCATACACCAACCATACCATTATGGCAGAAGCGCTTGAAAAATGGCCTATTGAGCTGTTCTCAAGACTGCTTCCCAGAGTATACCAGATCATTGAGGAGATCAACCGCAGATTTATCCTGAAGATCCAGGAAATGTATCCGGGCAATCAGGAAAAGGTGCGCAAGATGGCGATCATCTATGACGGACAGGTAAAAATGGCTCATCTTGCAATCGCTGCAGGCTATTCTGTAAACGGTGTTGCAAGACTTCATACAGAGATCTTAAAGAAGCAGGAGTTAAAGGATTTCTACGAGATGATGCCGGAGAAGTTCAACAATAAGACAAACGGTATCACCCAGAGAAGATTTCTGCTTCACGGGAACCCGCTTCTTGCAGACTGGGTAACAGATCATGTGGGCAGTGAATGGATCACAGATCTGCCTCAGATCAAAAAGCTGAAGGTTTATGCAGATGACGAAAAGGCACAGCAGGAATTTATGAACATCAAATATCAGAACAAGGTGCGTCTTGCTCATTACATTCTGGAGCATAACGGCATTGAGGTAGATCCTCGTTCCATCTTTGACGTTCAGGTAAAGAGACTGCATGAGTACAAGCGTCAGCTTCTTAATATCCTGCATGTAATGTATCTGTATAATCAGCTCAAGGATAACCCGGAAATGGATTTCTATCCCAGAACCTTTATTTTCGGAGCAAAGGCAGCAGCCGGTTATTACAATGCCAAAATGACCATTAAGCTGATCAATTCCGTAGCGGATGTGATCAACAACGATCCTGCCATCAATGGAAAGATCAAGGTGGTATTTATTGAAAATTACAGAGTGTCCAATGCAGAGCTGATTTTTGCGGCAGCAGATGTTTCCGAGCAGATTTCCACTGCAAGCAAGGAGGCTTCCGGTACAGGCAACATGAAGTTTATGTTAAACGGTGCGCTGACCATTGGAACCATGGACGGTGCGAATGTGGAGATCGTTGAAGAGGTTGGAGCAGAAAATGCCTTTATCTTTGGACTTTCCTCTGATGAAGTCATTAATTATGAAAATCACGGCGGCTATGATCCTACGGAAATCTTCAACAATGATCCTGATGTGAGAAGAGTCCTGATGCAGCTGATCAACGGAACCTATGCTCCCGGTGATCCGGATCGTTTCCGTACGCTTTATAATTCCCTGCTGAATACTTTAAGTACAGCAAAGGCAGATACCTACTTTATCTTAAAGGATTTCCGTTCCTATGCGGAGGCACATAAGAAAGTGGAAGCAGCCTACAGGGATGAAAAGGGCTGGGCAAAGAGTGCAATCTTAAACGTTGCCTGCTCCGGTAAATTTACTTCTGACAGAACCATTCAGGAGTATGTGGATGAGATCTGGCACCTGGATAAGGTGGTTCTTCCTAAAAAGAGAGTATAAAAATAAAAACAGAAATAACATGCGAAAAAGCAGTCTTAGGACTGCTTTTTCTGCATATAGAGCAGAAATTAGGTGGAAAGAAATAAGAAAAATGGTGTAAAATAATAAAAAAAGCGGAAAGGGGAATGAAATGCTGAGTAATATTCAATTTCCGGAAAAACCGGATGATGAAATTCAAAAACAGAGATTAAAAGCTGCAAAGGAAAAGCTGGCAGCACAGCAGATGCTGATCAAGGAGCACAGAATTCCGGTTCTGGTTTTAGTGGAAGGCTGGGGAACCTCCGGAAAGGGAAGCATGATCGGCCAGATCATTCAAAATATCGATCCCCGGTTTTTCAAAGTAGCTTCCATGGATCCCCCTACGAAGGAAGAGCTTCGGAAGCCCTTTTTATGCCGTTATTTTGAAAAGATCCCGGAGGCAGGGAAGTTTATGTTTCTGGATTCCGGCTGGATGGATGAGGTCACAAGGAATTATCTTCTGGGAGAAATGGATGATAAGGTATACGGGCAGAGAATTGAGAGCATTCGCAGATTTGAACGGCAGCTTACGGACAATGGCTACCTTGTGATGAAATTCTTCTGCCATATCAGCAAAAAAGAGCAGAAAAAGCGGATTGAGTACCTGGAGGATAATGTAGATACCAGGTGGAGGGTCAGTGATAATGACAGGTGGCAGAACCATCATTATAAGCAGTGCCAGGAATGCTACAGCCGTTATCTGGAGGATACGAATTTTCCGGCAGCTCCCTGGTATGTGGTGGATGGCAGCAGTAAAAAGTGGGCTGAGCTTCAGACCCTTGAGCTTTTAACGGAAGGAATTGAAATTGCACTGCAAAATCAAAGTCTGGCAGTTCCTCTTTTGCAGAATGTTTTCCCTCTTGCAAAAATGCCCCTTCTGTCGGAGATCAGACTGGATAAATCCATTACAGAGGAAAAATATAAGGAAGAGCTTTCCAGACTGCAAAAGCATCTTGGAGAACTTCATAACAGGCTGTACCGCAAGAGAGTACCGGTGGTCATCGTTTATGAAGGCTGGGATGCAGCGGGAAAGGGCGGAAATATCAAAAGGATCACGGGAGCCCTTGATCCGAGAGGATATGAGGTCCATCCCATTGCAAGTCCGGAACCCCATGAAAAGGCAAGGCATTATCTGTGGCGTTTCTGGACCAGGCTTCCAAAGACCGGCCATATTGCTATTTTTGACAGAAGCTGGTACGGCAGGGTGATGGTAGAGAGGCTGGAAGGCTTTTGCAGTGAAAATGACTGGAAAAGGGCCTACAATGAAATGAATGAATTTGAAAAGGAGCTTCATGACTGGGGCGCCGTGATCATCAAATTCTGGGTGCAGATCGATAAGGATACCCAGCTTGAGCGTTTTACCTTAAGACAAAATACGCCGGAAAAGAGGTGGAAGATCACAGACGAGGACTGGAGGAACCGGGATAAGTGGGATCAGTATGAGAGAGCAGTGAATGAAATGATCCAAAAGACCAGCACCACCTATGCTCCATGGCATATCCTGGAATCCACAGACAAAAAATATGCCCGTATCAAAGCGCTTAAGATCGTGATTGAAGAGCTTGAGAAGGTACTTTGAATTGCAAAGACGGGTAATATATTTTATAATATAGAAGTTCAAAATGAAATACAGAAGCTTACGACGCAAATACAGGAGGAACGGTTATGATATCAGTATTAGAAGGCGGTGCATATCTGGTAAACGGAACAGAACTGATACCGGATGGCGCACAGGCACTTTATGAGGTTAAGAGCAGGACAGGCAGAGAGATCTCCAAGGAACAGGCAAAACAGGAAACCATGGCTTATGGGATCCTGAAGGAACATAATACTTCCGGAAATATGGATAAGCTGAAGATCAAGTTTGATAAGCTTACCTCACATGATATCACCTTTGTGGGAATTATCCAGACCGCCAGGGCATCGGGACTTGAGAAATTTCCAGTGCCCTATGTGCTTACAAACTGCCACAATTCCCTGTGTGCAGTGGGTGGAACTATTAATGAGGATGACCACATGTTTGGACTGACCTGTGCGAAAAAGTACGGCGGCGTTTATGTTCCTCCTCATCAGGCAGTTATCCATCAGTTTGCCAGAGAAATACTTGCAGGCGGCGGCAGGATGATCCTGGGGTCTGATTCTCATACAAGATACGGAGCGCTTGGAACCATGGCAATGGGAGAAGGCGGCCCCGAGCTGGTAAAGCAGCTTCTTGGCCAGACCTATGACATTAATATGCCGGGAGTTGTGGGAGTTTACCTGACCGGAGAGCCGGTTAAGGGGGTAGGCCCGCAGGATGTGGCCCTTGCAATCATAGGAGAAGTATTTGGCAGCGGCTATGTGAAGAATAAAGTAATGGAATTTGTAGGGCCGGGAGTTGCGGCTCTGAGCGCAGATTTCAGGATCGGCATTGACGTTATGACTACAGAGACCACCTGTCTGTCCTCCATCTGGCAGACGGATGACAAGATCAAGGAATTTTACGAGATCCATGGCAGGGGAGAAGACTATAAGGAGTTAAAGCCGGGAGAGGCAGCATATTATGACGGAATGATCACCATTGATCTGGGCACCATAAAGCCTATGATTGCAATGCCCTTCCATCCCAGCAATACATACACCATTGAAGAGCTTAACGCAAATCTGATGGATATTCTGGAGGATGTAGAAAAAAGAGCGGCTGT
>ENA-ORPK01002517-ORPK01002517.1-human-gut-metagenome-genome-assembly--contig:-NODE-2517-length-12501-cov-2.440141_pt1 | contig 12501 bp, 4 predicted proteins | sample MGYA00242139_ERZ509068 | MGnify/ENA primary metagenome ERZ509068 (study PRJEB26280, sample SAMEA2338687) | human gut metagenome | biome: human gut; feature: human-associated habitat; material: faeces... | reverse complement strand
CGATGCCGAACACGTCGGTGTAGAAAATCATGAGGAAGTTGCTGACGAACATCCAGCTGAAATTGCATCCTACGTCACCCATTCCATATGCAATCTTGCTGATGAAGGGAACGCGGTCTTTGTTTGAAGTAGTACTCATATTTTTATTATAGGTTTTTGTTATTTTCTGCCGCAAAGTTAATGCTTTCAGACAAGACTTTCAACAAGAAAATATCAGACATTTTGCGCAACCGTTCCCGCAACCGTTCCCATTTTGCGCAACCGTTCCCAAAGGTAGGGGAAGGATTACGTTTTTCAGGAAAGGAGAGAGAGAGATGCTTGAAGTTTAGGGTTAAGATTTTATTGAGGATAGAAAAGTTTTTGCTAAATTTGCACTGTTGTAATAACTAAAGCCCAACCACAATGTCTAAATACATCACCATAAAGGATATTGCCAACGAACTCGGTATCTCTAAGTCGACAGTCTCACGTGCTCTGTCCGGCGACTCCTCCAATGTAAAGGCGGAGACCATGCAGCTCATCACTGAGACCGCCCGTCGCATGGGGTATCACCGCAACGAAATGGCTGTGAGCCTGCGCAAGCAAAGTTCGCATAACATCGGAATAATAATCCCCGAAATCGTCACGACGTTCTATATGACATTCATCAGCCATGCCCAGGCCCTTCTGCGCAAGCAAGGCTATAACGTGCTGATAGCCACGTCTGACGAGAACTGCGTGCAGGAGCGTGAGAACATGGAGATGATGGAGCATTGCATGGTTGACGGTCTGCTCATCAGCGTTTGCAACAAAGAACGCAATGCCGACATCTTCCGACGCATCGTGTCGCGCGGCATCCCCGTGGTGTTGTTCGACCGTACTGTGGAAGACGTGGATGCTTCGCAGGTGAGACATGACGATTACATAATGTCGTTCTTCATGGTGGAACAGCTCATCCGCAGCGGAAGCCGTAACATCGTGCACATCCCTGGACCGTCGCACATCCGCAACGGATATGAGCGTCTGCGTGGCTATCGTGACGCCCTGGAGAAATTCCACATCAGCTTCAATCCGGACCTTGTGCTGGCTTCGGCGTTGAGCGCGGAGGAGGGCTGTCAGGTGATGAGCGACTTTATGGATAAGGGAATAAAATTTGATACAGTGTTTGGATTCACCGAAACGTCGCTTATCGGTGCCAAGAACCTCATACAGAAACGCGGGCTGCGCATACCGGAGGACGTCCGCGTATGCTGTATGTCGGGCACGGCGCTCTGCACGCTCGTACATCCCACCATCACTGCCGTGGAACAGCCTGTGGAGCAAATGGCAGAAGAGGCCTGCAGGCTCCTTATGGAGCATATCGCTGACAGCGGCAAGAAGGCGGAGGACGTGGTGCTGAGAGGAGATATAAAGGAAAGGGAATCCACGGCTGTTTATTTTCCGATTCATTGACAAGATTTTCAGAGTATCTCTTGCATATTTCAAGTATTTAGGCGAACTTTGTGTGAAGTTTGTATACAAGGTAAAATGAACGCCAATGGAAACCACAATATATCATTATGCACTCTGCGTGTCGCTCACGCTGATGCTCTTCTTCTCATATCGCTTCGTCTTTGGCCGTCTGCCAGACAGCGAGTTATACCGTCCCTACAGACTGTCGCGTAGGTTGATGGGAGTGGCATTGCTGGAACTGTCAGCCAACTATATGGTGCATTTCTTCGTAACTCCCCGTGCAGTCTGCCCAGCCATAGCCATACTGATGAACCTCTGCACCTACTGGCTCTCTGTATGGCTTTTCGGCAGTGCGATGATGCTGTTGCTCGACAGAGAATGGGTGAGCCGACGGCGTTTCATTAGGCATATCGTCAGCTGGGTGGCATATTGTCTGATCACTTTAGTACTGTGGTTTTTGTTGCCGTCAAGGGTTTCGCTCACAGCATTGCCCATTGTGCTCGCAATAGTGTTTATGGCGTATGCCGTCCGTGTGGCGCGAAAGGTGTTTCTTACTTTCCGCAGAACCATCCGCCGGCTTGACGATTACTATTCGGACGACGGGGCGGCATACATCCGGTGGATGTCGGTATTCACTTACTGGGCTGTTTTCTTTGGGGCAGGGCAGGGGGTGTTCACCTTCGTGCCTGACCGTTATGTATATGTATGGATAATATCCGCCATACCTTTTTATATATATCTTTATGAGTCGTATTCCAATTATCTGCTCCTCTACGAAAAGGCGGCGGACATCCTTGACAAAAGTAATGATGCTGATGCCGCTGACGAAGAACAGCAGACCGCGCAGAATCCGTCACAGTCAGTGGCGGACAACGTGACCGACGAACAGAACGCCGCAGCTCGTTATGTCGCACGATCAGGAAGCGGCATTGGAACGTGGCATCAAGGAGTGGATAGACAAGGAGGGGTATACTGTGGGCGGACTGAACATCGCTGACGTGGCACGCGCCACGACTACCAACCGCACGTATCTCTCTGCCTATATCAATACGCATTACCAAATGACGTTCAGAGAGTGGGTTAACATGCTGCGTCTTGACTATGCCAAGAGATTGATGAGAGACAATCCCGAGCTTCCGGTGACGGAAGTGGCAAGGCTGGCAGGCTATCTCTCGCTGAGCTATTTCACAAAGACATTCAAGGACGCTGAGGGCGTAACTCCCGGTAAGTGGTGCAGATAAATGAGGTGTCCGATTTGCTCATTCCACAAAAAGACAGTGCTCTAACGTAAAAATCCGGTTCCAACGGCCATTTCGCCTTTGTTGAAGTTGTTGTTTTTAGTAAATTTACAACCGCAATCGTTACGATTAAACTAAACTAAAAACAATAAAAAACAAGCTTATGGCAAAATTAAGTTCATTCTGGTGCAGGCTTCTTTTGTTCCTTGCACTGCTTTGTGTGTCGCCGAAAGTGCTGGCACGAGACATCCATTACACTGATTATACTAAACTTGTGAAGAGTCCGACGTTTGATAAGCCATGGACTGAAATCAAGTTTATGTTCTTTGACGAAGACGGCAAAGGCAATGACAGTTTTTTCAAAGGACCATGTGCTCTTACAATAGACGGAGCGTGGACGGTGGTACCCTTCAAAGAAATAGCATGTGATGAAACCAATGGCGACAATGGTGCCAAAAGTAAGGACAATCCTGGCAAATGGTATGACGAGCATACTCTTACCCTGAATGGCACTACTTATACTGTAAGACTGTATAACGCTTATCGCGAAAGCAATGGTGAACATTATGTGACAGTGTATATTTCGCCGGACAAGATACGTCCCGGAGAAAAGCACACTTTCGGTATAATGGGAAGTTGGAGGCCCGATAGAAAATCATCCATTGGGCTTCATAAAACCTTTGAAGTCACTATGCCTACAGGTATTAGCAACTATCTGGTTAATCAGAGTTATAGCAGACCTATTAAGCATACTTCATTCGACAAATGCATTTTCCCGGTTAATGTAAATTCTAAATACGGTCCTACGACATTTGCTACAAACGGCTATGCCGTTGACAGTTATGATGACCTTAATGATATGAAATTTACCGACCCTGCGACAATGGCGAGCAGTGCTTCAGTGGCAAAAGGACAGACTGAGGGTTGGGTGGAATTAGGAGTGAAGGAAATCGCCCTTGTAGAGAAATTTATACCTGTGCAATGGTCGTATTATGCTGGAGCGAAAAAGAGTGAAATAGGCGGAACATACGTGTACGATTGGACTATGGGTTGTCTTCCAGGGTATCCACGATCCTTAGATCTTTCAACAGAGCAAAACCAGTGGAAAAAGGAAATTACAGTAAAGTGGGGGTCGTCCGGAGGCGCGTATTTTTATGTAAAGTCTTATGGTAAATGGGCCGTAACGCGTGTGGAAAAGAAAAACAGTGCCGTTGTAAGGACGCACGTAGCCACCGTGGATTTTACGGGAAACGGGAATCTGTCGGTTGTAGACGACAAGTCTCTCCAATACGATACGGATTATAAATATGAAGTAAGCTTCATACCCACCGGCATGACAGAAGACACCACTGCGACGAAGATTCTGACGTCCACCGTGGAGGCCCGTCTTGTAAGAGATGTGCCGATAACGATAACCAAGATTGACGAAGGCGAGAACGACCTCACTGTATATTGGAACGCTCCGCAACTTGGCGGCAACAACAAGTTTCAGTATAAGGTGTATCGTGCCGAGGGCAACTCTCAGAACGACGGCACCACGGGTGCTCCGTCGTACAGCTGGGAGGAAGTGGGCAAGATAGACGTGTCAAACTACAAGCAGACCGAATATTCGTTTAAAGACACCAAAAACCTTAAGTCGTGCACGCAGTATTTCTATAAGGTGGAACTCGTGGTGGAAGCATGGAATGACAAGACATTCGACAGTGGAGAGAAGCAGCTCAAGTCATACAGAATAAAAGGCAAGTCGAGCGTCACTTCATTGGAGGCTTCCAAGGGCGACTATACGGGAGTGGTGAAACTCTCGTGGAAAGCCGAGCAGAAAGGCACCACTTCCACCAAATACGTACTTTCGCGCCGAATAATCGGCGGTACGCAGTGGAGCCAGGTTTATGCGGTTGACGGCACAAGCCAGAGCTACTATTACGAAGACAACACCGCCCTTGCCGGCAACTACTATCAGTATCGCGTGCGCTCTTACGTGCAGTGTGACAACGACCAGTTCACTTCAGGTGAGGAGCTTTGCGACGGTTTCTGCCGCAGCACCGGAACCCTCTCCGGACGTATCAGCTACGATCAGGGAACGGCTGTGGCAGGCGTAAAGGTGGTGCTCACCAAGAGTGACGGACAGAAAGACACGGAACAGTTCTATACGCTACAGACAAGCGGAGCCGGCTCCGGAGTGAGACAGACTTTCAGCGATGAGGAGAAGGGAAAGTTTGCGCGTGCCTACACGGCACAGCTGCTCGTCAGTCCGGCATCCCAGATAGACATGACCGACGGCAACGCCGTGATATTCAGTCTTGGCGACCGACACAGACTTTCGCTCGGCACAAAGACAGGCAACCGTTATCCGCTCTTCCTCGAAACAGGCAGCACATCGGCAAACACCGGTCTGTGGCTGAAGGAGAGCTGCTTCACGTCAGTAACCCTTTCCTGCGACTCGCTGTCCGGATTCAGAGTGACGCTCATAGACGATAACGACAGCATCCGTACTTACACCAATGCTGCCGGCAACCTTGCTGCGTCCGTGGATGCTGTCTGCTTTGGCGGTACGGCATCGGAGAACGACCAGAAGAGCTGTTTCGCAGGCTACATCGACGAGATGCGCCTTTTCAGCGGCAAAGCCCTTACGGAAGAAGAGATAAAAGAAAACTATAACCACCCGCTCAGCGGAGTGGAGGACGGCCTCTTTATCTACTGGCCCGTAGACGAAGGCATCGAAAACCAGCTTACGGCTTACGACTACTCGAAGACCAACGGCGTGGCTAACGCTCATCACGGCAAAATCAAGCTGTGTAAGGTGTCTGGCACATTGCCGCCGGCAAACATGCTCAGCCTCTTTGCCGTGACCGACTCGCAGGGTAACTACACTCTGAGAGGAGTGCCGTTCAACGGCTCGGGAACGACATACACCATCACGCCGCAGCTGGGCACCCATTCCTTCTCGCCGATTTATTCCAGCCGTTATGTAAGTGCCTCGTCGCTTGTCTATAGCGGTGTGGACTTCAGCGACCAGTCGTCCTTCCCCGTCAGCGGAAAGGTTTATTATGCCAATACCACAATCCCCGTTGAAGGCTGCACCGTATACGTAGACGGCAAGGCGGCAAGCAACAACGGCAAACTGGCACAGACCTCAAGCGACGGAACGTTCAGCGTAAGCGTGCCTATCGGCAGACACTATATAGAGCTGAGTAAGGAAGGCCACGTGTTCGTGGGCAACGGACGCTATCCGGAAGATCCCGAGGGCATCGGCACCACGTTCCTCTGCGAACAGCCGATAAGCAACCTGCAGTTCAACGATTCTACGCTCGTTAACTTCACGGGACGTATAGCCGGCGGCCTGCATGAAATGAAAAAGAACGTGGGCTTCGGTCTGAGCAACAACAATATCGGACAGACCGTCATCACGCTCGAGTGTCTGGATACGAACAACGGACAGGCCATCTTCAATGCCGTGACCGTGAAGGATAACGGCATCTATAAGGTGGAGGAGAACAAGAACCGCCTGGACGTTACTTCCCAGACCCCATTGATAAGCAGCGAGTCGTACCGCGGAGCAGCCAACTACAGCAGTTTCGCCTATATCAAGACTGACCCGAAGACAGGAGAGTTTTCGGCTATGCTTCCGCCACTGAGGTATGCACTTCAGGAGGTGAAGTTTGCCGGGAACAACACGGACAATCCCTTTAATGGCGAAAACCTCATAACGCAGAGCTATTCCATTGACCTCTCCGACCCGCTGCACGTAGAGACCGACACCGTGTCTGTGGACGGAGAACTGAAGGTGTACAGATACAACAAGGCATTCAACTATGCCTGGCATACGGAGCCGGTGTTCAACGTGACGCAGACCGACAACAATATCGGTGCGTTCGGCATCAGAACATATAATGTGTATGATGCACAGGGCAACTTCGACGCTACTGTGTATGAAGAAACTATGGATCCGCAGACCAACATAAGGACTGCGAAATATAATTACGGCTATCCGCTGTTCAACGCCCTTGACAAGTATACTTTCAAGCTTGAGGCGTATGAGGAGTATACCAACTACGACAAGAAGGACGACGACGGCATGTATGTCTACGAGAAAGTTCCGCTTGACAGTACCAAGGTGCTTATCAGCAATGCTCTGTCGGCAGACCAGGCGGTCTATGACAACAGTGTGGATGAAGATGAAGAAGGGGTGAAGACCAGCCAGATACAACTCGACGACAAGGGTACGTTCACCTATACATGGAAGGCAGGAAGCCCCAATACCACCAGCCCGTTCACAAAGGCAATACAGTTCTATTATGAAGTGGACGGCGTCTCGAAAAAGTGGAGGGAGAACGGCCTGGAGGCTGTTATCCTCGGCTCGAAGCCTACCGGCAACAACTTCGTCACCAGAGGACCTAATGTCTTGGAGATGATTCTGAGAGACCCGCCCGGTTCAGTGTCGAGTGCGTCATGGACAAAGGGTACCACGGTGAACCATATCAAGACACGAGGCAGTGTGTATTCTTCACAGACAAACACCACTGCCGTGGCAAAACTCGGATGGTGTATTACCATTGCTACTGGTGCCGTGGGCTGGATGACGGAGGCTCGCTCCGAAACGAAGCACGACGAGGAGGCAGGTATGATTGTTACCACCGAGGGCGAGAACGCAACGAGCTGGACTCGCTCCATTACGACAGAACGTACGATATCCACATCTTCCGATCCGGCATACGTCGGTGCGCAGGACGACGTGTTCGTAGGTTCGTCCACCAACCTTGTCTTCGGAGACGCCAATGAGGTGACACTGCTGCGTGACGGCACAGGACAGGACAAGGCCAAGCTCGACTGTCATACCATAACCATTACAGGACTGGATTATGACACGGAGTTTATGTATTCTGCCAACTATATAGAGAACACTCTGCTGCCCAACCTTGAGAAAGTGAGAAACAGCCTGCTCATCACCCTGCCGGCAGAATCAGTTGACAGTTACGTCAACACTACCGACAAGCCGGTGTATGTCACGGCTCTGGAACCGACAGACGAAAGGTTCGGCTCAGACAATGACGATGCCGACGTATGGTCGGAAGAAGAGGGCCTCTGCCCACAACCTTCTTCCGTAGGACCGTCATACAGGATGGTAATGCCTCAAGGCGTGGATTCCACCAAGAAGTTCGTTGACGAGGTGAGCGACATGAACAACGCCATCAAGAACTGGTATCTGCATCTCAAGACCAACGAGCAGCAGAAGGTGCTTGCCAACGAACAGGCTTCAAAGTATCGCACCAACAACTTCTCGTTCGATTCAGGTTCGTCGCTTACGATGAGCCAGACGGTGGACTCCACTTACACAAAGAGCAGCGAACAGACCACGATGGGTCTTGTTCATGTGCTTCTGAGTACGGGTATGATCGTAAACGGTTTCGGGTTTGAGGCCATCCTTGAGAACAATTCCGGAGGCGGAACACACAAGTATGACGAAGAGTCGACCACGCAGTCGTCTAACTTTACCTACACACTCGCTGAGGATGGTGATGGTGATGCCTTGTCGGTGGACGTCTATCAGTATGACAACTGGGGACCGATATTCCGAACTATGGCAGGACAGACCTCCGCACCTTACGAGGGCGAAGTGCGTACGTCTTACTACAAGCCCGGAGAGAAGGTCATAATGGAGGCCACACAACAGATAGAGGTGCCGGAGATTATGGTTGACAACATGAAGTGGTCGAAGGTGAGCAATGTGCCTACCGGCGGTGCTGCCAACTTCACGCTGCAGCTGCGCAACAACTCCGAAACCCAGGATGATGTGTATTTCCGTCTTATCTCAAATGACGAGAACAATGCCAATGGTGCCAAGATATCCATCGACGGCAAGGTGCTTACCGAGGGCAGACTGATAAAAGTGCCGGCTACGGAGACTGTCGTCAAGCAGTTGCAGCTGGAGCAGACCAATCAGGGACAACTCCAGTTTGACAGCATCGCCATTGTGCTTGCGTCGCAGTATCAGTATGACAGCTCGGGCACGTGGGACGTGATAGCCGACACGGTTTATATATCAGCCGACTTCATGCCTTCGTCGTCTGCTGTCAATATGGCTCTCGACAAGAACGTAGTGAACACTATAACAAGTGACACGCTCGGAATAACCTTCAACCAGTTTGACAGAACTTATCCGGGACTGAAGGCTTTCCGCATTCAGACTTACGCACCGGGAGCGTCCGACTGGCTAACGCTGAAGGAGTATGTTGTCAATCCGAAAAACCTCACCGTCAATAATGAGCTGCTGCCTAACGTGCCGCATGTCGTGTATAATTATAATATGCACGGTCTTGCCGACGGCAACTATCGCTTCAGAGTGCTTTCCGTCAGCTCATACGGCGGAGACGAAGTGGCACGCTCCAGCAACGAGATACTGATTGCAAAGGATATGGTGAAACCGAAACCGCTCGGATTGCCACAACCTTCCAACGGCATCCTGGACATCGCTGACGATATAAGCGTGACCTTTAATGAGGAAATCGTGAAGGGAGCATTGAGCAACGACGGCAACTTCGAGATAACCGGTGTGCTCAACGGATCGGAAATTGCCCACAATACGGCGTTTGCCATGCAGGGCAAGGAGTTGGCTGCTGCCACTGAGGCTTCGTTCTCGCTTGCCGAAAAGGACTTCTCTACGGATATGTGGCTGAAGGCTACGGGCGAAGGTACGGTACTGTCTCATGGCAACGGAACGGAGAAATTCAAGATTGCTCTTGACCGTGGCATGCATCTCGTGCTGTCTGTCGGCAACGACACCTTCACTTCCTCGGAGACAGTGCCGCAGGACTCATGGTGCTACCTCACGGTGAGCTATAAGCGTGACGGCAACGGCGGTCTGCTTAACGCTACCGTGGCTGATGAGGCTACGGCTCAGACCAAGGACCTGTTCAGAGATTGCGTTACGGAGGCTTACAACGGAGCAGGCACTCTGTCGGTAGGCGAGAATCTGAAAGGCGCTATTCATGAACTGACTCTGTGGGACGTCGCCCACGACAACACAGAGGCTCAGCGCCAGCGCCAGCTAACCAAGATGCCTTCTACGGCTCATCTCATCGGTTACTGGAAAATGGATGAGGGTGACGGCACGCTGATTAACGACTATGCGCGTAACCGTCATCTCGTGGCAACCGGCGATACATGGTATCTGAACAACGTGAACAAAGCTGTCAGTCTTGACGGTAACACTCATCTTGCTTTCTTCGCTGGCGACCTGGCTGTCGGAACAGAGGACAACAGAGCTGTGGAGCTGTGGGTCAAGGCCGGAAAACAACATGCTGAGGCTCAGATTCTTCAGATGGGCGACATTGACGTGTGGACAGACAAGAACGGACAGATCAGACTGACGGCTTCTGACAACGTGCAGCAGACTTCAACGATTGATGTTGCCGATAACCAGTGGCATCATATCGCGCTGAATGTGCTTCGCTCCGGAAACACATCCCTTTATGTTGACGGACAGCGTGCATTGTCCTTGTCTTCACGAAATGTGGGTTCGCTCAACTCTGACTCCATTCTTGTAGGAGTGCGCAGACGTATGAATCCGGATCAGACTTACGTATACGACCGCCGTCTGAAAGGTGGCATTGATGAGGTGAGGGTGTGGAACGCCACTCTGGATGCTTCCACCCTGGCGGACAACCGCAAGTTGAGGCTCACTGGAAAGGAGGCCGGACTCGTGGCATACTTCCCGTTTGAAACAAAAATCCTTGATAGCGGCAACCAACTGCAGACTGTTCCTGTCGATACATGTATCGTTGCCATGAATATGACGAGAAGGATGGTAGGCTCTTCATCAGGACTTATGTTCTCAGATGTGGCTCCTGCTCTTAAGGAGAAACCGGTGGAGACCAATGTGCCGTTCTCGTTTACTGCAAGCAACGAAAAGATTGTGATCAACATTGACGAGGCTCCGGCTCGGATTGAGGGATGTACTCTTAACTTCAGGGTTAAGCGCGTCAAGGATGTCAACGGCAACTACTGCGAGCCAGTGTGCTGGTCGGCTTATGTCCACCGCAACGCTCTTTCATGGATGGAGGGCAATGTCGCTATGGAACAGGAGGTAGGTCAGCAGTCGACCTTCAGTGCTGTCATTGTGAACAAGGGCGGAACTCAGCAGGAATGGACCCTCAGCAACCTTCCGCAATGGCTCAAGGCAGACGCTACAGCTGGTTTGCTGTCGCCGTTGTCGCAGCAGACCATAGACTTCACTGTCGCCAAGAGTTGTCCGGTCGGCAGATATTCGGAGACAGTCTATCTCGTCAACTCTGACGACATTGCCGTACCGCTGACTCTCGAACTGAACGTCAGGGGAAGTGTTCCCACATGGACAGTTGATGAGGGCAAGTATTCAAGTTCGATGAATCTTGTAGGAACTCTGTCGATACAGGGAATACCGTCCAACGACCCTGATGATATTGTTGCGGCATTCGTAGACGGTGAGTGCAGAGGCGTGGCTCATCCTGTTTACAACAAGCGCTACGATGACTATTTCGTCATGCTCGACATTGCAGGCAATGCTGAAGACAAGAACAAGAACGTGACGTTCAGAGTGTATGATGCTTCTACGGGAACCGTATGGCCTATGGTGAAAACAAGCCGTGACATAGACTTCAATGTCAGTGGAGTGTTTGGCTCATTCCAGGAGCCTGTGGTCCTTGACGCTCTTGAAATGATAGAACAGACGATGACCCTGGGTGAGGGATGGAACTGGATGTCTCTCTCCGTAGTGGCCAACGATATGAATGCCACTTCTTTGATGTCGCCGATATCCGGCAGCGTTGATGTGGTGAAGAGCAAGAAGCGCTCCATCATGAGATACGAGAACGTCTGGGACGGTGGGGACATCCTGATGAACAACCGGGAGATGTATAAGGTGCTTATGAACAATGCCGAGGAACTTTCTGTCATCGGTTCGTCTCCGACAGACTCTGAACGCACGATTAGCGTAAGGAGCGGCTGGAACTGGCTGGCATACAACGGTACGGCAGCCATAAGCCTTGGTGATGCATTCGCTTCGCTCAATCCCGTAGACGGTGACCTCGTAAAGGGTAAGTCAGGCTTCGCTATCTTCGATGGTTACGAATGGGCAGGCACCCTGCAGGCTCTTGTTCCGTCGCAAGGTTATATGTATCTTAGCAAGGCCGATACCGACCGCTCTTTCTCATACCCGAAGAGCATGGCAAAGGCTAAGGTCCCTGCAATGGAGTACCAACCGGTAATAGTGACAATTTTCAATCCTGTTGATAACAGTAAGTATCCTGGCAATATGACCGTCGTTGCTCGCGTCGTTTATTGTGGAAAACCGCTTGCTGAATGCGAGACGGGAGTGTTTGCCGGTAGCGAGTGTCGTACCACTGGAACGACTGACAGTGACGGCATCGTCTTCCTGACAATTCCAGGAGAGTCTGTCGAGAAACTGACTTTCAGAATAAAGTATGGAGCAGACATCTTGATTTCTGACAATACGTTGGATTATTCTGACGATGCTGTTGTAGGCAATAGAAAGGCTCCTTTTGAAATCGGTTTCGATGCCAACTCGACTACGACAAGTATTGTTGAAGTGGAAAACAGTGAGGCTGATGAAAAATGGTATACTCACGACGGTTATGCCTTGAAACATAAACCAAGAGTTGCCGGTGTCTACATCCGTGTAAAAAACGGTGAGGCCGAGAAGATAGCCGTAAAATGATCTTGTAGATTATAAGCGGCTAAGCATTTATACATTTAATACCAAGAAAGCAGTAACAGCAAATTGAAAATAAGCTGTTACTGCTTTTCCCGTCTTTCAGGTGGTAAGTCACAGTATTTA
>ENA-ORPK01002513-ORPK01002513.1-human-gut-metagenome-genome-assembly--contig:-NODE-2513-length-12515-cov-3.100161_pt1 | contig 12515 bp, 7 predicted proteins | sample MGYA00242139_ERZ509068 | MGnify/ENA primary metagenome ERZ509068 (study PRJEB26280, sample SAMEA2338687) | human gut metagenome | biome: human gut; feature: human-associated habitat; material: faeces... | reverse complement strand
AATGCCTGTTTTCAAGCAGTCACTTGCTCAGGCTGTTATGCTTAAAAGACAGAAGGTTCAGGCAGACGCTATGCAGGCACTTGATGAAAAAACAAATGAGCTCCTTCTGAAAAACGCACATAATACCGTCGAACAGTCAAAAACTATTGCAAGAATGGCTTCAGGCAGCTCAATCAAAGTTGAAACTCTTGAAGAAACATGGCAGACTATCGTTACAGGTATCGAAGAAACACGCAAGATTCAGGAAGAAGCTAAAGTTAAACGTGCTGAGGATTCAAAGAAGCTTGCTCAGCTCAAGGAAGATTACCGTAAAAAGCTCGAAGAAACAAAGACAGTTTATTGATCCTTAAAATAAACGGCATCTGATAAAATAACCGCAGAAATACAAAATATTTTAATCGGTTATTTGTATTATCGGGTGCTGTTTTCTTTTCTTTTTGTTAAATCTTCATATTGCAAAGTTTCAGACAATAAAGTATAATAGAACTTGTAATTATTTTAGATTATTAATCGGAGGAATATTATGTGCGGTTTTGTCGGATTTACTAACACACAGAATAATTCTAACAGAATTATTGAAGATATGATGGAAAAAATCAAACACAGAGGTCCTGATTCGGGCGGAAAATATGTTGATGACGAAATTGCTCTCGGATTCAGACGTTTAAGCATTATTGATATTACCGCATCAGGTGACCAGCCTATTTATAACGAGGACAAAACCAAGGTTCTTCTTTTTAACGGCGAAATATATAATTTCCGGTCTATTCGTGAAGAGCTTATTGCCAAGGGTCACATTTTTACAACAAAAACCGACTCAGAGGTTCTTCTTCACGGCTATGAAGAATACGGTGAAGATCTGCTCAACAAGCTTCGTGGAATGTTTGCTTTTGTAATATGGGATACAAAGACAAAGGAACTTTTCGGTGCAAGAGATTTCTTCGGCATCAAGCCTCTTTATTATGCACTTATGGGCGATACATTTATGTTTGGTTCTGAGATAAAGGCTTTTCTTGCTCACCCTGATTTCAAAAAAGAACTGAATGAATCCGCTCTTGAAAACTATCTCACATTCCAGTATTCACCTACGGAAGAGACATTCTTCAAAAACGTTTATAAGCTTCCTGCCGCACATTGTTTCAAATACTCAAACGGCAAGCTTACAACAAAGCGTTATTGGGACATTCATTTCAATGCTGATGAAACCCCTGACCTTGACACTTGGGTCGACAGGATCTCGGATACATTCAAAAACTCTGTTGAAGCTCATAAAATATCCGATGTTGAAGTCGGCAGCTTTCTTTCAAGTGGCGTTGATTCAAGCTATGTTGCTGCTGTCGCAAATGTTGACAAGACTTTTACGGTCGGTTTCGGTGAAGATGAACGCTACAACGAAATTGGCTGGGCAAAGGATTTTTCAAAATATATAAATAAAGAAAATATAAGCAAGGTCATCACCCCGGAAGAATACTGGAACGTTATTTCAAAGGTACAGTATCATATGGACGAACCTCTTGCTGACCCTTCCTGTATTGCTCTTTATTTTGTCTGCAACAAGGCTTCTGAATACGTCAAGGTCGTACTTTCAGGCGAAGGTGCTGATGAAATATTCGGCGGATACAATGTTTATAAAGAACCTATGTCCGTTCCTGCATATAACCTTATACCCCGTCCGATAAGAAGAGGAATCGGTGCGGTCGCATCAAAGCTGCCTGCAAAACGTGGAATAAACTTCCTTGTAAGACGCGGAAAGGATCTTGAGGAAAGATTTATCGGAAACGCTTATATGTTCTCTGAAAAGGAACGCAAAGCTTTGCTAAAAATAAAGACAGACGCTCCTGATGCTATGGCTATCACAAAGCCTTTTTATGATAAGGTAAAAGACAAGGACGCTGTTACAAAAATGCAGTATCTTGATCTGCACCTCTGGATGACCGGAGATATTCTTCTTAAAGCTGATAAGATGTCAATGGCAAACTCGCTTGAACTTCGTGTACCGTTCCTTGATAAAGAAATTATGTCACTTGCAGAACGTATTCCTACAAAGTATCGTGTTACTGATGAAAATACAAAATTTGCAATGCGAAAAGCTGCACTTCGTTCTGCTCCTCCTCAGACTGCCAATAAGAAAAAGCTGGGCTTCCCTGTTCCTATTCGTGTATGGCTTAAAGAAGATAAGTATTATAATCTTGTTAAGGATACCTTTAAATCCTCTGTTTCCGAACATTTCTTCAATACCGAACTTCTTGTGAAGCTTCTTGATGAACACAAAGACGGCAAAAAAGACAACAGCAGAAAAATCTGGACCATTTATATTTTCCTCGTATGGTATAATGTTTATTTCGGAGAAAATATATAATTAAATTTGATATTACAAAAACGGCTGAGCTTATCCTCGGTCGTTTTTTGCTATCGAACAAATTTTTCATATAAATTTGAGAGTAAAGCTTGAAATAATATTTAAAAAGGTGTAAAATAAAAATGTATTGTTTGATTTAGATGACTTATTTGAAAAGGATGATTGGAATGAATTGGATAGAAGTAAATATTTTTACAACTACTGAAGGAATTGAACCTGTTTGCGGATGCCTGCTTACAATCGGTATCGGCGGTTTTGTTATTAAGGACGCTAAGGACTTTGAAGATTTCCTCAATGATAAAACAGGCAATTGGGATTATATAGATGACGACCTTATGAATATGAAAAACTGTGAGACTTGTGTTACGGCTTATCTCGCAGATAATTCTCAGGGTGCAGATATGCTTGCTGCTATACGTTCTGAAATGTCGGCATTGAAGAGCCGTGACGAAAATGATGCTTTCGGACGTCTTGCGGTTGAGCTAAGCAATGTTAAGGAAGAAGACTGGGCAAATAACTGGAAGCAGTATTTTAAGCCGCTTACTGTTGGTGAAAAGCTTGTTATCAAGCCATCATGGGAAGAATATGACGGTAATGATGAACGTACTATTCTTGAAATAGACCCTGCTTCAAGCTTTGGTACAGGTCAGCATAATACAACTCAGCTTTGTCTTGAGCTTATTGAAGAAAATCTTCATGCAAACGACCGTGTTCTTGATTTAGGCTGCGGCAGCGGTATCCTTTCTATTGCGGGTATTCTTCTTGGAGCAAATTCAGCAACAGCTGTTGACATTGACCAGAACTCCGTTAAGATCGCTCTTGAAAATGCTGAAAAAAATAATATTTCTTCTGATATTTACACCGGTTACTGCGGAAATATAATTAATGATGAATCTCTGCGTGAAAAAATCGGCAGCGGATATGATATGATATTTGCCAACATCGTTGCAGACGTGCTCATTGCCATGAGTCCGCTTTTTAAAACATTTGTCAAACCTATGGGTACCATCATTATTTCGGGTATTATTATTGAACGCTGCGATGAAGTCATGAAAGCTATGGAGGAGAATGGCTACAAGCGAATTGAACTTCGTGAAAGCAACGGCTGGGCTGCTGCTTCATTTACAAACTGCAACTGAAAGGACATGCACTAATGAGCAAAACTAAAAAAAGTTATGATAACGAAAGTATATCCATGCTTAAAGGAGCAGATCGTGTAAGAAAACGTCCTGCTGTAATTTTCGGCTCAGACGGTCTTGACGGCTGCAAGCATTCGGTTTTTGAAATCATATCAAACTCAATAGATGAAGCCCGTGACGGTCATGGTGACAAGATCATTGTTACCTATTATCAGGATAGATCTATTGAAGTTGAGGACTTTGGACGAGGCTGCCCTGTTGACTTTAATAATGCCGAACAGCGTTATAACTGGGAGCTTGTTTACTGTGAGCTTTATGCAGGCGGCAAGTATGATAACAACGGCGGTGCAGGTGATTATGAATTTTCACTCGGTCTGAACGGTCTTGGTGCTTGTGCTACCCAGTATTCATCTGAATATATGTATGTCGAAGTTCACCGTGATGGCTTTAAATATACGCTTCACTTTGAAAAGGGCGAAAATATCGGCGGCCTTCAAAAAGAAGAATATAAAGGCAAAAAAACCGGTACGAAAACTCATTGGAAGCCTGACCTTGATGTTTTTACTGATATAAATATTGACAGGGAGTTTTTTGAGGAAACTTTAAAAAAGCAGGCTGTCGTCAATCCGAATATAAGCTTTGTTTTCCGTTGGCAGAATGAGGACGGAAAGTTTGAGGAAAAAACATATTTATATGAAAACGGTATTGCCGATTATCTCAATGAAATTCTCGGAGAAGGCAATGCGCTTACAACTCCGCAGTTCTGGCAGTGTGAAAGAAAGGGCCGTGACCGTGAGGACAAGCCCGAATACAAGGTAAAGCTTTCTGTGGCTCTCGCATTTTCAAATAAAGTTAAGCTTACAGAATACTACCACAATTCCAGCTTTCTTGAACACGGCGGTTCTACCGAACGTGCTGTAAAGCAGGCTTTTGTTTCACAAATAGATACTTATCTCAAAAATACAAATAAGTATCTGAAAAATGAATCCAAAATCACCTATCAGGATATTGAAGATTGTCTTGTCCTTATTTCATCATCGTTTTCAACTCAGACATCATATGAAAATCAGACTAAAAAAGCTATCACAAATAAATTTATTTATGAAGCAATGACTGAATTTTTAAAGCATCAGCTTGAGGTCTATTTTATTGAAAACCCTGACGAAGCTTTGAAAATTTCCGAGCAGGTCATGCTGAATAAGCGCAGTCGTGAAAGTGCTGAAAAAACCCGTCTTAATATCAAGAAAAAGCTTGCAGGCACTATTGATCTTGCGAATATGGTTGAAAAATTTGTTGACTGCCGTACAAAGGATCTCAGCAGACGTGAAATTTACATCGTAGAGGGTGATTCAGCTCTCGGTTCGTGTAAAACTGCCCGTGATGCGGAATTTCAGGCAATTATCCCTGTAAGAGGTAAAATTCTTAACTGCCTTAAAGCTGATTACGATAAAATATTTAAAAATGATATTATTACCGACATTATAAAGGTTCTCGGCTGCGGTGTTGAGGTCAAATCAAAGGCAAACAAGGAGCTTTCATCATTCAATCTTGACAATCTTCGCTGGAATAAAATAATTATCTGTACAGATGCCGATGTCGACGGTTTCCAGATCAGAACACTTATTCTTACTATGCTTTACCGCCTTACACCTACACTTATCGAGAACGGATATGTTTTCATTGCGGAATCTCCTCTGTTTGAAATAACAACAAAGGATAAGACATATTTTGCTTATACAGAAAAGGAAAAAACTGATATTCTTGCTATGATTGACGGTCAGAAGTTCAAGCTTGACCGTTCAAAAGGTCTTGGTGAGAATGAACCTGAAATGATGTCACTTACAACTATGAATCCTGAAACACGCCGTCTTATAAAGGTTACGCCCGATGATGCAGAGGCAACTTCTGTTATGTTTGATCTTCTTCTCGGGGATAATCTCCAGGGACGTAAAGACTATATTTCCGAATACGGCGGCAAGTATCTTGAACTTGCAGATATATCTTAACGGCAGAAAGGAGAATTATTTTTACAAATGGCGAAAAAAGAACGCAGCAATAAAGAAAAAAAGATAATAAAATCCCTGCCCAATGCTTATATTGCAGGAAGCGGTATCGTTGCCGAAGAAAAAATCACAGAAACTCTTGAAAAAAACTATATGCCTTATGCGATGAGCGTTATTATTTCAAGAGCACTTCCCGAAATCGACGGATTCAAGCCTTCGCACCGTAAATTGCTTTATACTATGTACAAAATGGGACTTCTTACAGGTCCTAAGACAAAATCCGCAAATATCGTCGGACAGACAATGAAGCTTAATCCTCACGGTGACGCTGCTATTTATGAAACAATGGTACGTCTTGCACGTGGAAATGAAGCACTGCTTCACCCTTATATTGACAGCAAGGGCAACTTTGGTAAAGCATATTCAAGAAATATGGCTTATGCCGCTTCACGTTACACGGAAGCAAAACTTGACCCTATATGCAATGAGCTTTTCCGTGATATTGACAAAGATACCGTTGACTTTGTTCCTAACTACGATAATGAAACGGTCGAACCAACACTTCTGCCTGCAACATTTCCATCTGTTCTTGTAAATGCAAATGTTGGTATCGCTGTATCAATGGCAAGTGCCGTATGCCCTTTTAATCTGGCTGAGGTATGCGAAACTACTATCGGATTACTGAAAAATCCTGAGCACGATATTCTTTCGACCTTAAAAGGTCCTGATTTCCCCGGCGGCGGATTTATTGTCTATGACGAACGTGAGCTTTCCAATATATACAGAACAGGAAGAGGCTCGATAAAAATTCGTGCAAGATATAATTTCGACGCTTCATCAAACTGCATTGAGGTAACTCAGATACCTGCAACCACAACTGTTGAAGCAATTATGGATAAGATAATTGAACTTATCAAAGCAGGAAAGATCAATGAAATATCCTATATCCGTGATGAAACCGACATTAACGGTCTTAAGCTTGCAATTGATATAAAGAAAAGTGTTGACCCTGACAAGCTTATGAAAAAACTTTTCAGAATGACACCGTTGCAGGATTCATATTCCTGTAATTTCAATATTCTTATTGCAGGTTCGCCTAAGGTTATGGGTGTAGGCGAAATACTTACGGAATGGATAGCCTTTCGTAAGGAATGTGTAAAGCGCAGAGTTTATTTTGAGCTTAATAAGAAAAAAGACAAGCTTCATCTTTTAAAGGGCTTGCAGAAAATTCTTCTTGATATTGATAAGGCGATTCATATTGTCCGTGAGACCGAAGAGGAAAACGAGGTCGTTCCAAACCTTATGATCGGATTTGGAATTGATGAAACTCAGGCGGAATATGTTGCTGAAATAAAGCTCCGTCATCTTAACAAGGAATATATCATCAACAGAATTGCTGATATAGAACAGCTTGAAAAAGATATTGCTGAAATGGAAGAGATCCTCAAAGATGAAAAAAAGGTCAAGAATATCATAATCGGCGAGCTTAAGGATGTCATTAAAAAATACCAGCAGCCAAGAAAGACTCTGTTCATCTATACTGCCGAAGAGGATAATGAACCTATTGAAGATGATACACCTGACTTCCCTGTTACTCTGTTTATGACGCAGAGCGGATATTTTAAGAAAATGACTCCGCAGCAGCTTCGTATGTCAGGCGAACAGAAAGTCAAGGAAGGCGACGTTATTTCCGATACTATTGAAACTACAAACAGAAGTGAGCTGCTGTTCTTTACAGACAAGTGTCAAGTTTATAAAACAAAGACATCACTTTTCAAAAATTCAAAGGCAGCAGAGCTTGGCATATATATTCCTGTTCAGCTTGGCTTTGATGAAAATGAAAATGTTCAATCAATGATAGTTACTACTGATTACAGCGGCTATCTCATTATGGTATTTGAAAACGGCAAAGTCGCAAAAGTCCCTCTCAGTGCATATGAAACCAAAACAAACCGCAAAAAGCTTGCCAATGCATACAGTGACAAATCACCACTGGTCAAAATGCTGTTTGTAAAAGAAAATGCTGATATACTTCTCCGAACCAGCAACGGACGTGCGCTTGTTTTCAATACAGCTATGATACTTCCTAAAACTACCCGTGATACGATAGGAGTTCAGGTATTTACGCTGAAAGCCAAGGCAGCTGTAAATAATGCCTGCATAGTGACAGAAGAAATGGCTGATGAAGTCAAAAAGTTCAATGTAAAATCTGTTCCTGCTTCGGGCTCACTTGCAAAGGATCTCACCGACAGCGACCAGCTTACATTTTAAATAAAAACAGCTTAAAACCATTTTCAAATGATTTTAAGCTGCTTTTTTTATTCATTTGCCCATTTTATAATAACGCTGTCGCCGTAATTAAGCTTGTCCATAAAGCTTGCAGTTTTACCATTGATTGTTGTTATCATATTTCCGCTTGGAGGTGGATTGTCAATATCTATATCTGCAAGTGCCATAAGCTCAATAAACTGGTGCGGTTCATTATTTGAATTTGGTTCAAGTGTGATACTTCTGCCGTTTAAAATAACTCTGAAATCAACATCAGTTTCAGCTTCAACAGGCTTATTTTCTGCTGACGGTGCAGGTTCGGGCGTTATCTGAGGTTCAATTATCGGCTTATCGTAATCAACGGTTACAGCATTTTTTTCTGCAACAGCCTTTGCAAGCTCCCCTGCCTTTGATTTTTCACTTACTACCTTTTCGCCTGTGAGAATATCATCATTGTCACGCAGACAGTAATCAAACGAAAGTACCTTTCCGCCCTTATAAAAGCTTACGGAATCAGCATCAAACGGAAGCATTCCCATCAGGTCACCAAGTGTATCCGTTTCTGAAACGGTGACATTATCAAAATTCTGTATCTGATAATCAGCTGAAACATTATTGCCGTTTACCTTAACAGAAATGCCTATATGATATTCAATGCCATCTATCATTACCTTTTCATTTGACACTTCTCCTACAATATCGGATATTTTTACAGAAGCATTCATTCCGCATACCGCAGGAACAAATTCAATTTTATCACCCTGCTTGACTGTTGTTTCAAGTGTTGCCGGCATACCGTTCAACGTTATCTGTCCCGGAACCGAAAGCTCACCTTTAAGATAATGCTTTTCGCCGTTAAGCGTGAATGACAGGCTTCTTCCAGAACGTCCTATTATTTGAGAAGTTTTAAATCCCGCAAGCATAAGAAGGTCAACAATAGAAACCGCTCTTGTATCAAAAATACGCATTTTTTTGCCGTTTAATGTTACAACAGAAAAATCATAGCCTTTATTTATTGTTGCTGTTACGCCGATGCCTATCGGAGTTACATATTCAGGTCCGTTGAGCTTAGTGCGTCCGAGAGATATGTTTTTCATTGAATTTTTTCCGCCGACAGCTACCCTGTTTTCAGGTATGCCAAGCTTTTCAGCAACTATTTTGGCAAGGTCGGGTATAAGGCTTCCGCCGCCTACAAGAAATACTGCCGCAGGAGACTGTCCGTTTGCCTTGATGATATTATCGGAAATATTCTCTGCCAGAGAACCCACAGCAGGAAAAAGACTTGCAAAAAATTCTGAAGTAGGTACGCTGTGGTCAAATCCGAGAATATCTTTATATTCTATATTTTCTTTATAACCGCTGAGTTTCATCTGTTCGGCAGTTTCAAAATCAACTATGTAATTTCTGATTATTTCCTCGGTAATTTCGTCACCTGCCACCGTTGACATTGCATAAGCGACGATACTTCCGTTCTGGGAGATCGCAATATCCGAAGTACCCGCACCTATATCAACAAGTGCAATATTATAAGGCGGACTTCGGGAGGAATGATGACATTCATTGCAGCAATAGGTTCAAGTGTGAGGCTTACCACTTCAAGCCCATTTATATCCATAACGGAATAAAGACTCTCAACAACTATTCCGGGAAGAAATGCAGCAATAAGATCGATCTTAACTTTTTTACCCTTATGTCCAACAAGAGTTTTTATTTTATAATCATCAAGATAGTAATTTATGACTGTATGACCAACGCAATAAAAAACTATCGAGCTGTCCTTTACATCTTCATCAAGTTCATTCTGAGCTTTGAAAACAGTTTCTACTTCAAATGATTTAACAGCATCTTCTGTAATTACGTCTTTTTCTTCAATGTCAAATTCAAGCTCCGCACGTTTTGTTTTCAATGCACGTCCCGCAGCAGCTATTGCAACCCGTGAAAGTGTTACACCTGTTTTATCTTCAAGCTGATTTTTTACAATGCTTACAACCCTTGCGACTTCTTCAATATCTTCGATCTGACCGTCGATCATTGCACGCTGTTTATGAGCCGTTGAGTATGAAGCAATAACGTTGAAAATGCCATTCTCCATTTTGCCTAAAATACCAACGACTGTTCTTGTGCCAATATCCAAAGCAAAAATTTCATCTTCACCCTGAGGACGTTTGTTTTTTACAGGTTTTTTGGCAGCTGTTGATTTTTTAGTGGTTTTACTGCTCTTTTTTGCAGCAGATTTGGAAGAAGCGTCGGTTACATCAGTATCTTTTTTAGGCTGAGCTTTGCTTTTGACCGCACTCTTTTCCGCACCTGAAGCCTTTTCCGAATTTTCAGCCTTTTTAGCGGTTCTTGGCATATTCGACCATCCTTTCATAAGAATAAAACTGTATTTTACTCTTTTATTTTAAGCACAGATTTCATTTCCTTTATTGCCTCTGCATTCGATATGACAAGAAGCTTATCCCCGCTTTTTATCATTGACTGACCTCTTGGTATAAGAAGTGAGTCACCTCTTGTTATTGAAACAATATTGAATGAAGCAGGAAATTTAAAATCCATAAGCATTTTTCCGTCATAAACATAATCTTCAGGTACATGAACCTCAAAAAGCTTGACTTCCCCATGATTAAGCTGTAAAAGCTGTTTAATTCCTGATGTATCAACCTCACGTTCAATCAATGAAGCAATGCTGTCGGTACTGTTTATAACGTTATCGACACCGAGAGCCTTCATTACAGACACATTTTTAGGGTTATTCGATTTTGCAACAGTTTTCTTTATTCCAAATTCATTTTTTGCAAGCTGGCAAGCAATTAGATTACATTGATCGCTGCCGGTTACACTTACAAAAGCATCTGCTTCAGCAGCATTTGCTGCCAAAAGAGTTTCATAACGTGTCGCATCACCCAATATAACAGGAATATCCATTTCATTGGCAACATCCTTGCTCACAACCGGATTGACCTCTATTACAACAGGTTCGTGCTTATGTTCAAGCAGCGTCCTTACAAGATAGTAACCAACCTTGCCGCCGCCAACAATAATGACCTTCATTGCAGTTCCTCCTTAATCGGCAAACTTAACGCAGATAAGCTTATCACCGCGCACAAGTTCATAATTGGTAAGAAAAACATTCTCTATCGTTGTATCTTCATGTTCAACAGCAACGATAGTTTCATTTCCTTCAAACTGCAGATCACTAAGTCTTTTGCCGACCATTCTTTTTTCAATATCAACACGAGTCATAACAAGTGAATGTGATCCGAGCGAAATGCTGCCGGACGTATCCTGTCCGCTTAATGCAGATGAAAGAGTTGCGACAGTCATATTGGTCGGACAAATCGTAACTATGCCCATTTTAGTAAAAACATCGTGCTTTTTGGGGTCATTTACTCTTGCATAAGTGCGTGGTACATGGAAAAACTCTTTTGCCATCTGAACGACCATTAAATTAATATTATCATCAGATGTTACAGCAGCAAGAGCATCACAATTTTCTATACCTGCACGTTTCAGAACGTCCTGATCTATAACTACACCTACCGTTGTATATCCGTTAAAATCAGGCGACAGTTCTGAAAAATCCCCTGCATTTTCACTTACAACAGATATATCATGACCTTGTTCTGAAAGCAGATTACAAAGATTTGAGCCGACTTTGCCACAGCCGATAACCAGAATATTCATATCCGTCACCATTCTTTCCATAGTAAAATTCAAACAGCAATATACATATATTATAGCACTCTGTATAACAAAATACAAGTAAAATACAAAAAATCCGTACTTCACATAAGTGAAATACGGATCTCTCATTGGTGCCGGTGACCGGGGTCGAACCGGTACGGTATCACTACCACAGGATTTTGAGTCCAGCACGTCTGCCAATTCCATCACACCGGCTTAAAGACATTTAACTTAAAATATTTTACCATATACGCAGACTGTTGTCAAGGGTTTTATAAAAATAATCGGGACAGATTTTACTCTGTCCCAAAATAATTATTTTGCATCAGAAAGGGTCATACCATTGCTGCCGAGAGGAATTTCGTGGTCGAGTCCCACAAATTTTCCGTCTTGCTGCCAAAGGACCTCTTTGACAAAAGCATATTTTTCTTCGTCCCATGTTGTAAAATCATCTTTGACAAGTCCGCCCGTGTCACCTGAGTTGGCGTTAAAGCACCAGAATGTATGATTTATTTTATTGTCCTTAATAAGCTTGCGGAGATATTTCATCCAAGTTACATTAGGCTCTGTCATATAACCGCCCCATTCGCCGATGAGAAGAGGTGCGATATTGTTTTTCTGAATGTAAAACCAGTTATCATACCAGCAATCGTTATAAAGACTGTTAAAATCATAATTTCCCTGAAACCAGGGCTGCTGATAAACCGCAGGGCCATAATCGTGAGGCGAATATACAAGCTTGTTCTGATATTTGCCGAGATCAACTGGGTTATCCTTTACTCCTCGAAGATTACCGCCCCACCATGTGCAATAATAATCCCCCATATTTGTTGATGAAAAATCACCGTTTTTCTTTATATCAGTTGGATATATTTCAATGCCTTCTACCATTACAAGCGCATTTGGATTTCCTGCAAATACTGATTTTGCGGCTTTTTCAGCGATATATTTCCAGTTGTCAGAATCAGTTGAATCGTCCCATTTTGCTATATCTGTAGGTTCTGCCGCTGAATAGCCACGTTTTCCGTGAGGTTCGTTCTTGAGGTCGAATGCAATAAGAGT
>ENA-ORPK01002511-ORPK01002511.1-human-gut-metagenome-genome-assembly--contig:-NODE-2511-length-12526-cov-4.074172_pt1 | contig 12526 bp, 8 predicted proteins | sample MGYA00242139_ERZ509068 | MGnify/ENA primary metagenome ERZ509068 (study PRJEB26280, sample SAMEA2338687) | human gut metagenome | biome: human gut; feature: human-associated habitat; material: faeces... | reverse complement strand
GTGCAACTTTTTACTCATATTTATCAACTTAAATTAATTCCGCCAACGGGTAATACTCTACAAAGTTCATGCGTTCTGAATACGAAAAGCCTCAGTACCTCACCGGTCTGTTCTTCCATAACATCGCACGCCGTTGGCCGACCTGTCCTACTATCGACCCGAACGGACACTATCCTGACGGTATGGAAATCGCCGAGCTTGAGGACGGTGGTACAACTGCTACACGCAACAACAAGTTCACACAGCAGCTCAACTTCATCTTCACTCCTGTGAAGGGATGGAACATCCACCTCGAAGGCGCTATGCGCAATGAGTTCTACAAGAGCAAGACCAATAAGTTCCCAGTATACTCTTACTATGCTGACGGCACTAAATGGCTGCGCGACTCTGGCTATGGCTCAGTAGCAAGCGTAAGCGACTACCGCTCTGAAACCGACTATTTCTCAGTAAACGCCTATACCGACTATACTCATTCGCTCGGTATGCACAACCTTAAGGGTATACTTGGTGTGAACTTCGAAAAGTATGGTACTGACGATGTCAGCGCTTCAGGTACCAACCTCATCACCAACGACTTCCCGTACCTGAGCCTCACACAGAAGAACCCACGCGTGAGCGACAGCTACTGGCATCGTGCTACAGCAGGTTACTTCATGCGACTCAACTACGATTACGACAGCAAGTATTACCTGATGTTCACCATGCGTGCCGATGGTTCTTCTAAGTATCAGGACCAGTGGGGTTACTTCCCATCAGTAGGTGCTTCTTGGGTTATCAGCGAAGAGCCTTGGATGAAGGACGTGAAGGCTATCGACTACTTGAAACTTCGTGCAAGCTGGGGTAAACTCGGTAACGACCACGTTGCAGCAAGTGACGGTTTTGCATCTATCGCCACAGGTAACGGTGTTTCCGGCGTATTCGGCAACACAACTATTCCTGGCTTCCAGAACACAACCTACTTCAGCTGGCTGCAGTGGGAGGTGGTAGATGAAATCAACGTAGGTTTCAACCTCTCTACTCTCCAGAACCGCTTGAACATCGATGCAGACTACTTCCATCGCATGACTAAGCACGCTGTTATCTCACCTCTCCTCTCTTTCGACAATAAGACATTGGCAGGCAACTATGGTAAGATTTTGAACCAAGGTTTCGATTTCTCAGCAACCTGGAACGACAGAATCGGCAAGGACTTCAAGTACCATGTAGGTACCAACCTCTCTTTCCTTAATAATAAGGTAAAGGATCTCGGCGGCGCTTCTATCATCAAGGGTGGCAAGACCGTCAACATCGTAGGCAAGGAGATGAACTCATTCTATGGTTACAAGGTAGTAGGTATCTACCAGACCGCAGAAGAGTGCCAAAACGACCCTATTGCTGTAGCCAACGGACTGGAGCCTGGTGACTTCAAGTATGAGGACGTAGATCATAATGGCATTATCGACGGTGCAGACCGCCAGACATTGGGCTCTTATATTCCTAACTTTACTTATGGTATCAACCTCGGCTTCAACTGGAAGAACCTCGACTTTGAATTGACAACTTACGGACAGTCTGGTGCACAGATGTTCAACCGCAAGCGTGCCTTGAGATATGCACAGAGCGACTTCAACTTCGACAAGGATCTCTATAAGAATCGCTGGACAGGTGCAGGTTCTACCAACAGCTATCCATCAGCCAAGGCTCTTACAAAGGGCTGGAACGTATCAGACATGAAGACCAACTCCTTCTTCGTAGAGGATGCTGATTTCTTCCGTATTCAGAACGTAACCGTAGGGTATAGCTTCAAGAACCTGAAGTTGGGTAGCTACACATTGCCATCTATCCGCTTGAGTATGACAGCCGACCGTCCTTTGACTCTGTTTGGTGCCAATGCTTTCACTCCTGAGTTGAGCGATCCTGAGGGATGGGATACAGAAGTTTACCCATTGACAGGCACTTATACATTCGGTATTCAAATTCAGTTCTAACCTTTAAAACATCAAGACAATGAAAATCAATAAATATTTATCAGTATTAGCCCTTGCATCGTTGCTTTTCGGCGCAACGTCATGCAGTGACTACATCGATATCGATCCAGAGAACTCGGTTCCTGAGGAGAAAGTAGACTATACCAACCTCGACAATATGTATATGCCTGTATCGGGTGTCTATGCCAAGGTAAGAACAGGAGCTATGCACTGGGTAATATGGCCTCTGTCTACTGTTCGCGACGGTGACATCTGGTCTGGAAAGCCAGACGACCAAGCCCAATTGGTAGACTTCGGTAATTTCAACTACTCTGATAACAGTTTCTGGGGTCTCAACGAGATGTGGAATCAGTACTATGGCATCATCAAGGTAGCCAACTCTGCCTTAGAGTCACTCGACAGCTATGCCGCCAATGCCACTACCGACGCACAAAAAACTACCAACCGCTCTTATCAGGGTGAGGTAAAATTCCTTCGCGCCTACGCCTACTACCGTTTGGTTCAGGCTTTCGGTCCTGTCACCATTCTGCGTGACAACACTCAGACTAACCTGACACGTTCTACCGTTGCTGCTGTCAACAGATATATGTTGGAAGACTTGAACTACGCCATCCAGAACTGTCCTAAGGTACGTCCTAACGAAATGGCACACATCGGAGCTGTATCTGCATACAGTGCAGAAGCCTTAGCAGCCAAGGTTTACCTCAACATGGGCCAGTACGATAAGGTAGAGGAACTGACCGATGACATCATCAACAGTCGAAAGTTTGAACTCTACGGAGACTTCTATCAGTTGTTCAAAATTCCAGGAAAACTCTGCGACGAGTCTCTCTTCGAATGCCAGTGTACTGACTTCGGTCAGGGTTCCGGCGAGTTGGTAGATGTAGACCAGTGGTTCAACTTCCAGGGTCCAAGCATCTCTGGTCTCAGCAGCCAGGGTCAACAAATTTCGTCAAGCGGATGGGGCTTCATGGGCTATTCTGATGAGTTCCGTCAGTGGGCAGAAAACCGTGGTGAGCAGGTAAGGGCTACCACAACTTTCCTTGTAGGTGGTACAACAACTCCAAGTGGCGACCAAGTAAAGGAACAGACCAACCCACTAAGAACAAACTGCTGGAACGGCAAGGCTTATACTCCTCTCAACCAGCTGACAGAAGGCAGAAACAAGTATGGTTGCAATAACAACGTTCGTGTACTGCGCTATGCTGACGTGCTGCTGATGAATGCAGAGGCAAAGGTTCGCCTTGGCAAGAATGGTGATACTCCTTTCAACACAGTAAGAACAAGAGCCCAGATGCCAGAGCTGCAGAATGTTACTGTAGACCAAATCTTAGACGAACGTCGCATGGAACTCTGCGGTGAGTGGGGTGAGTATTACAACGACCTCGTAAGAACAGGCAAGGCGAAAAGCGTTCTTGGTGCTAAGGGATGGACAGAAGAAAAGACTTACTATCCATTGCCATTCACTCAGATCACCGACAATGCCGACCTGAAAAAGGATCCTATCGACGAATAACGAGAAAACGTCATTCATATTGAATAATTCATAAGCTCTATTTCGATTTCATGAGCCAGTCCTTCGTTACAGAAGGCTGGTTCATGAATCTTCTAACAACTCATTATCACTATTCACTACTCACTTTTCATATACTCTATACACACTACTATGCATATATTCAGAAAAACTCTCTTCTTACTTTCTCTCTTTGTTGCAGGCTTTACATCGCAAGCCAAAGCACAAATCAGCGTCATGTCGTTCAACATACGTTTGGACGCCTCGGTTGACAATGAAAACCGTTGGGACAACCGTAAAGGCGAGGTGGCAAAGATGCTCACCTATTATCAGCCCGACCTCTTGGGCATGCAGGAAGTATGCCCCAACCAGATGGCAGACCTCAAGGCTGCTCTCAATGGCATATATGAGGGCATCGGTGTAGGACGAGATGACGGAAAACATCAGGGCGAACACAGCCCAATCTTCTATAACAAGCACAAATTCAGTATGGTAAAGCATGGCGACTTTGCCTTGAGCGAGACACCAGAACTGTTCGGAAAGAAGGGCTGGGACGCTTCTTACAACCGTGTTTGTACCTGGGCGATACTGAAAGACAAAAAAAACGGCAAGCAGGTGGTATACTTCAACACCCACCTCGACAACGACGGTAAGATAGCACGCAAGGAAGGCATCAAGCTCATCCTTTCCAAGATGAAGAAAGTAGCTAAGAACATGCCTGCCATCATCACCGGCGACTTTAACTGTACCGATGAGGAAGAACCTTCGGCCATACTGAGAGCCAACAAGATGGAAAATGCCCGCAACAAGGCTGCCATCGTTTATGGTCCAGACTGGACATGGCACGACTACGGCAGACTGCCACTCAACGAGCGAAGCATTATCGACCATATCTTTATCAGCAACCAGCTGAAAGCTACTCGCTACAGAGTTATCGGTGATAAGCCCGACAAGGTTTATCTGTCCGACCACAATGCAGTATTCGTAAACTTAGAATTTACAAAATGAATTTTACCAAGCTATCATTCGCCACATGGATGCTGGTAATAGCCGCTCCATGTTTCGCCAGCCAGGACTCAGTCAAGGTTGTTAAAGGACAGGTGAGCGACTATTACATCCCTGTGGTTAACGAATATGAGCTGACTGGTATAGTTACCGACGAGCATGACCAGCCCTTAGAGGGAGCCACCGTCATGTTTTTTGCAAGTCCTGCACATTGCACCACCGATACAGCCGGCAGATACACACTGAAGGCTACCGACCACGACCGCCATCTGTATGTATACTATCCCGGCAAATCCTTTTCCAACATTATCAGAGAAAAAGCACAGAAAGTCATCAATATCAAGATGACTGCTCCTGTGCAACCTCGCTCCTTTCTTCACCGCAAAAAAGCACAAACCACCCCATGGTATCATCCCTACAAGGAGAAGACCAACACCTACTGTAACCCGATGAACATCAGTTACAACTACGAGCCATATAATAATAATGTGAAAACCAACGGCTCGTTTCGTTCATCTGCCGACCCCATGGCAGTGATGTATAAAGACCAGTATCTGCTGTTCTCTACCAATCAGGGAGGCTTCCATTACTCAGACAACCTGAGCGATTGGAACTTCTGTCAGGCCACCTTCCAGCGCCACCCCAAAGACGATGACCAGTGCGCACCGGCAGCATTCGTTGCTGGCGACACCTTGTTCTATACAGGTTCCACCTATGAAGGATTGCCCGTATGGTATTCTACCAACCCGTTCTCAGGAAGATGGAAACAGGCCGTTCACCGCAACACCCTCCCCTCATGGGATCCTTGTCTGTTCCTCGACGACGATGGAAGGCTCTATCTCTACTATGGTTCCAGCAACGAATATCCTCTTAAAGCCGTAGAGGTGAGCCGGGAAGACTTTTCGCCCATCAGCAATATACACGACGTGCTGTTTCTGAAGCCCAATGAGCATGGATGGGAACGTTTCGGCATGAACAACGATGACGAAGTGACACTCAAACCCTTCACCGAAGGGGCTTATATGACCAAGCACGATGGAAAGTACTATCTGCAGTATGGCGCTCCCGGCACTGAGTTCAAGACTTATGCAGACGGAGTCTATGTGGGCGACTCTCCATTAGGTCCTTTCAAGTATCAGCAGCACAACCCCATGTGCTATAAGCCTGGTGGATTTGTAAAAGGATCAGGACACGGCGGAACCTTCAACGACCGCAATGGCAACTACTGGCATGTGGCAACCTGCATGCTCTCGCTGAAATACAAATTTGAGCGTAGAATAGGGCTCTACCCTACAGCTTTCGACCCCGACGGAGTGATGTACAGCAGTACAAGTTTTGGCGATTACCCAAACTGGAATGCCGACCGTGACATCAAGAATCCTGACGACCGCTTTACGGGCTGGATGCTTCTTTCATATAAGAAACCCGTATTGGCCTCGTCTACCGACAGCACCTTCACCACACAGGCCCTCACCGATGAGGACATACGTACCTACTGGTCAGCAAAGAGTGGCGAGGCTGGCGAATGGGTGCTTCTCGACCTGGAAGGCAAGAAGGACATCAAGGCCATACAGCTCAACTTCTACGACCATCATACCGTGCAACACAACCGCGCCAATGATGTGTATTACCAATACCGCATCTGGGCAAGCGACGACAACGAGCATTGGACACTGGCTGTAGACAAGAGCGACAACGACAAAGATGCACCTCACGACTACATAGAGTTGGACTCCACTCTACAGGCACGCTATCTGCGCATAGAAAACCTGCACATGCCTTCGGATGGTTACTTCTGCCTGTCGGACATCCGCGTCTTCGGTCATGCCGAAGGCAATAAACCCGACATGGTGAAAGGTTTCAAGGCGACAAGAGACTTCAGGAAGGATGCCCGAAACATGATGCTGACCTGGAAGAAAGCCAATAACGCTTATGGATATCTCATACGTTACGGTACAGCCGCCAACAAGTTGTACAACTCGATATTGGTATATGGCGACACCCAATACGACATGAGAGGACTGGACAAGGACACCCGTTACTACTTCAGCATCCAGGCCATAGGAGAAACTGGCTGCTCGGCTCCTACAAAATGTATTAAGCAATAAAAAAGACACAATAACTAAAAGATATTCTGATGATGAAAATAACCAAGACACTTATCTCATTGCTGCTTCTGTCCTTATCATGGACATCCTGCAGCGCCTCGGCAGACGGAACCGCAGACAAGAACGATAAACCAGGCACTACTCCTGCCGTAACAGGCAGACCCACCTCATTTGCCAACGATGAGGAAATGCTCGACTACATAGAGAAGACCCACCTTAATTATATGTGGGATGGAGCCAACCCCAACTCCGGGCTGGCACCCGAGCGTATTCACCTCGATGGTATCTATCCACAGAACGACAAGCATGTGGTGACTACCGGAGGAAGCGGATTTGGCATAGCCGGCCTGCTGGCAGGTATAGACAGAGGTTACATCAGCCGTATCGAGGGTGTGCAGCGCCTTACCAAGATAGTAGATTTCTTAGGAAAAGCCGACCGATTCCATGGTGTTTGGTCGCACTGGATAGACGGCAATACAGGAAAGACTGTTCCTTTCGGACAGAAAGATGATGGTGGCGACCTCGTAGAAAGTTCGTTTCTCATGGCAAGTCTGCTGTGCGTACGCCAGTATTTCGAGAATGGCAACGAACAGGAGAAACTCTTGGCAAGCAATATTGACAAGCTGTGGAAAGAGATGGAGTTCGACTGGTACCGCCGTGGCGGACAGGACGTGCTGTACTGGCACTGGTCGCCCAACTATGGATGGGATATGAACTTCCCACTCGAAGGCTACAACGAATGCCTCATCACCTATATCTTGGGAGCTTCCTCACCCACCCATTCTATCCCGGCAGACTGCTATCACAAGGGATGGGCAAGGAGCGGAGGCATCAAGAGCAATGCCAAGCCTTACGGCTATCCGCTCGAACTGAAGCACAATGGCGCCGAACAGACCGGCGGTCCGCTGTTCTGGGCACAGTATTCCTATATCTGCCTCAACCCCAAGAACCTGAGCGACACGTATGCCAACTACTGGAATGTGGTAAGAAACCATGCCCTCAGCGACTACGAATACTGCGTACGAAACCCGAAGGGATACAAAGGCTACGGCAAAGACTGCTGGGGACTGACAGCAAGCTATTCGGTAAACGGATATTCTGCCCATGCGCCCAACAACGATCTGGGAGTCATCACACCTACCGCAGCCCTGTCATCATTCCCATATACTCCTACTGAGTCGATGGCTGCCTTGAAATACTTTTGGAACAAGGGCAACTGGATTTGGGGCAAATATGGCTTCTACGATGCCTTCTCGGAGACTGCCCACTGGACAATACCCCGCTATCTTGCCATAGACCAGCTGACCATCACCCCTATGATAGAGAACTATCGCTCGGGACTGCTCTGGCGACTCTTCATGAACTGCCCTGAGATACAACAGGGACTCGAGAAACTCGGATTCAAGAACAATTAAACAGACTTAGACATATGAAGACAAAAAACATTCTTGCAGCATTTACCCTGCTGGCAGCAAGCCTCTGCCCCACCATGGCACAGGCCCAAAGCGATGAGGCTAAGATGAACACCTTCATCGATAACCTGATGAACAAAATGACGCTGAAAGAAAAACTCGGTCAGTTGAACCTTCCTGTTACAGGAGATATCGTTACCGGCCAGGCAAAAAGCAGCGACGTGGCAAGCAAAATCAAGCGTGGAGAAGTAGGCGGACTCTTCAACCTGAAAGGTGTTGAGAAAATCAAAGAAGTACAGAAAATTGCCGTAGAACAGAGCCGCCTGCACATCCCACTGCTCTTCGGTATGGACGTGATACATGGTTACGAGACCGTATTCCCTATCCCCTTCTCGCTCTCATGCTCATGGGATATGGAAGCCATCAAGCGTACAGCCCAGATAGCCGCACAAGAATGTTCGGCAGATGGTATCAACTGGACTTTCAGTCCTATGCTCGATATTTGTAGAGACCCACGCTGGGGACGTATGGCAGAAGGCAATGGCGAGGATCCATACCTCGGTTCGTGCATCGCCAAAGCCATGGTGGAGGGTTATCAGGGACAGAATTTGGCAGCTCCCAACACCGTGATGGCTTGCGTGAAGCACTTTGCACTCTATGGCGGTGCAGAAGCAGGACGCGACTACAACACGGTGGACATGAGCCACTGGCGCATGTTCAATTACTATATGCCTCCCTACAAGGCTGCTGTTGATGCCGGCGCTCTGAGCGTGATGACCTCATTCAATGTGGTGGACGGCGTTCCCGCAACAGGCAACAAATGGTTGCTTACCGATGTGCTGCGCAAGATGTGGGGCTTCAAAGGAATGGTGGTAACCGACTATACTGCCATCCAGGAAATGACAGCCCACGGACTGGGCGACCTGCAGCAGGTTTCAGCCATGGCACTCAATGCAGGTACCGATATGGACATGGTGGCTGACGGATTCTTAGGCACTATAGAGAAGTCTATCAACGAGGGCAAGGTTACGATGGAAACCGTCAATACAGCATGCCGCCGCATCCTGGAAGCCAAATACAAGTTGGGACTCTTCGACGACCCATACAAATACTGCAACGTGAAACGCGCCAAGAAGGAAATCTACACTCCACAGAACAGAGCCTTCTCACGCGAGATAGCTGCCAAGACTTTCGTGCTGCTCAAGAACGAAGGCAATCTGTTGCCTTTGCAGCGCAAGGGCAAGATTGCCCTTATCGGTCCGTTGGCAGACAATTCCAAGAACATGTCGGGTACATGGAGCGTTGCGGCCCGTCTCGATGACAACAAGACCATCCTTGGTTCTATGAAGAAGGCACTGGAAGGAAAGGCAGAGGTTCTCTATGCCAAGGGTTCCAACCTGATGTATGATGCCAAGCGCGAAGCTGATGCCACCATGTTTGGCAGAGAGATGCGCGACAGCCGAAGCAACGAGGAAATGCTGAAGGAAGCACTCGACGTGGCTCAGCAAGCCGACATCATCGTTGCTGCTGTGGGCGAGTCGTCAGAGATGAGTGGCGAATGCAGCAGCCGCACCAATCTCGAGATGCCCGACGCACAGAAAGACTTGCTCATAGCTCTGAAGAAGACGGGCAAACCTATCGTACTCGTCAACTTCTCGGGCCGTGCCACCGTCATGACATGGGAACAGGAGAATTTCCCAGCCATCCTCAACGTTTGGTTTGGTGGTTGCGAATCGGGCGATGCCATCTGTGACGTTCTCTTCGGTGACAAGGTACCAAGCGGAAAACTTACTGCCACCATGCCTAAGAGTGTAGGTCAGATACCTCTCTACTACAACCATCTGAATACGGGACGGCCACTGAAAGAGGGTAAATGGTTCTCTAAGTTTACCAGCAACTACCTCGATATAGACAACGACCCACTGTACCCATTCGGTTATGGTCTGTCGTACACCACCTTCAAATATGGCAAGCCTACGCTCTCAAGCAACACAATGACCAACAACGAGACGATCAGTGTAAGCGTAGACATCACCAATACGGGAAATTACGATGCTGACGAAATAGCTCAGATGTACATACGCGATCTGGCTGCCAGCGTTTCTCGCCCAGTGAAGGAGCTGAAAGGCTTCGAACGCATCTCTATCAAGAAGGGAGAGACCAAGACCGTCACCTTCACCATCACCCCTGAAGACCTGAAGTTCTACAACCAGGAGTTGGAATACAAGAACGAGCCTGGTGAGTTCGAGGTAATGGTAGGTCCTAACAGCAAGGATGTACAGACCCTCACCTTCACATTGAAATAACGACTTATACACGGAATATGAAAAATATGAAAAATATGAAAAATATGAAAAATATCTGGCTTATATTGACATTCCTCTTGGCATGGGCTTTTCCAAAGGTCCATGCCGAGAATACGGTAAAGATTCTCGCCATAGGCAACAGCTTCTCTGAAGATGCCATTGAGCAGAACCTACACGAGTTGGCTGATGCCGAAGGCATACAGACCATAGTAGCCAATCTATATATCCCCGGATGCTCGCTCGAAAGACACATGCAATGCGTAAAAGGCGACCTGAAGGCATATAGATACAGAAAGACAGGAATAGACGGCAAGATGGTGGAGACACCCAACAAGCAGGTGAGCGAAGCCTTGAGCGAGGAAGACTGGGACTATGTGAGCGTACAGCAGGCAAGCCATTTCTCTGGAGTCTACTACACATACCAGCCCTATCTCAACGAACTGATTGCCTATGTGAAACAAAAAGCACCCAAGGCTAAGATTATCTTCCATCAGACATGGGCTTACGCTCAGACTTCCAACCATGACGGCTTCCGCAAGTATGGCAACAGTCAGGCCACCATGTTCTCTTCCATCTTAGGCGCAGCCAAACAGGCTCTCAAGGATGCACCTATCGACATCTTGGTGCCGGCAGGAACAGCTATACAGAATGCCCGCACATCGAACTTGGGCGACAACCTAAACCGTGACGGCTATCATCTGCAGTTGGTGTACGGAAGATACACTGCTGCCTGTACTTGGTTTGAGGCTATCTTCAAGAAGTCGGTTGTTGGAAACGGCTATGCACCCGAAGGAATAACACAGCAACAGAAGAGCATCGCACAGAAAGCTGCCCATGCTGCCGTAAAACATCCTTTCGTGATTACGCAGATCAAGTAAGAGAGAAAAAGGCGAACAACAACCTAAGTTTGTAGGTTTTTAACAAGATATCCATCGTAAAACAAAACGTCCCGACGCAAGGAAATCCTGCATCGGGACGTTTTGTTTATTTTTCAGACTTCGCACCTCGTAAGGATAAAAGCGTTTATAAAAGGGAGATAGCGTTCTTAATACTCTGTCTTCTCAGTACTTTCTTCCCACATACGGAAAGCACCCAAAGCCTCATCGCGCATCAAGGCAATCATCGGCTTATGGCGGTCTGCTATCTTGCGGTCGATCTCCTCGTAAATAAACTCATCATCGAAACCAATCTTCGCTGCATCCTGACGATTGTTGGCATAATAGATACGGTCGAGATGCGCCCAGTAGATAGCGCCAAGACACATGGGGCAAGGCTCGCAAGAGGTATAAATCTCACAACCCTTCAAATCGAAAGTGTGCAAGGCACGGGTAGCCATACGGATGGCATTCACTTCGGCATGAGCCGTAGGGTCTTGGTCTATGGTAACACTATTGGAGGCCTCAGCCACGATAACACCATCCTTGGCAATGACGGCTCCGAAAGGACCACCACCATGGCGCACGCTGTTCTCTGACAGATGGATAGCTCTTTGCATCAGTTGTTCTTTTGTCATGTTGTTCGAGTTATTAGTTATACATTCTCATCCCATTTTTTAAATCGGGGTTACAAATATACAACTTTTTAACGAATAAACCACATCTCAGGAGTATAAATATAAGGGACTTCTGACTTTTTCACAAGTTTTATACCTGTTTGATGCTTAGGCAAATGCGTAAAAGAGACAAAAGTCCGCACTTTTATGAAATTTCATCGAAAATATTTGGCGATTCAGAAATAAAGTCCTATCTTTGCAAACAGATATAGGTACGAAAATAAAAAATAGAGAATATAAGATTGGGGATTCCGATGCTATACAGGCACCGGGATTCTTTATTTTTTACCCCATCTCTAAGAACACATTATTAATAATAATAAACAATAAGAAAAATTATGGCTTACATGTCACAAGAAGGTTACGACAATCTCGTAGCTGAACTAAAACAGCTCGTTTCTGTGGAGCGCCCTAAGGCATCAGCCGCAATTGCTGAGGCAAGAGACAAGGGTGACCTGAGCGAGAACTCAGAGTATGATGCCGCCAAGGAGGCACAGGCTCATTTGGAAGACAAGATCAACCGCATCAAGCTCACCATTGCCGAGGCTAAGATCATCGACACCAAGCAGCTCAGCACCGACTGCGTGCAGATTATGTCGAAGGTAGAGATGACCAACATGGCCAACAAGGCAAAGATGACCTATACCATCGTGAGCGAAAGCG
>ENA-ORPK01002510-ORPK01002510.1-human-gut-metagenome-genome-assembly--contig:-NODE-2510-length-12530-cov-3.139639_pt1 | contig 12530 bp, 9 predicted proteins | sample MGYA00242139_ERZ509068 | MGnify/ENA primary metagenome ERZ509068 (study PRJEB26280, sample SAMEA2338687) | human gut metagenome | biome: human gut; feature: human-associated habitat; material: faeces... | reverse complement strand
TCCGAAATTTATGCACTTACCCTTGGCTCTTACTGCCGACGGACGCAAGCTCTCCAAGCAAAATAAGGCTTCCTCCGTAACGGATACGATGAGTCCTCAGGAGGCCTTAAAAAAAGCCTTGCAATTTCTGGGACAGGATACTGACTTCATAAGAAATGGAATGAGCTGTGAGGCCATTTTGCATACGGCTTCCTTAAATTTTTGTATAGAAAAAATACCGCTACTCTCCGCATTATATTGAAGTCCGTACTATCGTCTTTTGACACTTTGGAGTTTTCCTTGCTGTGTTATAATTCAGCTCGTTCTTCCGAAATTTAAGCTAAGAGATAACGCAAAAAAGCGAAGACTGAATGCAATTGGACGCATAGGAAGCAGTCGTTTCGGACCATAACCTTTTCTAATGCTCAATACGGCGCAGTCGCCTGAGGGCTGATAAGATATTTAGCAGAGGTAAGCAAAATTAACTTCCCGCAAAAGGATCTTTTGAAGATCCTAAAACAGAATAAAATCCTGACGGAAAAAAAAGGATCGGCCAAGCTGGTATTGACCAATAAACAGCATAACATCCAGCAAAAAGATATTCCCTATCAAGCAATACGCGTCATACGCGGACTGCTCAAGGCCGGATACAAGGCCTATCTCGTAGGAGGATGCATTCGTGATCTCCTAAGCGGAAAGGCGCCTAAGGATTTTGACGTATCAACAAACGCCACTCCCGAGCAGGTCCATCGTATTTTTCGCAATTCCCGCATCATCGGAAGGCGCTTTAAAATAGTACATGTCGTTTTCGGTCGCGAGATCATAGAAGTAACCACCTTCCGTACCAACAGCGAGAGTAAACGCGACAGCGTAAGACACCAAACCTCAGACACGGGCATGCTCGTCCGCGACAACGTCTACGGTAAATCTCTGGAGGAGGACGCCGAGCGTCGAGATTTTACCATCAATGCCGTTTATTACGATTTCAAGACCCAGGAGCTCATAGATTTCCATGCGGGGATCTACGATTTAACCAATCAGGTCATCGATATAATCGGTGATCCCAAGGTGCGTTATCTCGAAGATCCGGTGCGCATAATTCGAGCTCTGCGCTTTGCCGCTAAATTGGGTTTTAAACTGTCAAAGCGTACGGCAGATCCCATTGCTGAAATGGCTCCGTCTCTTCAGCAGGTATCCAACGCCCGTATGTTTGAGGAGGTCAACAAGCTCTTTTTAACGGGACACGGCTTAGAGAGCTTCAAGATCCTGCGCGAATACGGGATCTTTTCGATACTTTTTCCGGGACTTGACGAATACCTCGACAATCCGGTATTCAATTCCTTTGTGGAATATGCCCTGCAAAGCTCAGATGAGCGTTACAAAGCCCAAAAACGCAATATGCCGCACTTTTTATATGCCGTCATTTTATGGGCTAAATTTCAAAATGAATTGTTCCGCCTAGCCGATCTTAATGACAGCGTCGCAAATGCCGCTTCATTACGAGAGCTTGCCGACATTGCCTGTCCTAAGATCCTACGTACGCAAAACTCAGTCACCGCAATTCCCATGAGCATATCCGAATCCATACGCTCCATGTGGTCCTTGCAGTTGCAGTTGCTGGAAACAGAAGATCCGCAGGCGGTGAGTGACGTCGCATCACGTCAGCTTTTCCGCGGTGGCTTTGACATCTTCAGGTTACGTGCACGCTTTGAGCCCTATCTTGAGCCTTATGTTAAATTCTGGCAGCCGTATTATGATGAAAGTGCGGCCAAATCACGCGAGCGTAATTTAAAGCGTGAGGCTCAAAGAGCGCTCGAGGAGGCGGCATCGGAAGACTTTCTTTATGAAGAGAGCCCCTATGCCAAGAGCCCTGGATTTGTGGCCGAGCAGGAAACTGCCCAAAAAGAAGAGTCCAGTAGAAGCCGTCGTAAAAGACGTCGTGAGGATGACGAGCTCATGGCTCAGGCCGATGCTGTTTTTAAGGAGCTTACAAGCTCCACAAGTAAAAAAGATCCTCGGGACTTGGCATCAGACGATAGATCTACTGCTGAGAGTGACATTCCTCAGGCACAAAATGAGAATGCTGAGGATGTGGAGCGACAAAACCGTTTGGCCCGTGCCCGCGCTTGGCGCGCATCCATGAATCTTGAGCCCTGATATGGCAATTGCATTGATTTCTCTTGGATCAAATATGGGAGAGAGCGAAAGTATTATCAGAGGCTCTCTTAAAGCGTTATCCGAGCTTGATGATTGTAGGCTTATAAAAAAATCGTCCTTATATCGCACCGCCCCTTGGGGCTATAAAGATCAGGACGATTTCATAAATGCTGCCTGCATGCTTGAAACCTCGCTTCCCCCTTTGGATCTGCTTATAAAAATGCAAAGGATAGAGCTTGAATTTCACCGCGAGCGTCACTTCAAATACGGTCCGCGCACACTCGATCTCGATCTTATTGCCTTTGATGAAAAAGTCTTAAATACAAAAGAGCTTACTTTGCCGCATGAGCACATGCACGAGCGCGCTTTCGTGCTCATTCCTCTAAACGAGATCGCTCCCGATTTTAAGGTTGCTCCATCATTAAAAAAAATAAGCGAATTAAAAGACGCCCTTTCAAGTCATGATTTACAGGAAGTAATACGCCTTGGCTAAAAATAACGAGATCTTACCGCGCCTTATCGTGGGACTTGGAAATCCCGGTGCACAGTATGCACACACCCGCCACAACGTGGGAGTAGATTTTTTGACTCTGCTTGCCGATGCATATCACATCAATATGCAACCCGAGTCAAAATTTCAGGGGATCACGGGACGCGGTACAATTGAAGGATATGATGTTAGACTGCTCTTTCCCACCACCTTTATGAACGAAAGCGGACGTAGCGTAGCATCGCTGTGTACCTTCTTTAAAATTGCTCCCGATGAGATCCTGGTGGTTCACGATGATCTCGATCTCAAGCCCGGACATATGAAATTGAAGTCAGGCGGTGGTTTTGCCGGACACAACGGGTTAAAAAGTATAGGAGCCTGTCTTGGCAATACACAGAATTTCTTGCGCCTGCGAATTGGAATAGGCATGCCACCCTCGCACGACGTGATCAGTTGGGTTTTAGGACGTTGCAACGGCGATGATGCTGAGGATGTGTCACAAGCCTATGACTGTGCTCTTTCAGGCATAAACACTCTTTACACACAAGGCTTGCAAAAAGCCACCTGCCTCGTTAACGGCTTTAAGCCGGGGATCGGGGCATAACTTTATACTACAGAGGAAAATATGGGTTTTAATTGCGGTATAGTCGGCTTGCCAAACGTTGGCAAATCAACTCTTTTTAATGCTCTGACCAAGGCTGGTATTGCAGCAGAAAATTTCCCATTTTGCACCATTGATCCGAACACCGGCATAGTCCCCGTTCCGGATGAGCGCCTAGATAAAATTGCATCCATAGTACACCCTGCGAAAATAGTTCCTACCTCCATGGAATTCGTAGATATTGCAGGCTTAGTCAAAGGGGCATCCAAGGGAGAGGGACTTGGCAACCAATTTCTTATGAATATTCGTGAAACCGACGCCATTGCTCATGTAGTACGTTGCTTTGACGATGACAACGTGATCCATGTCAGCGGCAAGGTCAATCCTAGCGAAGACATTGAGATCATTTCCACGGAGCTTGCCCTGTCGGATCTAGAGATTTGCGATAAAGCTCTGCAACGTCTGACCAAACGTGCGCGCACCGGCGGTGACAAGGAAGCATTGGCTCAAGTGGTAGCACTTGAAAAATGTAAACCTGCGCTTGAAGAAGGCAAAAATTTGCGTGAGGTGGAATTCACGAAAGCCGATCTGGAAGCTTTAAAAAATTATAATTTCCTGACTCTAAAGCCAGTGATGTACATTGCCAACGTATCGGAGGACGGATTTGAAAATAATCCCTATCTCGACGAGGTCAAAGCCCTTGCGGAAAAAGAAGGCTCCGTAGTAGTTCCGGTTTCTGCAGCCGTGGAAGCAGATCTTGCATCCATGGATGATGCTGATCGTCAAGAGTTCATGGACAGCATGGGGATCACCGAACCCGGACTCAACCGCGTGATCCGCGCCGGCTATAAACTTTTAGGCCTGCAGACCTTCTTTACCGCAGGTCCCAAAGAAGTTCGAGCATGGACGGTAAAAGTCGGCGCAACCGCCCCCCAAGCCGCCGGAAAAATCCACTCTGATTTTGAACGCGGGTTTATTCGCGCTCAAACCATAGCCTACGATGACTACATCAAATATAACGGCGAACAGGGTGCCAAGGAAGCAGGTAAACTGCGGTCGGAAGGAAAAGATTATATAGTTAAGGACGGAGATCTGTTCGAATTCCTATTTAACGTGTGATCAACACAATCACCGTTTCTAATCCCGGATAAATTTTTATAAATATTGAAATAACCCTACCAAAGTTCCGGGATTAAATTGCCTGGCATGAACATTACCGCTTGATTTATTACAAATAAAATCATTTTTAGAATTAAACATAATATAAACTTAAAATTATTAAATAAGAAATGCATTTTGAGGATATTAGATTAAATGCTATCCATCATTATTCCGACCATGCAAAAAGATACGGATGTTTTACACAAACTTTTGGAGGAACTGGATATCGATGATAATATAGCAGAGATCATAGTTATAGATAATTCCACAGTTGGATTTGACCATAACTATAAAAAAGTAAAGGTTTTCGTTCAAAATAGGAACCTATTTGTTAATCCAGCTTGGAACCTTGGAATAAAACTATCATCTTCCGATATAAAGTTCTTTGGGATCTTAAACGACGATATTATTTTTCCTAGAAATTTATTCAAGGCAGTAAACAAATTTCTTGAGACATCAAACGAAAAGGTGGGGCTTATTGGGATAGATTGTATAGATAATACGCCTAAAAAAGAATTTGATACCTACCCCGAAGATTCAAATTTAAAATTTGAATCAATCGATAAACTCAGTGGATTTTGGGGATCTGCTTTTTTTGGAGATAAACAGCATTACTTTGAAATTCCAAATGAAATTAAAATTTTCTACGGAGACCATTTCCTGTTCAGGCGTAACCAACAAGCAGGTAGAAAAAATTTCAAGATCACTAATATTAAAGTTAAGCACTTGGAATCTTTAACCTCACACAGTTCCAGTTTTATGCAAAAACTGTTTAAATCGGACAGAAAATACTGCATAAAATATAACGGTGTAGAACATCAAAATCTCAGCTTTATACAAAGAATGCTATCTTTAACTTATTATCACGAGCATTATGTGTTTTGCTTTTTGGGATTAAAATTGAAGATTAAGTACCACAAGGTATCAAGAGTGTAATAATTATTTTAAGAACAATGGCTGATAATAGTTTAAATAAAGTTAGTTATGACTTTAATTCTGTGAGTAAAAAACGCATTTTAGTTCATGTACACCTTTTCTATTTGGAAATGTGGCAAGAAATACAGAGTTGTCTTAAAAATCTCGATAAATTACATCTTAAGTGGGATTTATACGTTACTTTAGTCGACAAAGATGAATGCAACCACATTATTAAAATCAAAGAAATCATTCAGGCTTTTAAGCTGGATGCTGTTGTGTTAACCGTTGCAAACAGAGGTTATGATGTAGGACCTTTTATTGAAATTCTAAATCACGTTGATCTTCACAATTACGATTTGGTATTTAAGTTACATTCAAAACGTAATGTCAACCCACTGACCACCTTAGGTAATTTTTACGACGTTTCGGGACCTAAGTGGCGTGTCTTCTTGCTATCTTTCATCTGCTCACAAGATAAACTTAAGAAGTTACTAAAGGCTTTCAACACAGATCCTTATTTGGGTATGACAGCATCCTATAACCTCATCATCCCTTTCAGAAAACACGGTAAATACAATGAATGGGTATTGCAAGAATGTCATAAATTATTTAAACAACTCAACATCAACCCAAGACCCGAAAAAAAATTCAAATATGTAGCAGGAACTATGTTTGCTGTACGCACCGAAATCTTGCAAAAAATTAAGGAATTAAAGCTAGATATCAATTCTTTTTCCCCCCCAGATAGAAAAAATGAAAGAGATCTAGCTCATGTACTTGAACGTTTTATGGGATGGATTGTCACATCAATTTCAGCCATAGAAAACAACTTACCAACAAAAAATGATAGTGAGGTATTTTTTAAAATAAAGGATGAATTTACATGTCCTTTCAAACGCTACACCGATTTTCCTGCTTTTATATCTAGACACCATCTTCTAGTACATATACTTCGTTTTATTCTGAGACGAGAATATGATAGCAATCAAAATCTAATAAGGATCAAGGTTTTAAAAATCCCACTTGTAAAATATAAAATACACAAACCGTAGCTTAATTTTATTCAAAATAAGACAATTATACATAAGATGTTGTTCTTTACATAGAATGTCATTCAACATTGATCTTTACATAAAAATTTTGAAGATGCAGAAATAAAACAAATAACATCTTATTATAAAACACTAGCTAAAAGGGTTTTCAACGTCAAAAAAAACAATCAAATATTGTTAGGTATCTGATAACAGATATGTATATTTTATAATATACAATATATAACATATTTAAATAATACAAAATATACAATAATTTATTAGCATTTAATCACTATTTTCTGACTTGTTATGTAAATCAACTAGCATCAAAATTATAAATAAAAGCCCCCAAATATAATTAAAATGTATAATAAATTCATAAAATGATTTAATATCATTCACAACAGGCACTTCGTGCAATACCATTAAAGTAAAATATGCAATCAAAGCAATTGTTATACAATTTATAATCTAAATTAGTCTGACAAAGTACGTATAACTGATCTGAAAAGAAAAAAATCTTTGAAGATCAGTTTTTTTTACTTATATCATACGTATTCATATGATATAATAGAATACGTATGTTAGAGGACTGAATTATGACTGTTAAAAATCCACTTCCGGTACCTGAGGATGTTCAGGGTTACCCTAATAACGACAAGGCCGTAATGATCTACGCTAGAGGCAAAATTAGAGTTGTTGAAAGGCAATATTATTGGGATAAGCAAAAACAGCGTGGATTAGAAAAGCGTAATTATTTGGGTTATGTGGTGGATAATAAGTTTTACTCTACCGAAAGCTATAACGAAAAATACAAACGTAATGGAAAAGAACGTCTGGTTAAGCAAAAGAAAACGCTGGACAGTGAACTTTCAGTCACGAATTCAAAGGCTAAAAACAATACTTGTGCAAACGATCTCCTGTCCTCATTACGCGCCGGTGAGCTTCCGCTTTATTATGCAGTTGCAAAAGATCTAGGATTAGTTGAGGACTTAACCAATGTCTTTGGCAAAAATGAAGCCGATGCCATTTTGTCGATTGCCTTTAATTGGCTTAGTACCGGTGATAATGCTGCATACCTCTTTAACTCGTGGAAGGAAGACAGATTGCTCCCTTATACTGATGATTTGCCGAGTAAAGAGATGAGTGCTTTTTTAAAGCAGTTAAATCAAACACCATCATGGCGTAAAAACTTCTTTAATGCCCGTTTAAATCGTCTTCCTGATGATGAAATGCTATCCTTTGATGCAACTGAGATTGCCACTGCCGCAGAAAATATAGATTATGCTCACCTGGGATTGGGTAAAAGCGGTGGCTTTCAAAAACAGGTCGGACTTATTATCCTCGTAGGTCATAAAACTCATATGCCGGTACTGTTCAGGGTATTACCGGGAAACATCACCGATGTTACTACCGTGCAGGACATGCTCTACCGCTTCGACGAGATTAAAGATGCCGAGCAACGTGTATTTGCTGCTGTTGTTGATCGTGGTTATTTTTCATTAAAGAACCTTGCGTCATTTATCGATCATAATAGTCGCGTCATTGTAGCAGCCAAGACAGAGGTTTCATGGATTGCAAAAGCAATTGATGATGCTAATAGCACGCCATGGGGCAATGCCCATTGGATCAAAAGAAAAGATTGCTGGGGTAAAACATTCCCCGTTGAAAAGAAGTTTGAAGATGGCCAGACTCGCAAACTATGGGTACATGTTTATCGTTCCGAGAAAAAGAATAGCCTTGAACTCACAACTTTCTACGATGCATTAGAAAAATTTGAAAATGACTGGATCAATTGGGGAAAGGATACTACCAAGGATCATGATCAGGCAGAATGCCCATTACGTAAAAGCCCTATGATGAAATATTTCACTAAGGACACCGGAATTCCGGGGCAGGAAGCACCTGAGCAAAACAACGATGCAATTGATGCAAAAGTTGCTACTTTTGGATTTTTTGCAAATGTTACCACCATGGAATGTACCGCATCTGATGCCCTGGAGAACTATCAAACCCGAGACCTAATTGAGAAAACTTTCAAAGCGGGTAAGAGCCTTTTTGATATGGACATCATTCACTCTCACAAGTCCGATACCATGGAAGGACGCATGATTGTTTCCTTTGTTGCGCTTTCGATCATTAACCACATCTACAACAAGATGGGGCTTGAAACGAAGGTTGAACTTAAGAATGGTAAGAGCAAAATATTAAAACCTCTCCATCAAGAAATGAGTTTTAAGGAATTAAGAAACAAGTTGTCCGGGATCAGGTTGACGAATTTCAGTGATGGGATTCGTCGATGGACAGAAGTTACCTCCTCACAGCACTGGATCGCTCGTCGTTTGGGATACCCCGATCTTTATGTGGATATCCCAACTTGGGGGTAGGTAAAAAAAACAGAGTATGAAATACTACATACGTACTCTGTTATCCCAATTTAGATTATATACTTCTAAAGCTCAAACTCAATCGGCTCTTCTTTGACAACTATCTCAACTTGTCGCTCCTCAACGACCTTCAAACTCCTTAAAAAACATGCTAAAGAAGATCTCTAAATCCTTTAGATGTGCAGTTCGTCATGGACATAAGCACTAGTTGTTTGGAATTTCTGTACCGAAGTGAATGGAATTCTACGGTAGGGAAAAGAAAAAAAAACAAAGCACTGATTGAGCGACTTTTAAAGTTCAAGAAATCGATTTATCGCGGCTGGATTCATGTTTATTAACAACCTTAAGGTGACTTTTGATAACAACCAAGCCGAAGGAAACGTTCGCAATGTCAAAACGAAATCAAAAATCTCCGGATGTTTCCGGAGTTTAAAAGGAGCTCAGAAATATTTGAGCATTATGTCGTTTCTCAGAACAGCTCGTAAACACGGCATCGATGCTTTTACCGCATTGACGGCTACTTTAGGCGGCCATACTGAAATCATTCTTGGTCAGAGTTCTGAATAGTTACAAAAATTAGTTTTGAGTCTCAATATTATCTATCATCGTTTGATAATAGTTTATTGTGGCTGAGTCCGGATTTGTCAACATTTCTTCAAACATGTGTTTAATCTGTTCAATGACAGACGCTCGAGTAATAAAAACTAGTTTTGACAGTTTTCTTTTTTCTGGCCATTCTTTCATTAGTGCAAGAGGATATAAATTTCCCATCACGGCATGCACAATAACAGGTTTGGGTTGGTCCTTGATATTCAAAATTCCTTTTATACGCAATATTGAGTCTCCATAGACATCTTGGACACAACCAATCGCAGATAAAAGAACTAAAGGATCTATTTCCCCATCATGCTCGATAGCAAAGGAATCGACATCTGTGTGAGCAATAATTCTCGGTTTTGCAACACCAATTGTACCTTGTATTGATGCAGGCCTTAACGACGACGCGATTGGGGTCTTAAACTGCAACCATGACTTAACTTGTGACTCATAATCCTGTTCAGAATTTTTGTACGGTCCAATATTAAGAATATATTGAGGATCGATATTTCCCTTTATCATAGGAAAAATTTCGGCATTAGGGTTTATTTTGCGCGAAATGTCATAAACAGGCTTCAAATCTTCTTCTTTTACCAAATCTGTTTTTGAGATAAGAATAAGATCTGCTAATGCAATTTGTTTTACAGCTTCATACTGTTTTTTTAATTGAGATGCAATGAATTGTGCATCAAGAACCGTAACTGTTCCCGCATAGTAAAAATTATCCAATAAATATTCGTCACTGTTTAGAGTTGCAATAACGCCAGAAGGGTCAGCTAACCCAGTAGTTTCTATGAGGACGCGCTTAAACTTAGGTATGAATCCCTGTTGTGCTTTAACAAGATTGTTAGCTAAGGAGTCAACCAAAGCCCCCTGTAATGAACAACAAATACATCCTGAACCAAGTAAAACAACTGTATCGTCAACACTTTCAACTAATTCATGGTCTAATCCAACATCCCCAAACTCATTGATAAGAACTAAAGTATCTTTAAACTCGGTGCTATTAACCCAATGATTTAATAAAGTAGTTTTTCCACTCCCCAGAAAACCTGTAATAATATTAACAGGGATTCTTGTATCAATTTCTTCAACTACTGTCATTTTATACTCCGAATAAAAAATCTAAAGCGCCATTCAAGGCAGGAGATCTGATATTGTCAGTTTCATTTAAAACATCATGATATGCTTTCGGAATAGTTCTGACAATTGGACGCAAAATATCATTGCAATGTTTTTTAAAAAAGGAGTATGTAGCATAAGAAGACACAACCATATCATTTTGTGCTGTTTGGACAAAAAAAGGAACAGGAAGCTCTGTTTGTATTTTGGCAAGTTGACGTTGTTTTAGAAGAACTTCTTTCACAAATCCCCAAGTTGGTGAGCCTATTGTAAATTCAGGATGTTTTAAATAATAATCGTGGTAAAGGTTGTACCTGATTTCGCAGTGGGAATGATAGTTATCTTTAAAAGAAATCCTTTTATATTCTTGGCCGTAAGGAGTAAAAGTTTCCCTCAATATTGGAATCGAACCTGCTATAAAAGCAATGGCTGTCAATAACATTGAATTTAAAGAACTGCGAGGCCATAAAAAAGGAGCAATCAGAGCAACTCTTCTTGGTTTATTTACAGAGTAGTTACCTAGGATAAAATCAATTGCGAACAAGCCTCCTAGAGAAAAGGCAAGCAAGCCGTAATCTTTGTAACCGATAAGAGAAATAAGTCTGGCTATATCGCTTGTTTCTTCATTTATGTTATTAATGTGGCATTTTTGTCTATTGGACAGCAAGCGATCTGCTATTCCTTGCCCTCTAGCTGAAAGAACCGCTGTTCTTATATGCGATTTATCCATACAGTATAAAAATTCAGCGTACTTATGAACTGTTTCGCCTCTACCTGGAATAATAACTAATTGATGCACAGGATTTTGAGGCTCTATATAAGTAACACCTATCTTTAATGAATTTTTATCCGTAATGTATGAGGTTTTTACATTGTTTTCCCAGAAACTTTCGATTTTACTTAGCTCAGATACAAGGGCATCGGTATTTAAAAACATATTTTTGCCCATGGCAGATCAAAAAGCCTTATATAAGATATTGTCTAATTAACGTTTGCGAGAAATTTTGCGTACACCAGGAATTATTTTTATACGTCTAATAACACCAGCTAAATGCAACCTATCACGTATAGTAATAATTAATTGCATTAATGAAGTATTGTCATCTTTTTGCTCTGAGCTGATACTTTGTACAGAAGAATTGGCAATATCTATTGCGTTTAATATTTCAGTAAGTACACCTTGACGGCGCTCATGCTCGACAATAATTCCTGTATTGAAGCTTAGAGAAGATGTTACAGCAAGGTTCCAACCAACTTTAAGAAATTTTGAAGGACTCTTTTCGGAGGATAACAAGTTACGACAATTTTTGTTATGAATTACCAATCCTCTTCCCGATGCAACATGCGCAATAATTTCGTCTCCAGGAATAGGCATACAGCACTGCGCGAAAATATAAGGAATCCCACCAGTACCAGTTACAGGTAAAGTTCCATCGTCCAATAAATCAGGTGAAATCATTTTTGCGACCGCAACCGTAAGGATATTCCCCATAGCCACATCCACAAATAAAGATTTCAAATCTGATTTATTAAAATGCTCAAGAACCCGCTTGATACTATCTTGAGGAATATCTTCAATTCTACGACCGTGCAAAGCATTAATAAGTAAGCGCCGACCTATCAGTTCGCATTCCTGTGAACGTAATCCCTTTAAAAACTGTCTGATTTTAGATCTTGCCTTTGAGGTAACGACACTAGAAAGCCAAATTGCATTAGGACGAGCATTAGGGTTAGTGATAATCTCAACAGTCTGTCCTGATTTTAATTGGTGTGAAAGAGGAAAACTGTGATGGTTTACAAGGGCACCTATACAATGCTGGCCTATGTCACTATGAACAGCGTAGGCAAAGTCTACGGGAGTAGCTCGTTTCGGTAAATCATAGATTTTTCCCTCTGGAGTAAAGACATAAATGGCATCCGGAAACAGATCTGTTTTAACATCTTCAATAAATTCAGTTGATGTAGCCGCATTTTTCTGCAAATCTTTAAGATTTTTTAGCCATCTCTGAGCATTTCTCTGTGATGCGGTTGAAACAGGTTCAGATCCAGTTTCTTTGTATGACCAGTGTGCTGCTACTCCGCGT
>ENA-ORPK01002509-ORPK01002509.1-human-gut-metagenome-genome-assembly--contig:-NODE-2509-length-12531-cov-2.749840_pt1 | contig 12531 bp, 6 predicted proteins | sample MGYA00242139_ERZ509068 | MGnify/ENA primary metagenome ERZ509068 (study PRJEB26280, sample SAMEA2338687) | human gut metagenome | biome: human gut; feature: human-associated habitat; material: faeces... | reverse complement strand
TTTCTTCACTTCTGTGTTCTCGATATGGGGATGGGCATCATGGCGAAGAGTGATAGATAAATGGGATGGCGACTACACATTCCTCAATGATGACTTCAACCGCACACAGCTTGCTCATCTTGCAAAGGAACGTGGAGTGAGAGACGACTTTATGCAGATGTGCTATAATCACAAGGCTAACGGTAAACAATATTTCGAAAGCATATTTTGGTCAACAATGTTGATGAATAATGGGCTTGCCATTATGCCAACAGTAAACCAAATAAATAATGTCGGTGCTACTGCCGACTCTACCCACTATGGTGAACTCCTAACTATGCCTAAGGCTCTGCGCCGTATATTCACTATGGCTCGCCTTGAGATAACATTCCCATTGAAGCATCCTAAATATGTGATGGAATATGTAGACTACAAGCATCGACTATATCGTCGCAATGCGTGGGGACATCCTTGGGTAAAGATAGCACGCTCGTTTGAAGAACTCTTCTATAACCTTCGTCAAGCCAACTTCGCATATATCAGGAAGATGCTGACACGAAGAATAAGAAAGCTGATGGGAATAGAAAAGCATAAATAATAGTATTTAAATATAGCTCTAAATATAGCTCTAACTCTATTATCAAAATTATCTAAAGCATTTCTAATTAACACCTAAAATGAAAAAAACAATTATTTTATCGCTTGCTGCATTGATGACAGCCAATGCAATGGCTACTGATGTGAAGGTGGCATCGCCTGATGGAAAATTGCAGGTAACTATCTCTGACGAAGGTGGTAAACCAACCTACGTGGTAAACTATGATGGTAAGCAGATGATGACTCCTTCTGCACTCGGACTCAACACCAACATCGGTGATTTCACACAGGGGCTTACCATCAAAGACTCTAAAGAAAATAGCATCGACTGCAAATATACCATGTCGCGCACTAAGACTTCTGAGGTTCACTATCAGGCTAACGAGGTGAATATCACTATGGAGAATGCTAAGAAGTGGCCTCTGACAGTTACCTTCCGTGTGTCAAACTCTGATGTGGCTTTCCGCTATACTCTTCATCGTGGTAAGGGCAACAACCCTAAGTGTGCCGTTATCTATTCAGAGGCAAGTGCATTCAACTTCCCTGACTATACCACTACATTCATCTGTCCACAGAGCAAGACTATGGCGGGATGGGAACGTACAAAGCCATCTTACGAAGAGGAATATACTGCTGATGCTGCAATGGACGTGAAGTCGAAGTTTGGTGAGGGCTACACATTCCCTTGCTTGTTCCATGTAGGTAATGATGGTTGGGTGCTCGTTAGCGAGACTGGCACTGGTAGCAACTATGCAGGCTGCCACCTCAGCGACTATGAAAAGGGAAAGGGATATACTGTTGCATTCCCTAACAAAACCGAGATGAATGGCTTGGGAAGCGAATATGTTGGTATCATGGTGCCTGGTTATACTCCTTGGCGTACCATCACCGTAGGTTCTAATCTTAAGCCTATCGTTGAAACTACCGTGGCTTACGACCTCGTAGAACCTCTCTATAAGCCATCACGCGATTATAAGCCTGGTCGCTATACCTGGTCATGGCTGATGTGGCAGGATAATTCTGTAAACTACAACGACCAAGTGAAGTTCATCGACCTTGCTGCTACTATGGGCTATGAATATTGCCTCGTAGACGCATTGTGGGATAAGCAGATAGGTAGAGAGAAGGTGGAAGAGCTTTCACGCTATGCACAGTCAAAGGGTGTGAAGCTTATGCTTTGGTATAACTCTAATGGCTATTGGAATGATGCTCCTCAGGGGCCTCGCGGACGTATGCACACTTCTATTGCTCGTGAAGAGGAGATGGCATGGATGGAAAAGAATAATATCGCAGGTATCAAGGTAGACTTCTTTGGCTCTGAAAAGCAAGAGATGATGAAGCTCTACGAAGATATCCTCTCTGATGCCAACCGTCATGGTCTGCAGGTGATATTCCATGGTTGCACAATCCCACGTGGTTGGGAGCGCATGTATCCTAACTATGTTGCTTCAGAGGCTTTGCTTGCATCTGAGAATGTACGCTTCTCTGATCATCATGCTCGCCAGGAAGGTTTCGAACTCACCATGCATCCATTCTCTCGCAACACTCTCGGTGCTACCGACTGGGGTGGTGTAATGATGAATACCCACATGCATCAGGATAATAAGAGCGGTCATCCACGCTACACTTCTGATATCTTTGAGATAGCTTCTGCTTTGGTTATCCAGACCAGCGTAAACTGTGTTTGCTTGTGCCCAAACAATCTCAACGAGTTGCCACAGTTTGAAATTGATTTCCTCAAGACTCTTCCTACTACATGGGATGAAACTCGCTATGTTGATGGCTATCCTACACGCTATGCTGTGTTGGCTCGTCGTACTGGCGACAAATGGTATGTTGCTGGTCTTAATGGTACTTCAGAGCCTAAGACTCTTAAGCTCTCGTTGCCTATGTTTGCAGGCAAGACTGTAAACATCCTCGTTGACCAACCTAAGAAGAAGGGCGAATTCCTACCAACTCCTACTAAGAAGACCATAAAGGTTGGCAAAAATGGCACCGCTAAGGTTACTATCCAAGGCATGGGTGGAATCGTGATATTTTAGAAAGGTAAAAGGGTAAAAAAGTAAAAAGGTAAAAGGGTAAAAAGGTAAAAGAATACCGAGAAAAAATATAAAAAGAAAAAGGTAAAAAGGTAAAGGATGTCCTTTACTTTTTTACCTTTTTACCTTTTTACTTTTTTACCTTTTTACATAGCCTCTGCAGCCTTAAGGATATCTTCTGGTAATATTGTCGACATTTCTTCAGCAGAAACGTCGCCTGATTGCAACAGTCTTGTTGCCATTGCCTGTCTCACAGCTTCAAACAAGTTGTTGGCTGTACGTGCATTACCGAAGTTGCGGTCGCGATTGTCGTACATGAATTGCAATTGCATATCTACAGCCTGCTTTGTTTCTTCAGGCACGATATACTTCTTCTTCTTAGCTGCAATCATGAATATCTGCGACAGCTCGTCGGGCTTGTAGTCTTCAAAATGTATCTTCTTAGTGAATCGTGAACCCAATCCAGGGTTAGTGTCAAGGAAGAGTTTCATGTCACCAGTATATCCTGCAAGGATTACTACCATGCGTCCCTTATAGTCAAGCAACAGTTTTACCAATGTGTCTATAGCCTCATGACCTACGTCGTCATTATGTCCTTGGTTCAAAGTGTATGCTTCATCGATAAACAATACACCACCGATGGCACTACGAACAACCTTTTTTACGTTTGGTGCCGTCTGTCCTTGGAAGCCTACTACAAGGTCATCGCGCGAAACCTCTACAAGCTTATTTGTAGGTAGCAAGCCGAGCGATAAGAAGATATTTGCCATGATGCGTGCTACGGTAGTCTTGCCAGTACCTGGGTTTCCTGCAAACACATAATGGTCGGCAACGACCTTGGCACCTTCGCCCAGTACCTTTGCCCTCATCTGTTCAAGCTTGATGATGTTTGCCATCGTGCGATCTTCCTCCTTCACACCTTGCAAACCTATCAACTCGTCAAGCTCTGCCAAACATTCTTCTGTGCTCACCTGCTTAGGCATCTCGTATGGAATGTCTTCTGGCAGAATGGTGAGATATTCCTCTTTGTCGAGTGTGCCATTTTGCTGGAACTTTTTCATCAGTCTTGATGACAGACGTCTCTTGGTCTCCTCAAATAGCTTCACCATCTCGCCGGCATTACCGAAGTTCTCGTCTTTGGCATCCACCTTTTGGTAGATACATTTCTGTAGTGGCAATATAGCCTCAGGCACAATAGTATAGTTCTTCTTCTTTGCCATCTGAATGAATATCTGCTCCAATTGGTCTGGAGTGTAGTCATCGATGTGCATCTTGTTGGTGAAACGACGCGACAAGCCTGGGTTTATAAGCAGGAACTCGTCCATATTCTTCTGATATCCGGCACATATCACCACAAACTTACCCTTGTCGTTCTCCATACGTGTCATCAGCGATTCTACAGCCTCTACACCTTCCTTATCGTCAGAGCCGCCACCACCCTTGCTTGGAGGTGCCAGGTTGTAGGCTTCATCGATAAATAGCACACCGCCCATGGCGTCGTCACAGGCTTTGTTCATAAGTTGCGCACTCTCGTTCATATATTTGCTCACCAGCGTCTTGCGTTCACGCTCCACAACTTTGCTTGTTGGCAACAAGCCTATGGCCTTGAAAATCTCTCCAAGCTTTCGTGCTATTGTGGTTTTTCCTGTTCCAGGATTGCCGGTAAGGATTATATGCACAGGTGTCAGCTCTGCGCTTCCTATACCTGCAGCCATACTCATGCGCTCTATCTGTATCTTGTTGGCAAGCTCGCGTACCTGCTTCTTTATGCTGTCCATACCGACAAATGCATCAAGCTCTGCCAATACCTGGTCTACACCCTTGTCTTCGTCTTCGCTACAGATGTCGTCCTTAGTTATAATGCAGTTTTGCTGCATTGCCGCTTGTGGATCCACCTTTTGTAGTTCCAATAGTCGATGTGCCTGTTCCTTCTTTGCTTTATCCAAGACATTTCTCACGTCGCGAGCATTACCAAACTTAGCTCCACGCATCAAGTACATCTTCTTGAAGTAGTTGCGTGTCCAGGTTTCGTCGTCAGGGTTTAGCGTAAGCTTATTGCCCTTCATCATCATCTGGAAGATGTCGTAGAGTTGTTCGCCTGTATAGTCGTCGAAGTGTATAGTCTCGTTGAAGCGCGATGCCAATCCAGAGTTTGTACCGAGGAAATCGTTCATCTCCTGGTCGTAGCCTGCTGCAATACATATGAAATCACCACGGCGGTCTTCCATAAGCTTAAGCAATGTGTCGATAGCTTCTTTACCGAAACTATCGTTTTCACCTTGGCTCAGTGTATAAGCCTCGTCAATAAATAGTATACCGCCTATAGCTTTGTTTACAGCAGCTTCTACCATTGGTGCCGTCTGTCCTACGTATGGAGCCACAAGGTCTTTTCGTGACACCTCAATGAGTTGTCCCACCTTCAATACTCCCATAGCAGCCATCACGTCAGCAAACACACGAGCAATAGTAGTCTTACCAGTACCCGGATTACCCAAGAACAGGAAGTGGTCTTTGCATTTCACCTCTGTGCCTTCTCGTTCTGCCTGCATCTTCATCATTGTGGTTAGATTGCGGATATTATCCTTTATCTTGTCCACACCGATATATTTATCCATCTGCTTGATAGCTTCGTCGAACGATAGTTCCACGTATTCTTTACCATCAATCTCGTCGGGAGTGATTATCGTAGAAGTCTGTGGCCCCTTGCCTGCATGTTTTATGGCTATTGCGTCAGCAAGGTTCTTTGCATAATAACCATTGGTGTCGGTAAGTCTGTCGCGCTTAGCCTGCCTTACCACTCTCAAGAGTTTCTTGCGTGCATCTTCGTTGAGTCCTAATCCGTGTGTCAACAACAGTCTGCGTGAGCATATTTCAGTAAGCTCTTCGTAGGTATATCCCGGTAGGTTTATCACCAAGTCGAAGCGGTCGCGGATGTTTGGATTGTTCTTCAAATATCCGTCCAACACTACCGACCATCCGCACAATATCACGAATGGGTCTCCCTTCCAAGTTTGCACACCGCTGAATATACGGTCCAAAGATGTGGTATTGGTATCTTGTCCGTCTGGCAATAGCTTATGCACAGCATCTATACATAGTATTCCACCCTTGGCTTTAGCCAGATTTGCATCAAAGTCTTTTGCATTGCGGAAAGCATCAAACTCCTCGCTATTCAGTATATATGTAGCAGGATGCTTAGTCATACCTTTCTGACTAAACAGCTTCTCAATCATCTCCACGAGCATAGTCTTACCTGTTCCCATCTCACCACTGATAATGATATTAGCGGTGAAAGGTTGGCTCACTCCCGTAGTCTTCATTCTGCGCTGATGTTCCTCGTAGCGTGCTACGAGGGTCATCAGTTGCTTCTTTACATTGTCCATTCCCACCAAGTCGGCAAGAGGACCAGTATTGTCATTAGATAGAGCAGAGCCACACCATTTGCAATAGTGTGCCTGCTCTCTATTTTGTTTCTGACATTGTGGGCAGATCATAATAATTCGTTTTTCTTAAACAACTATTAGTTAATTTCTTCAAGCTTGAAACCACCACTGCTATTGCTTGATGAGTTCACCTTGATATTATATCCTCCGCTATTGCTATTCTCGTGCTTTGGAGTAGATTGATGTCTACTTCCACTATTGGCATTGATAGAATGCGACGACGATGAACCCTGGATGTTGATGTTATGTCCTGCAGGTTTTGAAGTTTCTGTAGCCTGAGTGTTCGAACTTGCATTTGAGCTACTGCTATTTGTCTCGCTCTTCTGACTATTCTCGTTCTTATTGCTGTTCTTCTTGCTTGTAGTCTCAACAACGTCAGCCTCGTCAGCCTCGTCAGCTACATTCTCTGCACTTCCATCTTTTGTGAGTGTGAAGCCTACCTCCTTGCCAGTCTTAGAATTGCTGTATTGACATTCCATGGTGCCAGCACTCTTGTCTACATATATAATATATGTACCATCGAGTACACCATTCTGCACATTGTCTTTGAGTTCGAGTGTTATCTTGTCGCCATCCTTAGCAGTTCCCGAAACACTCTCTTGCGCAAGATTCTTAAACTTTACAAACATAGTACCATTCACCTCGCCAGTCTTCTCGTCTACATTGTCTATAACCAATGTTGCTGCTTTGCCTTGGAATTCTCCATTCCATGAGCCATTTAGCACGGTTGCGATTTCTGTATCTGATGAAGAGAAGCTTAGTCCCTTTGCTGCTCCCATAAGTATCAGTAGCGAAGAAATGAGTATCGAGGTAACCACCGACCAGAGGGTCTTCTTCTTAATCTTTTGAATTACATTCTCAAGATAAGCCTCTTCGTTCTCTGTTCTTAGTGCTACGGTTGGCGTAAACTGCGAGATACTCTCGTTAGATCTGTAAGCGAAATGCAATGGAGCCACCACAAGCTCGTCGTTGCCAAGCAAGTCGGTAGTATTGCTAATACTTACCGAACCGATACATGCGCTATATATCTTCCACGCGTATAGCAGTAGCAATCCTGCCACGATATATCCTGCAAATGGCATCAGTAGCTTTAGTATAAAGTACAGTCCCCAATATATCGCCAGCGCTATCAGTCCGCCCCATATCAGTTCGCCTATACATCCGCCTTCTCCTTCTGATAGTGCAAAGAAGCCTATAGTGCATATTATGAACAATATAGCAAATACCGTAGAGTTGAATGTTTCCAATGGATTTCCATCGAAAGGCAAACCCACGATAAGTGAGTATAGTGCCAAACCTACCAATGGCACCAAGCCCAATAGTATCACCACCCATCTTAGTGTTAGCACACGCTTTCTCAAGCTGAATATCTTGTCTACGCATGCCTCTGTCTTGTCTACAGCCTGACGGAATCTACTCACCTTTTGGTCGCTACTATTGAAGCCTTCTATATACTTCAAGTATTTCTCTGTCTCAAGCTCGTAGGTATAAGCCTGATTCAGATTCAGTTTTGGATTCTCTTGGAAGAAGATAGTCAGCCAGTTGCCAAGCTGTTTGCCAGTATATTCGTTTTTCTTCTCTGTATTGGTGAGTTTGTTTACGTCGGCAAGCGAAGTAAGCTTCTTACTGCCACATATATAATAAGGTGTAGCTCCCATTCCGGCTATACACTTATATGCAGCAATAATCTTGTTGTATGGACCAGGCTTGCCTGTATTGGTCTGGCTCTTCAGGTCGAAACAATATTTTATGTAGTTTATCTGGTTCTTAAAACCGCGCACAGTGAGATACTGCTCCAGTCTTGACCCATCGATATTCATAAACTCATGGAAGAAGGAATACTTATCCGAATTCTGTCCGTGGTCAGAAACCAACTTGTTGAGTCTTGCAGCCAACTGGGCAGGAGTAAATAGTGCATTAGGATCCTTGGCATTTGCAACAATCTTGTAGTCGTAACCACATTGCTTATTCAGCAGATACAACACTCCAGGATAGCATTCTGTAGCCCAATTCTTCTGTTGCAAATATTTCTCTACCTCGGCAGCAATCATACCGTTGCGTGAGTTCACCCACTTAGTGAATCCACCGCATGTTATCTCCCACTTAGAGTCATCGCTAAGGTTTTCGCCATATTTTAGCACATCGTTGATATTGTCAACATAGTGTATCTGATTGCCGGTAGTAACGATGCGGAAAGGCAACTTGGCATTATACTCGTAGATAAATCTCAGCAGGTTGTCTTGAGCGTTCTTCTCCAACTGCTGGTATATGTTGTCAGCCCATGCCTGTTCACCATTCACACGCAGATATACATAGAATGTATGATCCTTGTCTTTCAGGTCTTCGCAATATTGGTCGAAGTTATACAACAGCGACTCAGCAATCTCAGCAAATGTGCTCATCTGTTTGCCCTTGACATCGGTCCATGGATATTCCTCATCCAAGGTGAAGATGGCAGCAGCAAGACCAGCAAACTTATTGCTTGGATACCACTCTTCAGTTATCTGGTCTATGTTAAGAGCCATCTCTGGGTTAGTTTGGTCGATAAGTTTCGACAGCTTTCCACTATACAGATATTTCTTTGCCAACTCTTGGTCTTCAAGCATGAAATGTGCAAGCTCGTTCATAGAGTGTGCCACCTGATTCTTCGCACCATTGTAAACGATGCTCATCTGTGGTGCATTCTGGTTTGCTGCAGCCTCGTCTTCCACGAGGTTCTCGCCCTTAATCCATCTCTGTATATCTGCAAAACCTGCACGCTCACTATTGTTGAACAACAACAGCGCCTTTATCAGCGACAACGAATGTGCGCTGAGTCCTGTAGGCATCGGTATCTGCTCATACTGCTTCATCTTTATGAGCTGACGTTCGTTCTTGCCTTCGAATATCTTGTCAAACTCCTCTTGTCCCATCCATATTCTCATCAGCGAGATACCGAGAGAGTAGAAGTCGCTCTTGTCGTCAACATCGATAAGCTGACCTTCGATATGCGAATATATCTCTGGTGCTGCATATTTCTTTGTCCTTGCCTGCGAACATTGTCCTTTACCATTAGCATCTATCGCAACAGCAAGTCCGAAGTCGCCCAACACCAGATTTGTGCGTTGCTTGTCTACAAAGAGGAAGTTGTCTGGCTTGACATCGAGATGTAAGAAACCTCTCTTGTGGCATAGGTCGATACTTATCGCCATTTGCATGGCAAGCTTCTTCCATCTTTCTTCGTCGCCTTTTAGGTCGAGGTCGCTCAGAGTGCCACCCTCGCAGAGTTCCATAATCTCATAGTCGCGCACATCCTTGTCGTCATTCGGACTTGTCCATGTACCGTGCTTATATAGTCGCATCAGTCCAGGCATACCCTGAGGTATAGTCTTCACCTTCTCCAGCATGTCGTGGTTAGGATGTATTCCCGAGAGATATAGCTTCAGCATATATTGCTTACCCTTGCTCTCTACCTTTATCAACTGTGCCTCTCCCGACACCTGCTTCAAGTATTCCACCACGTGCAACTTCTTGCCGTCAATAAAAATATCAGGCAAACCAAAAATAGCACCCTTTTGGTTCTTATAGTCTGCATTAGCGCTGTTGGCAGCCTGTGTTTGTGCTGCCTGCTGTGGTCTTCCGCCCATATTGCCATTGGCAACGATGGTTCCTCCGTTGTCGCTATTGGCACGAATGGTACTTCCGCTTCCCATGTTGCCGTTTCCTGCAGCTCGTCTAACTGTAGCGTTGCTGTCGCCACCAGCTCCTGTGTTCGGTCTCACGGTGCTACCATTGTCATTCATTCCTGGTCTCACGGTGCTGCCATTGTCATTCATATCTGCCGATGGTCTTACAGTAGAGTCATTGTTTCCGCCATTGTTTGCACCAGGGCGAATAGTACCATCGTTAGGAATTATAGTTGAATCGTTCATGTCGCTTATCTTGTTTCTATGGTTCGTACAGTTTCTGTATAAGAATTATATTTCCACACACCTCCCAACTCAGGTCTGGTGCATTCGCTTGGCTGATTGTGCTCGCAACCGCAATAGTTGCAAATCCATGTTGTTGGTCGTCTAACCAATCTTTGTGTTGTCACCACCACCTTGTGTGCACAACAGAAGTTGCGTTGCATCTGTGGTGTAGTATTGGCATCTGGTTGCATGGCGTTCAATAGCGACTGCATCTCCTGCATCTGTCGCTGATATTCAGCCTTCATAGCAGCCAAGTCTGCACCACCCACGCGTGCTTTCTTGTCTACCTTCTTCTTCTGTTGCACCTGCTGTTGAGGCTTTGGCGTAGGTCTTGGCGTATTGTTTATAGAAGTAGGAGTCGTTCCCAATAGCTGATGATATTGCTCCATCAACTTCTTGTCCTCCTCGCTAAGCTCCATCACGGTCTCAAAGTCCAGTTCTTCAACTTCCTCCTCATCTTCAATATCAAAGTCATCACCATCATCAGGCATTCTGGCTTCTCTTTCTGCAGCCATAATCTGCTCTTCCAGTTCAGCCATCTGCTCTGCCAGCGATACCGCCTTCTTATATACAGTGTCGCGCTGTGCCTTCTCTACCTCTGCTCTTGCAAGGTCGTCGAGAGGAGTATTGCAATGACTGCAGAAACTACGGAAGTTCAATGTGCCACATATAGGACAGGTGATACCCTTACGTGGACCGCCACATTCACAGCAAAACTGATCTTCTGGCTCCATCTCTGCACCGCAGTATGTACATACATCAGGATGTAGCGGATGATGACAATGTGGACAAAGTTCCATGTGGAAGTCTACTGCCGCTCCACAATGCGGACATGTATAGTTTGGGGTGTTATTATCGTAGCTTTGCGTAGCAGCAGTCTGTTGGCGTTGCTGTTCCTGCTGCTGTTGCTGTTGAAATTGATCCATTGTATTATATTTGTTTAGGTTAATTTCTATTCAATGATTTCTATAACCATCACGCTGACGTTGTCTTTGCCTCCTGCTTCCTTTGCTGCAGCCACCAACTCTGGTGCGCTACCGCCATTCTCCATCACACTCTCTATAGTCTCGTCGTCTGCCATATCCGACAAACCGTCTGAGCATATGATGAACTTATCGCCCGGAATCACTTTCTGTGTAATATCCTCTACATCGGCAAAGACACTTTCTCCCACTCCCAGTGCGTTGTATATTATGTTCGACGGTATCGTTGGGTCTTTCTCCTTTTCGCGCATCGAGTGGTCAGTACTCAACTGTCGTAATATACCATCGCGAAATCTGTATATTCTGCTATCGCCGATGTTTATCCAGTTCACACTACCGTTATAGAAGAGCAATCCTACGAATGTTGTTCCCATATTATAGAATTGTGGCATCTCTTCGCCCTTGTGCTTTATCATATAGTGAGCATCTGTAGCCCACGACTTTATCAAATTCTGTAGTGTTGCAATGTCAACCATTGCAGGTAGTGTTTCCACAAAAGTTTGGAAACTCTGCGCAGCTAATTCGCTGGCAAATTCTCCACCTGCATGTCCGCCCATACCATCTGCCACTATGGCTGCCATACGTGCGTTGTCGTTGAGTGTGAATGTCGACTGATAGGCATTATCTCTATAGAAATCGCCATTCAGCAACACTATGTCTTCATTGTTGGTACGCTTCAGTCCAACGTCTGATATTAAATTGCAAGATATTATCATAGCTTCATCAGGTTTTAAATCAGTACCGCAAATTCCAAATTGGCAAACTTCACTATGTCGCCTACGTTCACCACTTTTGGCATGTTTGGTGCCAACTGCTGTCCGTTCACGAATGTGCCGTTTGTACTACCAAGGTCTACTACCTCAAATTGTCCGCAGGCATTATATTGCAAACGGGCATGGTTGCCCGACACATATCCTTGTCCAGCAAATGCCTGGGCATAGCTTCCGCGTCTACCTATTATAGCACCATCGCCAATACCCAACCTTATCGAAGGGTTTTGACAAACCAGATGTCCTGGCTTTGCCTGTGGCTGACGAGGAGGGGGAGGAGGCGTAGTTCCAGGACGCATCGTGCGGTCTGAATTCATATCCGCTATCGGCTGACCTGGGGTTACCACTTGCTGCCCTGTATTCTGTATAGGCTGCCCTGTATTAGGTATAGGTTGCCCTGTATTAGGCGTATGTTGCCCTACAAAGCCTGTTGGTGGCTGAGAATTATGATTCTGATTTACGTTTGGAGTAGGCGAAGGACCTACATTCTGCGTGTTGCCCACAGGTGGAGTGGTAGGATCTTTCACGCTACCTCCATTCTGGGCAAAAGCCTTTGCGGTCACAAGTTTTGTACCACATTGATTGCATGTCATACCTCTTTTTATCGTACGACACGAAGGACAAACCATCAGTTCTGTACCACATTGGTCACAAAACCAGCTGTCGTCTTCAATGAGCTGTTTACATTTTGGACATGTCTGCATAGGTTGGTCAGTTAAGTAACTGTTCAAAATTAATTTTATAAATATGAATAATTCACGAATAAGTTC
>ENA-ORPK01002507-ORPK01002507.1-human-gut-metagenome-genome-assembly--contig:-NODE-2507-length-12537-cov-6.034289_pt1 | contig 12537 bp, 8 predicted proteins | sample MGYA00242139_ERZ509068 | MGnify/ENA primary metagenome ERZ509068 (study PRJEB26280, sample SAMEA2338687) | human gut metagenome | biome: human gut; feature: human-associated habitat; material: faeces... | reverse complement strand
ATCGATTTTGCTCGGTTGGTGCACTTGAGACAAGTGCACCCCCTTGAAAGCACCCTCACATCTGTGCAGATCTGTGAAATCCGTGGGAGACAAAGACTTAGCAAACAATCCGTGGGAGGACACAAAAAACATTGAAAAGAATATGATAATATTAGTGATTTCGATAATTGCGCTCGGCATAATCGCAGCGCTGATCGCCAAGCTGAGCAAGCACGACGGCGAAGAGAAGATAACCGTGGTGGAGACATGCGCCACATGCAACGGCACGAACGACAAGTGCGAGCAGGACTGCATGATGGAAGCCGCCACGAAGGACATCGTCTACTACGACGACGAGGAACTCGACGCGTTCAAAGGACGCCCGTCAGACAGCTACACCGACGAGGAAGTGGAGCAGTTCAGCGAGGTGCTCTACACCATGCGACACGAGGAGATTGCCGACTGGTGCCGCAGTCTGACGCTGCGCGGAATCAGTCTGCCCGACCAGATAAAGGACGAAACATTCATGCTTATGGAGGGCTAAGGCAATAAAACGCCACAAACAGAGTTATTTATACGTGAAACTATTTAAGACAAGACATATTATCCCCATCCTTCTCGCAGCTGTATTGGTGGTTGCGACAGGATGTTCTACGCAGAAAAACACCGCGCGCACACGCTGGTGGCATTCGTTCAAGGCCCGTTATAACACCTATTATAACGGTTCATTAGCGTATATAGACGCCTCTCTGGAGAAAGAGGAGGGCAACAAAGACAACTTCACCGAGATTATTCCGCTCTACACCGTGAGCAACAAGAGTAGCCGAGAGATAGGCAAGTCGAACTACGACCGCGCCATCGAGAAGTGTCAGAAGACCATAAAGCTGCACAGCATAAAGCGCCGACCGCAGTGGACGAAGCAGCGCAAGAAAACGGCAAAGGACCTGGAGTGGCTCTCGCGCCGCGAGTACAACCCGTTCCTCTGGAAGGCGTGGATGCTCATGGGCCGTTCGCAGTTCTACAAGGGTGCGTTCGACGAGGCAGCGGCTACGTTCAACTACATGGGACGTCTCTACCAGACGCAGCCAGCCATCTACGCCAAGTCGAGAGCATGGCTCGCCAAGTGCTACATCGAGGAGGGATGGCTCTACGACGCCGAGGACGTGATACGCAACATGCAGCGCGACTCTATTCACTGGTCGGCACGCAAGGAGTGGGACTACACCTACGCCGACTACTACGTGCACACGGGCGAATACGAGAAAGCTATCCCCCACCTGCGCAACGTGATAAAGCACGAGATGCGACGCAAGCAGCGCGCCCGCGAGTGGTTTCTCATGGGACAGATGCAGGCGGCGCTGGGCAACAACGTGGAGGCTACGAAGGCGTTCAAGCACGTGGTGAAGCTCAACCCGCCGTACGAACTGGAGTTCAACGCGCGCATCGCCATGACGGAGGTGATGTCTGCCGGTCAGTCGAAGAAGATGATTGGCAGACTGAAGCGCATGGCACGCTCGGACAAGAACAAGGACTATCTCGACCAGGTATACTACGCCATCGGCAACATCTACCTGGCGCAGAACGACTCCACGCAGGCTATCAACGCCTACGAGCGCGGAGCGGCTAAGGCTACACGCTCGGGCATAGAGAAGGGCGTGCTGCTGCTGAAGTTGGGCGACATCTACTGGGACAAGGAGCGCTACAACGACGCGCAGCGCTGCTACGGTCAGGCTATCGGTATGCTCGACAAGGAGCGCAAGGACTACGAGGAGCTTGCGGAGCGCTCGAAGATTCTGGACGACCTCGTGCCATACACCGACGCCATACACCTGCAGGACTCGCTGCAGTCGCTCGCCAAGATGAGCGAGAGCGAACGCAACGCAGCCATCGACCGCACCATCGAGGCGCTGAAGAAGAAGGAGAAGGAGGAGCGCCGACTGCAGGCTGAACAGAACGCACAGAACCAGCAGAACGGCGGCAACGATATGGCGCAGAACAACCAGTTCGGCAACAACACGGCGATGCAGAACCAGCAGAACCAGCGCAATGCACAGTGGTACTTCTACAACCAGATGACGGTGAGCCAGGGTAAGGCGGCGTTCCAGAAGCAATGGGGCAAGCGCGAGAACGTAGACAACTGGCAGCGTGTGAACAAGACGGTGGTGGCGTTCCAGAGCGACGAGCCCGAACTGACCGAAGAGCAGCAGGACTCGATAGCGCAGGCTGAAGCCGTAGCCGACTCGCTGGCGCTCGTGGCAGATAGTGCGCAGAACGATCCGCACAAGCGCGAGTATTATCTGGCGCAAATTCCGTTCACGGAGGAGCAGATGGCTGAGAGCAACGCCGTCATCGCCGACGGACTATACAACTCGGGCGTGATCTTCAAGGACAAGCTCGACAACCTGCCGCTTAGCGAGAAGCAGTTGATGCGACTCATCGGCGGCTATCCGAACTTTGAAAAGATGGCAGAGGCTTACTATCACCTCTACCTGCTATATATGCGCAAGGGCGAGAAGCTGACCGCCGACTCGTACGTGGCACGACTGAAGCAGGAGTACCCCGAGAGCGAGTGGACAACGCTGCTCACCGACCCATACTTCGTGGAGAACGCGCGCCTCGGCGTGCATCTCGAAGACTCGCTCTACGCTTCTACATACGACGCGTTCAAGGCGGCGCGCTACAAGGAGGTGAGCGCCAATGTGGCTGTTTCCGAACATCGATTCCCGTTGGGAGCCAACCGCGACAAGTTCCTCTTCATCGGCGGACTGGGCAAGCTGAACGACGGCGACTATGAGGGCTGCATCGAAGACCTGAACACGGTGGTGAAGAAGTATCCGCAAAGCCCCGTGGCAGAGATGGCAGGCATGATTGTGAAGGGCGTGAACGAGGGCAGACGTCTGCAAGGCGGCAAGTTCGACCTCGAGAACGTTTGGGAACGCCGTTCGCAGGTGCTCAACGAGGACGACTCGACGGCTGTGCGCGAGTTCTCTAACGACCGCAACGCCGCGTTCATATATATGATAGCTTACAAGCCCGACTCGATAGACGCCAACCGAATGTTGTTCGAGCTGGCACGCTACAACTTCACATCGTATATGGTGCGCAACTTCGACATAGAGATTGAGCAGGTAGACGGTCTGAACCGTATGCTCGTGAAGGGATTCCGCAACTACGACGAGGCGCTGCAGTACGCCCGCCAGTTGCAGAAGCAGAAGCTGCTGATGAAACTCGTGGGCAAGAGCCGACAGATCGTCATCAGCGACGTCAATCTGCCTATGCTCGGCAAGCAGTTCAGCTACACCGACTACGCCAAGTTCTACGAGAAGAACTTCGCTCCGCTGAAGATAGCTTCGGAGGATCTGCTGGAGATACCAGAGGTGACCGTAACCGAGCCTGACGAAAGTGAGACGAAGAAGCCGCTGGACGACTTCGACGTGGAGCAGAACAGCAACCAGAACTCTACGAACACCTTCTTCGAGGAAGAACCGCAGCCGGCAGAGAAGCAGACTACGGAGAGCGGCGTCGTGAACATTGAGGACGAAAAGCCTACGGAGTCGACTACCGAAACCGTGATTGAGGAAGACCCCACAACGACTGTTATTAAGGAAGAGCCTGCAACGACTGTTATTAAGGAAGAACCCACAACGACTGTTGTTGAGGAGGAACCTGCAACAACGGTTATTGAGGAGCCGAAGCCAGTGGTTAAAGAAGAGCCGAAGCCAGTCGTGAAGGAGCAACCGAAGCCAGTGGTCAAAGAAGAACCGAAGCCAGTGGTGAAGGAAGAACCGAAGCAGCTGGAGGACGAGTTCTACTTCGGCGAGGACCCGCAGCCTCAGCAGAGCACATCGAAGAAGCAGGGCAGCAAGACCCAGAAAGACAACTTCGACGACGACGAGTATTACGACCTCGACGGTTTTTAACTAAAAAAGAAAGAGCATTATGAGCAACGGATATTTACTATGGGTTGACGACGAGATAGAACTCTTGCGCGCCCATATCATCTTCCTGCAGAACAAAGGATACGAGGTGGTGACCGTGAGCAACGGCACCGACGCCATCGAAGAATGTAAGCAGCACAAGTTCGACCTGGTGCTGCTCGACGAGATGATGCCCGGTATAAGCGGACTCGAAACGCTGCAGCAGATAAAGGAGCTCTCGCCTGCCACGCCCGTAGTGATGGTGACGAAAAGCGAGGAGGAGAACATCATGGACCAAGCTATCGGCTCGAAGATTGCCGACTACCTGATAAAGCCCGTGAACCCGAACCAGATTCTGCTGACGCTGAAGAAGAACATTCACCGCAAGCAGATTGTGTCGGAAGTGACGCAGACGGGCTATCAGCAGAACTTCCAGGACATATCGATGCAGATAATGAACTGCGAGACGATAGACGACTGGAAGGATGTGTATCGAAGGTTGGTGCATTGGGAGCTGGAGCTGAGCTCTACGGACAGCAACATGACCGAGATGCTGCAGATGCAGAAGGAGGAGGCGAACAACGGTTTCGCCAAGTTCATAAAGAAGCACTACATGTCGTGGGTGGCGCCTGGCGTTACGGAGCGTCCGCTGATGAGCCCCGACATAATAAAGCGCAAGGTGTTCCCCGCAATAAGCGAGGGCGAGAAGGTGTTCCTCATCGTGATAGACAACTTCCGCTACGACCAGTGGCGCGTGCTCTCGAAGGAGATAGGCAACATGTTCGACATTGAGGAGGATATGTACACCAGCATTCTGCCGACGGCTACGCAGTACGCCCGCAACGCCATCTTCTCGGGTCTGATGCCCGAGCAGATTGAGAAAATGTTCCCCGAACTGTGGGTGGACGAAGACGAGGACGAGGGCAAGAACCTCAACGAGGAGCCGCTCATACGCACGCAGATAGAGCGCTACCGACGCCACGACTCGTTCTCTTACCATAAGATTAACGACTCGACTGGCGCCGACAAGCTGCTGGCGCGCCTCAACGAACTGACGAAAAACGACCTGAACGTGATTGTCGTGAACTTCATAGACATGCTGTCGCACGCAAGAACCGAATCGAAGATGGTGCGCGAGCTTGCCAACAACGAGTCGGCATACCGTTCGATAACGCTCTCGTGGTTCCGCCATTCGGTTATGGCAGACTTGCTCAACGCACTCTCGCAGATCGACTGCAAGATTATCATCACTACCGACCACGGCAGTATACGTGCGTCGAAGCCGGTGAAGATAGTAGGCGACCGCAACACCAACACTAATCTGCGCTACAAGCTGGGCAAGAACCTCAGCTGCCAGTCGAAGGAAGTGTTCGTGATAAAGAACCCACACGAGGCGCAGTTGCCAGCGCCGAACATCAGTACGTCGTACATGTTCGCCACCGGCAGCACGTTCTTCGCCTACCCCAACAACTACAACTACTACGTGTCGTACTACAAGGACACGTTCCAGCACGGCGGCATTTCGCTCGAAGAGATGCTCATACCGCTGATAACATTAAAAGGAAGAAAATAGAAAACCGGCTGCCAACAGCCGATTACATAAAAAGAAAAACTATGGAAATAAGAATCAACTCTCTGGCAGACATCAACGAGGCTGCCAAGACATTTGTCGAGAACATGGGCGACGGCAAGGTGTTCGCCTTCTACGGCAAGATGGGTGCAGGCAAGACTACGTTCGTGAAGGCTGTCTGCGAGTGTCTGGGCGTGGAGGATGTAATCACATCTCCAACGTTCGCCATCGTGAACGAGTATACTTCCGCCACAACCGGCGACGCGATATACCACTTCGACTTCTACCGCATAAAGAAGCTCGAAGAGGTATACGACATGGGCTACGAGGACTACTTCTACAGCGGTTCGCTGTGCTTCCTGGAGTGGCCCGAGCTGATAGAGGACCTGTTGCCTGAGGACGCAACGAAGGTTACTATCGAAGAGACCGAGGATGGCGCTCGCGTAGTGAAGTTCTAAACTACTTGAATGCGACGCGGTAGGTGCAGCCGTTCTTCCAGTTGCTGCATCCGTAAGCCGTCTTACCTTTAATGATAGTACCCTTGCCGCAAACGGGGCATGTGGTACCGATAATGCTGTCGTCTGCCGACGGCTCGCTTGTTGCGGGCTGCGGTGAGGCGGCAGCATTTTTTGTTGATGCAGTCGACGACGTTGCAGCAGACTTTGCTGCGGTTTTCTTCGGCGCAGCAGTCTTTTTCTTTTTTGCCTTCTTCAGATCCTCGTCGGTAGTGATGGTGACACGGCGGTTGCTGTTGTCGCGCAGCACGTCGTAGACAATCTCCGTAACCTGCTGCTTCAGCTCGTTGATGAAGTCGGCAGCCTCGTACTTCTTGTGTTCTATGTCGCGCAGTTTCTTCTCCCAGATGCCGGTAAGCTCGCAACTCTTTAGCAGTTCTTCGTGAATGATGTCGATAAGCTCTATGCCCGTAGCCGTAGCGATGAGGTTCTTGCGCTCGCGGCGAATGTAGTGGCGCTTGAAGAGCGTCTCGATGATGCCGGCACGCGAAGACGGACGACCGATGCCGTTCTCCTTCAGCGCAGCACGCAGCGTCTCGTCGTCGACAAACTTGCCGGCGGTCTCCATGGCACGCAGCAGCGTAGCCTCGGTGTAATACTTAGGCGGCGTAGTCCACTTCTCGGTGAGCGTAGGCGTGTGCGGTCCGCTCTCGCCCTTTACGAATGTGGGCAGAGTGCGCTCCTCGTCGCGTTTGTCATCGTCTTCGGACGATGACGGTTGTGGGTTGATGGGTTGAGGTGTTGAGGTTTGCTGTTGAGCGTATATGGTGCGCCATCCAGGCTCCAGAATCTCCTTGCCGCTCACCTTAAACTCCACATCCTCCACCTTTCCGAGCACGGTAGTGGTAGAGAACTTGCAGTCGGGATAGAACACGGCGATGAAGCGGCGCGCAATGAGGTCGTAGACATTGCGCTCCATGTCGCTGAGCGCCGACGCAGGCACACCGGTAGGAATGATGGCGTGGTGGTCGGTGACCTTCGACGTGTCGAAAACACGCTTCGACTTGGGCAACTTCTTGCCGGCAAGCGGCTGTATGTACTGCTCGTAACCGCGCATACCGGTAAGTATGCCGGCACACTTCGGGTAGATGTCGTCGCTAAGGAACTGCGTGTCGACACGCGGATAGGTGGTGAGCTTGCGTTCGTAGAGCGACTGTATGAGGTTGAGCGTCGTCTCGGCGCTGTAAGAGAACTTGCGGTTGCACTCCACCTGCAGCGATGTGAGGTCGAAGAGACGCGGAGGCGCCTCGTTGCCGTTCTTCTTCGAAACGCTCGTCACCTCGAACGGCTTGTCGGCGATGGTGGCGAACGCCTGCTCGCCTTCCTCCTTCGTCGTGAACTTGCCCTTTGTGGCTGTGAAGAGCGTGTCGCGATAGATAGTGGACAGCACCCAATAGGGTTCAGGCTCAAACGAGTCGATCTCCTTCTGACGGTTGACGATAAGCGCGAGTGTAGGCGTCTGTACACGACCGATGCTGAGCACCTGTCGGTTCTGTCCGTACTTGAGAGTGTAAAGACGCGTAGCGTTCATGCCCAAGAGCCAGTCGCCGATGGCGCGGCTCAGTCCGGCAACGTACAGCGGCTGATACTCGCTCTGGTCTTTCAGAGAATTGAAGCCCTCGCGGATAGCCTCGTCGGTCATCGACGATATCCAAAGACGCTTGACGGGGCACTTAGCCTGAGCCTTCTGCATCACCCAACGCTGTATCAGCTCACCCTCCTGGCCGGCGTCACCGCAGTTGACGATGCAGTCGGCAGCCTGCATGAGGCGCTCGATGACGCTGAACTGGCGCTTGATGCCGTCGTCGTCGATGAGCTTGATGCCGAAGCGCGGCGGAATCATCGGCAACGCCGAGAGACTCCAGTGCTTCCAGTTCTCGGTGTAGTCGTTGGGCTCTTTCAGCGTGCAGAGATGTCCGAAGGTCCACGTCACTTGAAAGCCATTACCCTCCATGTATCCGTTGTGAGAGGTGGTGGCACCCAATATGCGGGCTATATCCTTGGCTACGCTTGGTTTCTCGGCTATGCAGACTATCATTTTGTTCTTCTAAGTTTAAAAATTTAAATTCGGAGTGCAAAGGTACTTAAAAATATTGAGATAGGTGTTTTATGCTTTTCTTTTAGAGAAATTAACTTTTTATTTCGGTTTTACACCCTTTATCTGAATTATTTGGCTTAACTTTGCATCATGTGTTAAAGCAAAAGCACAAACCACAAAAAAAACGAACTACGACTGAACGTAGAATACATAGAGAGTATTCGAGAAATAAGTAAATAATAGTAAAGAACAACATTAGTATAACCCCACAAAACAGAATATAAACATGAGCAATAGTATTCATCGTCCGCATGAAAACAATCTCTTGAAAGTATCGGTACTGCTGGGTGACATCGTCATCCTCAACCTGCTTTACTGGCTGTTCTGCAGTTTCATACCATTAGAATATTTCATACAGATAATGCGCCACACAATGGTGGCTGGCAGCATCATATACTTCGCTTGCACCATGAACAACGGTGTCATACTGCACCACCGCAAAGTGAACAACCACCAGATAGTAATGCGCGTAATGCGCAACATGTTCGTCTACTCGCTCTGCTGCTTCCTGCTGTTCTCGCTGGGCAAATTCCCGCATCTGTCGCTGCTGCGAATGGGCACCTACTGGATTGCCTCGTTCGTGTGCATATCTATCTACCGCATCATCATAAGAAAGATGCTGGTGGCATGGCGCCGCAAGCCGGCTAACAAGCGCAACATAGTGTTCGTGGGCAGCAACAACAACGCACGAGTGATGTACGGGGAGATGACAGAGAACGACGCCTTAGGCTACAACGTGCTGGGCTACTTCGACCATCAGCCCAACGAGATGTTCAAAGACAAATGTCTTTATCTGGGCACGCCACAAGACTTGCCGAAAGTGCTGGATGGACATCATGACATACACGAGCTATACTGCTGTCTGTCGTCAAGATTCAGCGACGAGATTCTGGAAGTGATACGCTACTGCGAGCATAACATGATTCACTTCTACTCGATGCCGAACGTGAGCAACTACCTGCACCACCGCATGCACCTGAACCTGATGGGTGACGTGCCCTACCTCAGCCTCTACAACGAGCCGCTGAGCCAAATGGAGAACCGACTGGTTAAGCGACTGTTCGACATCCTCGTCTCACTGACGTTCCTCTGCACGCTCTTCCCCATCATATTAGTTATAGTGACGGCAATCACGAAGATAACCATGCCAGGTCCGATCTTCTTCAGACAGAAGCGCACCGGACTCAACGGCAACGAGTTCTACTGTCTGAAGTTCCGCAGCATGAAGGTGAACAAGGACGCCGACACGCTGCAGGCTACGAAGAACGACCCGCGAAAGACGAAGTGGGGCAACATAATGCGAAAGACGAACATCGACGAGCTGCCACAGTTCATCAACGTGCTGTTAGGACAGATGAGCATCGTAGGTCCACGTCCGCACATGGTGAAGCACACCGACGACTACTCGAAGCTGATAGACAACTACATGGTGCGCCACTACATAAAGCCCGGCATCACGGGATGGAGTCAAGTGACGGGATTCCGCGGCGAGACCAAGCAACTCTCGCAGATGGAAGGACGCGTAGAGGGCGACATCTGGTATCTGGAGCACTGGAGCATCTGGCTCGACATATATATAATGTATAAGACCGTGGCCAACGTGATAGTAGGCGACAAGCAGGCTTTTTAACACACTGACATACAGAAGGCGTACCCATTGAGGGTGCGCCTTTTTTTGTTCGGCGTAACGAAATTGTAACACGTTAGTAATATGTGTGAATACAATTATATATAACTTTGCAACCAGAACAAAGATATAGCAGTTATGAAACAGAATCAAAGAATTCTTGTGGTGGACGACGAGCAGGACTTGCTCGAAATCCTTAAGTTCAATCTCGAAACGGAAGGCTACGAGGTGCAGACAGCGACGTCGGCTGAAGAGGCGCAGACGCTCGACATAGCATCGTTCGACCTGCTGCTGCTCGACGTGATGATGGGCGGCATGTCGGGATTCGCCTTGGCTCGCTTGCTGAAAGCCAACCCGAAGACAGCCAGTGTGCCTATCATCTTCCTCACCGCACGCGACACGGAGAACGACACCGTGACGGGATTCAACCTCGGTGCGGACGACTATATAGCGAAGCCGTTCTCGCTGCGAGAAGTGATGGTGCGTGTGCGTGCCGTGCTGCGCCGTACGGCAATTGACAACGGCGAGGAGGGACCGCACCTCATTACATACCAGGGCATCGTGATGAACCTCGACAAGAAGACCGTAACCATCGACGGCGAAGAGATAGCGTTCACGAAGACGGAGTTCGAACTGCTGCACCTGCTGCTCAACGAGCGAGGACGCGTATTCTCTCGCCAGGAGCTTATCGACCGCGTGTGGCCGAAGGATGTGCTTGTGCTCGACCGCACGGTTGACGTGAACATCACGTCTGCGCAAGAAGATAGGACGTTTTGCGAAGTGCATCGTCACACGCCTCGGTTTCGGCTACTACTTCGACGCTTAGGAGGATTGGTGTAAAACTACAAAACATTGGCTAAATAGAATAGCAAACGATTAGCCCTTCGCCTCTATTTCGTAGGTTTGACACACCATCCACGCAGCCTTCTACATCGGGCGGCGTTCGCAATCTGATCGGGCGGCGAACGCAATCTGATCGGACGGCGTTCGGAATCCGATCGGACGGCGGACGGAGCACAAGACCAAAACCTTATAGTAAACATTCTATTCTGACTTCTTCAACATTACTAATTATGAAAATATCTGTCGGCAAAAAACTATACTTCAGCATTCTCTCGGTGTTCCTTGTGTTCGCCGTGGCGTTCATCGTGTTCCAGCAGGACCGCGAGAAGCAGTTCAAGATTGACACGCTCAACCTAAAGCTGCAAGACTACAACTCGCGCATGGAGGAATATCTACGACTCTTCCCCGACTTCTCGGAGGAGGCGCTCGACCGCTATGTGCATACCCACTACATACCGAACATACGCGTGACGCTGATACGCAATGACGGCAAGGTGCTCTACGACAGCAAGCTGAAGGACTACTCGAACATAGCCAACCACGCCACCCGACCGGAGATTGCGGCAGCCTTGAAGCACGGCGCCGGTTCGACCGTCGACCGCAACAGCCAGACCGTACACGGCGACTTCTTCTACTCGGCAACCTACTTCCCCAGGCAGCAGCTCATCATACGTTCCGCACTGCCCTACACGAGCGACCTTGTACAGTCGCTGCAGGCAGACCAGCACTATATATGGTTCGCCGTGGGCGCCATAATGCTGCTCACCGTCATACTCTACCGCTTCATCGAACGACTGAGCGACAACATCACGAAGCTGCGCACGTTCGCCTCAAGAGCCGACCACAACGAGTCGCTCGAAACCGAAGACCTCGCCGTGTTCCCCAACGACGAACTGGGCGAGATTGCCGAGCGTATCATCAAGATATACAAGCGTCTGCAGACCACACGCCGCGAGCAGGACGTGCTGAAACGACAACTGACGCAGAACATTGCGCACGAACTGAAGACGCCGGTGGCAAGTATTCAGGGATACCTTGAAACTATACTCGAAAACCCGAATATCAACGACGCCACACGCGAGCAGTTTCTGCAGCGTAGCTACGCGCAGAGCCAGCGTCTCACGTCGCTGCTGCAGGACATTTCGACGCTCAACCGCATGGACGATGCGCCGGAGATGATGAGCGAAGAGAACGTGAACATATCTGAGATTGTATCGAACATACAGAAGGAGACGGCGCTACAGCTGCAGAGGAAAGAGATGACGTTCTGCAACCACTTGCAGCCGAACATCGTGGTGCGCGGCAGCACGAGTCTGCTATACAGCGTGTTCCGCAACCTTACGGACAACGCCATAGCCTATGCCGGTGTGGGCACAACGATAACCATCAACGCCGAACTCAGCTCGAACGAACTGTTCGACGACCACCGCAAGTGGCACTTCACCTTCTCGGACAACGGCGTGGGCGTGCCGTCGGAGCATCTGCCGCGCATCTTCGAGCGCTTCTACCGCGTAGACAAAGGCAGGTCGCGCAAGATGGGAGGCACCGGTCTCGGACTCGCCATCGTGAAAAACGCCGTTCTGCTGCACGGCGGCACAATAAGCGTTCACAACAACGAGCAGGGCGGTCTGTGCTTCGAGTTCACACTCAGAGCCTGACCCCGTAGCGGAGGTCTCCGGCCTCCGCAGCAACAAGTACGACGCTATTGTCTGTCAGATTGCTGCGGAGGCCGGAGACCTCAGCTACGGTTTTGCTGCCGCTCTTTTGTATTAATCAGCCTAAATAATCAAAATAACCCCGCAAACATGCGCTCATTTTGCTAAAAAGTCGTAACTTTGCAGACAACAAAATGTTTTTTCATCCAAAACAATATACAAGCAGTATGATTCTATTTTTCATGACTCCAAGCAAGAGCGTGATCGCTACAGCAGCTGATCACCAGCTCTCACAAGACGAGATCAATGAACTGTGTTGGCTTTACGGCGGTG
>ENA-ORPK01002498-ORPK01002498.1-human-gut-metagenome-genome-assembly--contig:-NODE-2498-length-12563-cov-2.937880_pt1 | contig 12563 bp, 13 predicted proteins | sample MGYA00242139_ERZ509068 | MGnify/ENA primary metagenome ERZ509068 (study PRJEB26280, sample SAMEA2338687) | human gut metagenome | biome: human gut; feature: human-associated habitat; material: faeces... | reverse complement strand
AAGCATAATTTTATTTTCATAAGAATTCATAAACTCTTGATAGTCGCCTGCTGGAATTTTGTCTATAAGAGTCAAATCATCGTCATCTACAGATGAGATTGCTTGGTCTAATGAAAGTGTGCTTTTGCAGAGTTCTATTTCCATAACTTCATGGATTTTCTTAACAGGGACACCGACAATATCGGCAATTTGATCTTCGGATGGTTCTTCAATTCCCTTCCCTTTAAGGTGTTTTACTGCAGAACTTATTTTAAAAACGAGTTCTTGTAACTCTCTTGGAGCCTTGATAATAGAGGCTTTATCACGTAAGTAATGCTTGATTTCCCCTCTAATGAAATATGAAGCGTAAGTTTTAAATCTAGTGTTTTTGTCAGGTTTGAAAAATTCTATTGCTTTAATTAATCCAATAGAACCTACTTGGACTAAATCTTCATTTGAAATACCTGACTGCATAGAGATATTGCCTGCAATTTTTTTTACTAACTGCATTCCTATTTCGACAATGTTTAGGTGAATCATTCTTTTTTTCTTTTCATCTTGACAATCAATGTATTCAAGAAGTAATTCATCTAAATCTTCGTTTATTTTATTCTTGCTCTCCAACGAATTTTTCTCCATTATTGTTAATATTATATCATAATATTTTTATTTTAAAATCATTAAATATATGTAAATAATACTTTTGCATGATATTTTTTTGTGATAACATGGGAAAATAAATGGAGTAGGAAAATGATTACAATAAAAGATGTAGAACATGTTGCAAAACTTGCAAGATTAGAATTGACAGAAGAAGAAAAAGAACTTTATACAAAACAACTTGGTGATGTTTTGAAGTATGTTGACCAAATGAATGAAGTTGATACTTCAGATGTAAAGCCAATGACTCAAGTTATTGATTTTTGTAACGTTATGAGAGAGGACAAAGTTGTACAAGAAATCAGCAAAGAAGCATTGATGTCTAATGCTCCGGAAGTTGAAGGTGATTTCTTTAAAGTTCCAAAAATCAACTAGCTATATAGTATAACAGTTGATTTTTTAATTTAGTTTATAATTACCACGCTCCTCTCTTTTAGAAGGAGTGTTCGTTAGAAATTTTTTTGAGGTTAGCATGACAAAATATATTTTTATAACAGGTGGTGTAGTTAGTTCTTTAGGTAAAGGGATTGTGGCTGCATCTTTGGGTAGATTGCTTCGAGCAAGAGGCTTTTCTGTGATAAATCAAAAGTTTGACCCTTATATAAATGTTGACCCGGGGACAATGAGTCCGTTTCAGCATGGTGAAGTTTTTGTAACTGATGATGGTGCAGAAACAGATCTTGATTTAGGACACTATGAAAGATTTACCGATACTTCTTTAGGAAAATATAATAACGTGACTTCAGGAAGTGTTTATCAAACTGTTATAGAAAAAGAACGTCGAGGAGACTATCTTGGGGCAACTGTTCAGGTTATTCCGCATATTACAAATGAAATTAAATCAAGAATTTTAGGTGCAACAAAACAGTTTAGCCCGGATTTTCAATTGATTGAAATTGGGGGGACTATCGGGGATATCGAGAGTTTACCATTTATTGAGGCAATCAGACAATTTAAAACAGAAGTTGGAATTGGTAATGCAATTTCTATTCATACCACTTTGCTTCCGTATTTATCTACTTCAGGAGAATTAAAAACGAAACCGTCACAACATAGTGTGCAGGTTTTGAGGAGTTATGGTATTCAGCCGGAAGTTTTAGTTTGTAGAACTGCGAGACCTATTCCGAAAACTGAAAAAGAAAAGTTAGCACTTTTCTGTTCTGTGCCTAAAGAGGCAGTTATTGAATGTCGAGACATGAAGAGTATTTATGAAGTGCCACTTGCTCTTGAGGAGCAAAATATGGCCGGTGTTGTGCTCGATATGCTTAGAGTTGAAAATCGTCCAGCAGATTTGTCAAATTGGAAAAAACTTGTAGAAAATATTAAAAATCCGCATGCTGCTGTGAAAGTTGCAATAGCCGGTAAATATACGAAGCTTTCTGATGCATACATTTCAGTTGTAGAATCGTTGAAACACGCAGGTTATGCAGATGATGTTAAAGTTGAAATTAAATGGATTAACTCAGAAGAATGTGTTGATATGAAAAAATGCAAAGAGTTATTGTCCGATGTTCAAGCAGTTGTTGTGCCTGGTGGATTTGGCGTACGTGGAATTGAAGGAAAGTTGAATGTAATTCGTTATGCAAGGGAAAACAACCTTCCGTTTTTGGGGCTTTGTTTAGGGATGCAGTGCGCAGTTATTGAATATGCTAGAAATGTTGTTGGTATTAAGGATGCAAATTCAAAAGAATTTGATGAAAATGCTCAAAATCCAGTTATTGACTTGATGCTAGAACAAAAGAATGTTCATGGTTACGGTGGTACAATGCGATTGGGTGCTTACGATTGTGTTTTGAAAAAAGGTTCAAAGGCTGAAAAAGCTTATGGAGCTGAAAAAATCTCAGAACGCCATAGACACAGGTATGAAGTTAATAATGAATATATTGACAGAATTGCAGAAAAAGGGTTGGTATTTTCAGGAATGTCTCCGGATGGAATGTTGGCAGAAATTGTTGAATTGCCTCAATTAGATTGGTTTGTGGCATGTCAATTTCATCCGGAATTCAAATCTCGACCGGAAAGACCTCATCCGTTGTTTAAGGGTTTGATTGATGCAGTAGTAAAAAATATTTAATTATAAAATAGCAAATAGATTTTGGTATTTATTTAGTACCCTAAGAATTTCAATATTATTATCTTTTACTTGGTAAATTATATTATATTTCTTTTTTATAGTATAAATTTGTACATTTTGATTTTTTATTCCAAGCTTCTTTACGCCAGCATTAGGATATTTTGACAGCATTTCAAATACTTCTGTTAAAATGCTGATAAAATCATTGGACGCAATTGGATTTTGAGCTGAAATATACTCTTTAATATTCAATATGTCAGATTTTGCAATATTTGTAATTAATACTTTATTCATTAGGAGAACCAATTTCTTTTAAAAAGTCAAATGCATCAGATAAATTCCCCGCTTCTGCATCATTTAGTCCGATTTGGATGTCGTGATTAAGTTTATCTAATTCTGTTTGTGAAATACATTTGCCAGTCAATGCAATACCTAAAGTAACATTAATTGCTTCGTTTAACGAATTGTATATTCCTTCTGCAACTTTATTTCTTAGTAATCTTTCTATATTGGGTGCTAAAAATATGTCCATTAATTTACTCCAAATATTTATTAATACTGATATTATATCATATATGCGTAAATAATTCAATAAATTACTATTTGTGTCAGATGTTGAGTTGTGAGTTTTATACCTTGACTATCTGTTTTGTTACGTGTATTCTAGTTACACGAGAGATTTTGGGGAGAAAATAATATGGAAGAAAACAATGTTTTAAAGAAATTTACTACGGCTCAGTTTTTAAATTTTGCATTGGGCTTTTTTGGATTACAATTTGCTTGGCAGATGAGGATTATTTTGTCAGGGCCTGTTACGGAAGGACTTGGAGCTTCTCCGTTTATTTATGGGCTAATTTGGCTTGCAGGACCATTTACCGGAATGGTTGTTCAGCCGCTTGTTGGGGCGTTGAGTGACAAAACTGTTTCTCCGCTTGGCAGACGTCGTCCTTATTTGTTAGGCGGGGCTTTGTTGGCGTCTTTGGCGTTGTTAATTTTTCCTAATTCCGGCGGAATTGCGGAAGGTTTGGCAAGTTTGACAGGTTTGCATTTGCCGGCTGTTACAGGTTTGTTGATTGCTGCAATTATGATTTGGGTAATTGATGCGTGTGTAAACGTGGCACAAGGTCCTTATAGAGCGTTAATTCCTGATGTAGTGCCGGAAGAACAATATTCAATCGCAAATTCTTATATAAGTCTTGCAATTGGCTTAGGTTCTGTTGTTGCAGCAGGTACAGCTCCGTTTTTGAAATGGGCTTTTGGGTATCAAATGTCAATTCCTGCACAGTTTGTGATGGCAGCTTTGGCGTTTACACTTGGTATGATTTGGACTTGTATTACTATAAAAGAGAGCAAAAGAGAGCACGAAAATAAACAAGAAGTTGTTCAGAATAATGTTTCTTTCTGGCAGTCTTTGAAAGAGTTTTTTGCACTTTCTCCGGAGGTTTCAAAAATCTGTACAATGCAGTTCTTCACTTGGATTGGAACAATGTGTATGATGATTTTCTTTACTCAGTATGCGGTTCATACAATCTATTGTGTGCCTGATTTGACAACTGTTTCTGAGTCCACAAAAGAACTTTATGCACAAGCAACTTTGACTGGAACTAATTTTTCATCAATTTGTTTTGCAATATTTAATTTGATTTGTTTTATTGTTGCAATTCCAATCGGATTTTTGTCAGCGAAGTTTTCAAACAAAAAAGTTCATATTATTTCAATAATAACAATGATTTTGGCTTACTTGGGAATGTTTTTTGCAAAGGATCCAAAGGCCGTTGCAGCTTTGATGGGCTTGTCAGGTATTGGCTGGGCAAGTATTTGTGCGTTGCCGTTTGCGATGCTTTCTCAATTTATTAAAAAAGGTACAGAAGGTTCTGTAATGGGGATTTTCAATATCTTTATTGCAGGTCCGCAAGTATTTGTCTGCACGCTCGTTGCATGGATTATTTCAAAATGCTCATTCACAATGGGATCTGACTACATTAACTACCACTGGGAATATGCATTTGTAATCGGTGCGGTTTGTCTTGCGGTTGCAGCTGTAATCGCTTCTATGGTTAAGGAAAAGGTTCAATAATGACTGAAAAAAAACGAATTCTTTTAATATATCCGCCATCACCTGTTATGAACAGAGAGGACAGGTGTCAGCAACCGACAAAGGATTTGATTGTAATTCCGCCTTTGCCACCGACTGATCTGATGTATTTGGCATCTGTTGCTGAGTTGATTGGGTTTGAGGCAAAAATCGAAGATTATAGTCAGGGTGGCGATTTGGAATATGATTTGCGCGAATTCAGACCTGATTATTTGGTTGTAAATATTGCAACTCCGACGCTTGAAAACGATTTAGATGCCGTAAAACGAGCAAAAGAACTTAATCCGCATATTGTGACAATCGCAAAAGGCGCGGCGTTCTTGACTCTTGGAGAAAAAATTCTGAAAGAACATGATTTTCTCGATTTTGGAATTCTTGGCGAAGCAGAAGATACATTGAAGGAAATCCTTGAAGGACGTGATAAATCTGAAATTTTCGGGATTTACTATTGTGAAAATGGAGAGGTGAAATTTGGCGGGAAACGCCCGTTTATCGAGGATTTGGACAGACTTCCGTTCCCTGCTCGTCATCTTGTGGATAATAATATTTACAGGCGTCCTGACAACAACAAAGTTCAGGCGACAATTAAGGTTGAGCGTGGTTGCCCGTTCCATTGCTTTTTCTGCCTTGCAACACCTGTTTCGGGTGCGAAAGTCAGACGCAGAAGTGCAGAAAATATTGTTGCGGAAATTAAAGAATGTGTAGAAAAATATAATATTCGAAATTTCTTGTTCTGGTCAGATATTTTTAATCTTGACAAAGAATGGACGCTGAACTTGTGCCAAGCAATAATTGACAGTGGGCTAAAAATTACTTGGTCTGCAAACACCAGAGCCGACACCGCGGATTTGGAGATGGCAAAATTGATGTACAAATCAGGTTGTCGCCTTGTGAGTATTGGGGTTGAGAGCGGTTCACAAGAAATGCTTGAAAAAATGGGTAAAAAGATTACGCTTGATGATGTTAGGAATACTGTTAAAATTTTTAAACAGGCTAAAATCAGGATTTACAACTACTTTGTAATCGGTTTGCCTTGGGAAACAGAAGAAACAGTTGAAGAAACAATTAAATTCGCAATTGAATTAGATAGTGATTTTATAAGTTTCTACACCGCAACTCCGCTTCCAGGGTCGAGATTTTATGATTATGCCAAAGAGCATAATTTATTTGACAAAGAAACATCTTTTGAAAGTGCATATTTTTATCCGTCAGTGAACACGCATTACTTGTCAAAAGACAGAGTATTTGAATTACACAAATCTGCAATAAAGAGGTTCTATTTAAGACCAACGTATATTTTGAGAATGCTTAGTCGAATAAGATCTTTTGAAGAGGTTAAAAATTATTTTATTGCGGGAATGAATGTATTGTTCAGGCGGTAAGTCTTGTATTTTTAGAAAAACAATGTTATAATAAAAAATGAAGAGCAAAAAGGAGGCAAAATGATAAGTTTTAATACTCGTCGTGGGTGGGGCAATCGTTTAGATTTCGCGAATCATAATGGTTTCACCCTTGCAGAGGTTTTAGTTACTCTCGGGATTATTGGAGTTGTTTCTGCAATGACAGTACCTACATTAGTGCAGAATTACCAAAGAAAGAGCTATGTAACTCAATTGCATAAAGTTTATAATGAGTTGGGACAAGCTTGCGAAAGATATGTGTCTGATAATGGCTATGTTAGTTTAAGAGAATCTCGTTTGTTTAATAATCAAGCAGAAATGGCAAGATTTGCAACTACATATTTTAAAGTTACTAAGGATTGTGGTAATCGTTATTATGATTCAAATGGAAACAAGTGCTATCCGAAAACATTTAGATCTTTAGATGGAACTAATGAATCAGATGTTTCCAAAGGTCAATGTATGAAAGTTGTTACTATTGCTAGTGGCGCAGCGCTATGCTTTGATTCTGGTTCAATCGAAGATGTTTCTTCTGGAGAAGATACTAATGGCGATGGCGTTGTTGATGAAAATGATAAGGTGCACTCATCTGGTATGGATGGCTTAGACAGAAATGCTATTGTCATGCAAGTTGAAACTGATATAAATGGTCCACAAGGCCCAAATATTACGGGACGTGATATATTTACACTGGATGTAAGAAGTGATTGTATGGTTTATGATGCTGATTGGACAAAAGACTCTACAATTGATACTGTTCACGCTTGGCCAATGGGGATTGGTAAAATCATTGAAGATGGCTGGGAAATGAATTACTAATTAAATTACTAATATACTAAAAGAAAGCTCCTATTTTCATAGGAGCTTCTCTTTTGGTGATTGTGATTATGAAAAGTTTTTATTTTAATTTAAAATAAATCCGCCTTTGTCGGCATTTTGAAGGTTTTCCCCTTCAATTTTCGCTCTTAGGTTTTTGATGTATTTGTATACATAGTCTCTTGGTAATTCTAATAAAGTTGCCAAGTCTTTCGCGTAGACGATTTTACCCTTGTTTTGTACAAAGTAATCAAACACACGTTGTTCTCTGTCTGTTAATGCTTTTTTGAATACAACTCTAACTTCATCTCTCAAGGTTTGAGTTTTTGGAGTTTCAACTTCCTTTTTCACTGTTTTTTTCGTTGCAGTTGTTTTCTTTTCAGCTTTTGGTTTAACTGTTTTTTCAGGTTTTATAGGTGTTTCTTCCTCGTGAACTTTGTGTATTGCAAACGGTGTTGGAGCGATTTCTCTTTCTCTTTCATAAGCACGTTCTGCAATTGCACTAATTCTTTCAGCGTGATTTTGTTTCCATTCAGGTTCTGATGAAACAACCGGTTTGCCTTTCAAAACTATGTCTATTAAATCATTTGTAGGCTTAGCCTCTTCTATTTTTTTCCCTAATCTAGCAGCAAATTCTTCTAATGTAATCTTTTCTAATGAGCTTCTCCATTGTTTAATCTCTTCCTTGCTCAAATATTCAGACATTCATAATCTCCTATAAACTATAATCTGTGTCTCTTTACATTTTCTAATGTAGCATAAACCATGCCCCATGATTCAAAATGTTTCGCAACGTAAATTTTTATTTTTTATTGTAACAATTAGATAAAGTCACTAGGACGTTAAGACATTAAGACGCTAAGTTCTTTTCGTATAGTTGTAAAGCTGAAATATTATTTTAATGCACTAGTGACTTAGTATCTTAGCAACTTTTTAATACAATACTCCTGAATCCAAAATCTTCTGAACTTCGTTATTCATTATGGAATGGATTTCACTGACGGATTTTGTGCCGTCAATGCTAATGAAATTATATTCTGATTTCATTTTTTCATATTGTTCAAGACATTTGTTTTGGTAAATTTCGAAACTTTTGTAGAAATCTGTTGAAAAACCAACATCTCGTCCACTTTCATAGTAATTTAAACCTGTTGTACCAATAATTCTTTTTAATAAAACGTCAACCGGCATATCAAGATAGAACACCAAATCAGGCTCAGGCGCGTAATCATAAAGGTTTTTAACCCACTCAATATCTTGACCTCTAACAACATCTCGAGCTAATGCTGTGTAATAATATCTGTCCAAAAGTACGATAAAGCCTGATTTTAGAGCAGGTATAATTTGGTTTTCCAATCTATCTGCGAAATCAGCAGCATAAAGCAAGCTGTAAGTTGTTGCGTTAAGCAAGTTTCTGTCTTTTGCATCATCAATAACTCCGGCGATAAGTCTGGAAGTTTTCCATTCTGAAACCATTACACCATATGACTTTGCCTGAATTGATTTTTTTAACAATTGAAGCTGAGTCGATTTGCCGGAACCATCTGTACCTTCGATTACAATAAGTAAACCTTCATATCCGTGTTTCGTTTTGAATTGTCCCATTATAAGTTTACTCCTTTTTCAGCCAAAACATCTTTCAACATTCCTCTTATTGCAACTTGTTTTGAATGGATTGAATCCATTGCATCAAGCTTAATTAAGCCAAATTCGTTAATCATTTTTTGATATTCATTTACAACTCTGCCTTGGAAAATCATGTAACTCTCATAAGGATCATTACTTAATTTTAAATCCATTCCGGCTTCGTAAAATTTTGGAGCTCGGTTTGCACAAATCCTTTCCATTGAATCTTTTGGATTTATATCAAAGTATATTGCTAAATCCGGTTTTATTGCAAAACTATAAACATTTCTAACCCAGTTTGGATCAACACCTCTTGCAACATCTCTTGCAAATGCAGTGTACGCATATCTGTCTGCAAGCACGATAAAACCTGCTTTTAGTGCCGGCGCAATAACCTGTTTTAACCTATCTGCAAAATCAACAGCGTGTAAAAGAGAAAAAGTTCTTGGTGATAACATATTTTTCTTTTTTGCAAGTTTTGTTGTCTGGCTTATTAGTTCGGATGAATTCCATTCAGTAAAAATTACATCTTGCCCGATTGATTTTAGCCAATCTCTTAAAAGTGCAAGTTGTGTTGATTTCCCTGAACCGTCAATCCCTTCAACGCAAATTAGTGTTCCACTGTAATTATGTTTTGTCGTAAGTTTTGACAATTTTATACTCCTTTTTCTTCTAAAAGACGTACATTGATTTTTCCGAATTTTGCAGATAAATTATCAACAATATGTATGAAATAAAGTTCTGGTTCTAAATCCTTTTGGTCAAGGTCAATGATAGCTCCCCAGTCACTTCTCCCATGGTGGGCAGCAATCATTCTTGCAATTTCTTTAAAATCATTATTCATACAAATTGAAAAACCATATTGAGAATGAGTTAACCATTCTTTTCTAAAGTTTTCGTCATAATCTATCAAACCGGTTTCAAGATCTATTGTGTACTCATAAATTTTGCCGATATCGTGCAAAATACAAGCTGCGTAAATATTATCGCTATTAAACTTGTAAACAGATTTTTCCATATTCGTTTCTGCATATTGTAAACATTCAAGAATGTGAACCATAAGTCCACCGATGTAATTGTGATGCATCATTTTTGCAGCAGGCATAACTTTAATTTTATCTTTATGCTCCATAAAATATGTAGTTAAAAAGTTATTCAATTTTTCATCTTTAATTTTGTCAAAGTAAGAAAGAATTTGAGAGTAAACTTTTTCTCTTTCAGATTCTTCTAATCCCATTTTGGCTTCTTTTATTAATGATAAAGCCGAAACAAGACAGTTGTTATAACGTTCGTTAAAACTTGCAGAAACAATTTTTACAATGTTTCCACATCTAAAAACTTTGCTGTCAAAGCGGTTAAGAGTTTCTTCCCACAAAATGCAGTTCAAAGTTGAGTTATCTTCCAAGTTTTTAAGTTGAAGTTTTCCCATCTTTGTTCCGGCTTTTGTGTCGCCTATTGAAAAATTTACTACTTCATAATCTACATCTGTGCTGAACATATTTGTGTTTCCTTGTCTTTTTGTAAAGTTACTAAGTTACTAAGGCTCTAAGGCACTAAGTTCATTTCGGGGAAAAGACTTTAACTGTTGGTTTTGTATAACTTCCCGATATAGACTTTGCCTCTTTGCATCTTGTCTGCTTAGCTGCTTCGCTTCCTAGCAGCCTAATTTCGACTTCTGTCAATAATTTTATTATTGTTTTCCCAAACGAAGGAAGAACGGATTTCTGCGCCAACTTTTTCTATCAAGTGATCGGCATTTTCTTTTCTTAGTTCGTTGAATTTTTTACAACCTGTTTCCATCTCGTTCAAGAATTCATCGGCAAAAGCACCGCTTTGAATATCTTTCAACAAATCTTTCATAGCTTTTCGAGATTGTTCTCCGATAACTTTTGGACCACGTGTCATGTCGCCATATTCTGCAGTATTTGAAATTGAATATCTCATATCAGCCAAACCGCCTTGGTTAATCAAGTCAACGAGAAGTTTCATTTCGTGCAGTACTTCAAAGTATGCCATATATGGAGAATAACCGGCGTCTACCAAAACTTCAAATCCAGTTTTGATTAGTGCAGAAACACCTCCGCAAATTACAGCTTGTTCTCCGAATAAATCAGTTTCGGTTTCTTCTTTAAATGTTGTTTCAATAATTCCGGCACGTCCTGCTCCGATTGCTGATGCGTAAGACAAAGCAATTTCTTTTGAATTTCCTGAAGGATCTTGGTAAACAGCGATTAATGAGGGAACACCTCTTCCGATTTGAAATTCACTTCTTACTGTGTGTCCTGGACCTTTTGGAGCAACCATAATTACATTAACGCCTTCCGGTGCAACAATTTTTTTGTAATGGATATTAAACCCGTGTGAAAACATCAAATACTGACCTTTTTTCATATAAGGTTTAATTTGCTCCTCGTATACTTTTGCTTGAATTTCATCAGGAATAAGTATTTGAATAATATCTGCATCTTTTACGGCATCTTCAATAGACATTGTTTTAAAACCGTAATCACGAGCTTTTACGTCAGACTTGCCGCCTAATCTTAAACCTAAAATAACGTCACAGCCGGCATCTTTTAAATTCATTGATTGACCGTAGCCTTGAGAGCCAAATCCAATGACTGCAATTTTTTTTGTTTTAATTAAATCTTTGTTAATATCTTTATCAAGATAAATATGTAATTTATTCATATTACGCCTCTTTTCCCTTTAACCGATTTTAGCATAAAAATAAATATTGAGAGGTAATATAAACAAAAATAAAGCAATTAATTAGATGCTAATTCGTTTTCTCCGAATAAAAATACCTGTAAAACATTTTCCTGTTGTTTTACTGGTCTGTAAAAATCTTTAATTAAGACACATTGAGTTTGAATGCAGTTTAAGTTTCTTTCGTGTAGATATTTTTCTAAAATATCTGCATTTGCTGTGTATTGTCTATGTTTCAAAAATGCGTAGAAAGTTGTTTTCCGTCTTGAAATTTCTTCCAATGCAAAGTTTATAATTTCGTCATAAGGAATATTATAAGCATCATTCACTGACATATCTATTATGAAATTGAGATTGTCACTTGTTGTAATTGATAAATATGCTATAATTCTATGATTTGAAGGCTCTTCAAGTACATACCTGTTTTTATAAAAGTTTGTCAATCCTTCAAAAACCGGTTCTTTATATTCGGTTTTTAAGCGCTGTAAAGAAGGTTTATAAAGATTTTTTAATTCGTTGTTATATAATTGTGCAACCTGCTTAGAATCCGAGTTTTGGCAGTATCTAAAATTTGCTTTCGCATTTGTTTTCGGCTTAAAATTGTCTAATTTCCACAAGTTCTCAAAACTGCATTGCCTAAAACCGCATCCTTGCATAAAAAGATTTAAAAGTTCGTCGTGAGATTGGTCGACTGTAACCTTGAAAGAAGCTGCTCCCTTAGCCCCAAATCGTGCAATAACAAACTCTACAAGACGTTTGCCAACATCATACATGTTTTGCTGGAAAATAAGCCGAGTAATATTGATTTTATATGGATTTCCACTTGTCGGAACAACTGTTATAAGTCCTAAAATTTCTTTCTTTTCTAGTAAAATATAAGATTCAGGTAAGAATTTATATTTTAAGGGCAAAACACCGTGAATTAACCCAAAAGCTTCATTCGACAGCGTTTTTGATATCTTTTCATTATCTCCAAGATAAGATATCATTTTTTTTATTTTCGGAGCATCAAAACAATTTAATCTTCTTATTAACGTCATAAATATATTATATAATTAATTTTTTTCTTTTCAAGTTTGTGATAAAATTTATTGTGCGAGGAAAGTTATGAAAACAGCAGTAGTTAGTGATGATAAAATAGTTATAAAACAAGCAGAAGATTTAAAACTAGATGGCAGGAAAGGTGCAATAGTAAAGGTTTTGGGCT
>ENA-ORPK01002497-ORPK01002497.1-human-gut-metagenome-genome-assembly--contig:-NODE-2497-length-12564-cov-5.752658_pt1 | contig 12564 bp, 7 predicted proteins | sample MGYA00242139_ERZ509068 | MGnify/ENA primary metagenome ERZ509068 (study PRJEB26280, sample SAMEA2338687) | human gut metagenome | biome: human gut; feature: human-associated habitat; material: faeces... | reverse complement strand
TAGTCGCGTTCGCCGAGTCCGAGTCCGCCCTGACCAAGACCCACGAGATTGTTGGCAGCGTCCTTCATATCGGCACCTACACCGACTCCGAACATGAGGCAGTCGAGACCGCGTGCGTCGAGCTGTGCTGTGACGAGCTGATACTCGCGGCGGTCGTTCACGTCGTTAATCTTCTTCAGAATCGGCTTCAGCGGTTCTGCACCCTCGCGGTTGCGGCGCACGCTGTCCATAGCGAGGTTGTAGAGCGAACCGATCTTCTGTCCGAGTGTGCCCTTGGGCTGCGGTTTAGAAGAGTACTCCTCGATGAGAGCAAGGATGCGCTTCTGGTTCATCTCGTCGAGGTCGGTGAACGAGCCGTTGCGAGCGTGTTCTGCATCAAGCGGGTGGGCCTTGCGCCAGCCACCGATAGCATACTCATAGAAGTCTTGTCCGGGCTTCACTGCCGTGTTCATGTTGGCGAGGTCGATGCCCTTTGAGGTCTGCGCGCTTGCCGACATTGTAGCCAGCAGCGAGCAAGCGAGGATGATTGATTTTACTTTCATATATAATTAAGTTTAGTAATAAGCTTGGGTACTCTCAGGGGGTGCTTTCAGGGGGTGCACTTGCCTCCGCTCGGCTTTGCCGCTTGCCAGAGCAAGAAGTGCACCAACATAGAAGTTGGTCTTCAGAAATAACATCTGCAAATAGGTTGGTGCACTTGAGACAAGTGCACCCCCTGAAATTAGCACTTGAGACAAGTGCACCCCCTACAAAGCCCCCTAATGATTGCAAAAGTAAGAAATTTGTGATAAATAACATATACTTGTTAGTAATCGTTAACCATTGCGCAAACGTTTACCTTGCAGTTTGGAAGAAATGCGTTCATAACTTTGCAAAAAATTGCGTAATTGTTTAATTTTGCAGCAAAATACAATTAGAATCTAATAACGACTAAACAATACTATGCAAATTACTTTTAACATCCAATACAAGACAGTATTCGGCGAAGAGCTGCTGCTGAACATCGTTGGCGGACAGCAAGGCAACCGCACAGTGGCTATGTCTACAACCGACGGTTTGACATGGACATGCGAGGTAGAGGCAGGCATGGGCGAACAGCACGTAGACTATTACTACAGCGTGCGCAACAGCTGCGGAATAAAGTGCAGCGAGTGGAAGACCATAATGCACCGACTCGACCTCAACGCGAAGCCGTCGCACCGCTTCACCGTAGAAGACCGCTGGCACGAGATACCGGGCGACACATATTTATATAGTTCGGCTTTCACCGACTGCGTCAACCGACGCGCAAAGGGCAAGGTGGAGCCGCTGGCTTACAAGAAGGCACTGCGACTCGTGGTGCGCGCTCCGCAGTTGCACTCGGGCTCACGCCTCGCTCTCACGGGCAAAGGCGCTGCGCTGGGCAACTGGGACTTGAAGAAGGCGCTGCCAATGACCGAGCACAACTACAACGAATGGATTGTAGACATCGACGGCGACGCGCTCAATACAAACGAAAAAGAAGTAGGTTTAGGTAACAATAATAAGATTTGTAGTAAGTTAGTACACGAACTGGAATTTAAGTTCGTGGCGTTCAGCGACAAAGGCGATGAGATGTGGGAGACATGCGACAACCGCAAGCTCACTCTCGAGCCTTTGGAGCAGAACGAAGTGCGCGTGGTGGCACTCGACCAGTCGTTCTACGCGCTCTGCGACGAGAAGGTGGCGGGCACACTCATTCCCGTCTTCTCGCTCCGCTCTGAAGGCAGCTTCGGCGTGGGCGACTTCGGCGACCTTAAACTGATGGTCGACTGGATGGCAAAGACCCACCAGCGCCTCCTGCAGGTGTTGCCTATCAACGACTCTACATCCACACACACGTGGACCGATTCATATCCATATTCATGCATATCTATCTTCGCCCTGCATCCGCAGTATGCCGACCTGCGCCAGTTGCCCGCTTTGAAAGACAAGCTGGAGGCAGACCGCTTCGAGGTGCTGCGCGAAGAGCTGAACGCTCTGCCGCAGATCGACTACGAGCGCGTGAACAACGCCAAGCTGAAGTATCTCCGTCTGCTGTTTGAGCAGGAGGGCAAGAAGGTGCTGGCGTCGAAGGAGTTCAAGACGTTCTTCGCCGACTGCGAGCGCTGGCTCGCGCCGTACGCCCACTACTGCTATCTGCGCGACTTCTACGGCACATGCGTATTCTCTGAGTGGCCCGACCACAAGCAGTGGAACGAGGCTGACCGCAAGGCGCTCAGCAACCCGAAGAGCGAACTATATAATAAGGTGGCTTTCTACTACTACATGCAGTTCGTGCTCGACCAGCAGATGCGCTCTGCTCACGAGTATGCCCGCGCTCGCGGCGTCATCCTCAAGGGCGACATTCCTATCGGCGTGAACCGCAACGGCTGCGACGTATGGCACGAGCCCGAATACTTCCACCTCGACTCGCAAGCGGGCGCTCCGCCAGACGCTTTCTCGGTGAACGGACAGAACTGGGAGTTACCGACATACAACTGGGACCGCATGATTGCAGACGGATGCGAGTGGTGGGTGCGTCGCTTCCAGAACATGGCTAAGTATTTCGACGCTTACCGCATCGACCATGTGCTCGGATTCTTCCGTATATGGGCTATCCCTACCGACTGCGTAGGTGGACTGCTCGGACAGTTCCAGCCGGCGCTCGCCATGTCGCGCGACGAGATACAGAGCTATGGTCTCAACTTCCAGGAGCATCTCTTCACAACGCCGTTCATTGCCCACTGGGTAGTGGAGCGCGTGTTCCGCGAACATACCGAGGAGGTTATCAAGACTTATCTCAACCACGAGCACGACGACATCTACTCGCTCAAGCCCGAATACGACACGGAGCGCAAGATTGAGGCTGCATTCGAGGGCAAGACGACGGAGAAGGACGTGTGGCTGCGCGACGGACTCTACGCACTGGTTGACGACGTGCTCTTCGTGCGCGACCGCAAGAACCCCAACCTCTTCCACCCGCGCATCACGGCGCAGCTCAACTTCATGTACGAGGCGCTGTGGGACGGCGACAAGGCTGCGTTCAACCGACTATATAACGACTACTATTATCGCCGCAACAACAATTTCTGGTATGGCGAGGCGATGAAGAAGCTGCCGATTCTGGTGCAGGCTACCCGTATGCTGGTATGCGCAGAAGACTTGGGTATGGTGCCCGACTGCGTGCAGTGGGTTATGAAGGAGCTGCGCATTCTGAGTCTCGAACTGCAGTCGATGCCGAAGGATTCGAGCGTTAAGTTCGGCTATCTCTCGCGCAACCCGTACCGCTCTGTGTGCACTCTCTCTACTCATGATATGCCTACACTGCGCCAGTGGTGGGACGAAGACTGGGACCGCACGCAGGAGTTCTACAACACCATGCTCTACCGCGGCGGCGCCGCACCGCATCCGCTGCCGGGATGGCTCGCTCGCGACATCGTTTCGCAGCAACTCACCTCGCCGTCTATGCTCTGCGTACTCTCGCTACAGGACTGGTTCGCCATCGACGAGCGTATTCGTCTCGCTGATGCCAACGCCGAGCGCATCAACATTCCGTCTATCCCGAAGCACTACTGGCGCTATCGCATGCACTTGAACATCGAACAACTCCTCGCCGACCGCGACTTTAACGAGCAGGTGAAGGAACTGATTGACGAAGCGGGAAGAAAGTAAATTTAAAATTAAGAGTTGAAAAACGTTCAATAACAACAATCATGACCCTAAAGACCATTCTCCTCTCCTTCTTGACATCCTGCACGGCTCACAGCGCCGTCGCACAGACGTTCAACGAAGTGGAGTATTCGCCCAAAGAGACAACATTCCAGCTCACCACGTCGCCCGACGTGAAGAAAGTGAACGTGCTGCTGTCGGACACAGACAGTGACAATCCTGCCGAGCAGATGATTAAGCAGATGAAGCATGTGGGTGCGGGCAAGTGGAAGCTAACGGTGAAGAGCGACTTGAAAGGCAAGTATTATCTCTTCAGCGTGTACAACAATGCGCAGCCTGACAACACACCCGGCATATTCGCAAAGGCGGTGGGTGTGAACGGAAAGCGCGGCGCCATCGTCGACCTGCGCGACACCGACCCTGAGGGTTGGAACAGCGATGTGCGCCCGACGCTCAACAATCCGTGCGACCTCGTCATCTATGAGATGCACCACCGCGACTTCTCCGTCGACCTCTCGTCGGGACTGAAGAACAAGGGCAAGTTTCTTGCGCTCACAGAGCCGAAGGCTATCGAGCACTTGCAGCGTCTCGGCGTGAACGCCGTGCACATTCTGCCGTCGTACGACTACGCTTCCGTGGATGAGTCGAAGCCCGACGTGCCGCAGTACAACTGGGGATACGACCCGCTCAACTATAACGTGCCCGAAGGCTCCTACTCTACCGACGCCGCTACGCCGACAACACGCATACGCGAGTTCAAGCAGATGGTGCAGGCACTGCACAAGGCTGGCATTCGCGTCATACTCGACGTGGTGTACAATCATACGTTCGACATCAACGGCTCCAACTTCCAAAAGACCTACCCCGACTACTTCTACCGCAAGACTGCGGAAGGCAAGTATTCGGACGGTACGGGCTGCGGCAACGAGACGGCGAGCGAGAAGCCGCTCATGCGCGAGTTCATGAAGGAGAGCGTGGAGTATTGGGTTAAGGAGTATCATATCGACGGCTTCCGCTTCGACCTCATGGGCGTTCACGACATCGAAACGATGAACGAGATACGTGCTATGGTAGACAAGATCGACCCGTCTATATATATTTATGGTGAGGGATGGAGCGCTGGCTCTTGTGCCTATCCGCAGGAGAAACTGGCTATGAAGGCTCATGCCAAGCAGCTCGACGGCATCGGTGCGTTCTCCGACGAAATGCGCGACGCTCTGCGCGGTCCGTTCTCAGACGACCATAAGGGCGGCTTCCTCATTGGCGAGCCTAATCAAGAGGAAAGCATCAAGTTCGGCATCGTGGGTGCCATTGCGCATCCGCAGATAGATATGACGAAGGTGAACTACTCGCGAGAGGCGTGGACGAACGAGCCGTCGCAGATGGTGGCTTACGTGAGTTGTCACGACGACATGTGTCTCACCGACCGTTTGCGCGCTACAATGCCATACATAACCGACGACGAACTGATACGTCTCGACCTGCTCGCACAGACCGCTGTGCTCACTTCGCAGGGCGTGCCGTTCATTCTCGCTGGCGAGGAGATGCTGCGCGACAAGAAAGGCGTGCACAACTCATTCCGCTCGCCCGACTCTATCAACCGTCTCGACTGGAACAACCTGAAGCGCTATCCGCAGGTGTTCGACTACTACGCTGGTCTCATAGCGCTGCGCAAGGCGCATCCTGCGTTCCGCATGGGCAAGGCTGATGAGGTGAGAAAGAACCTCGAGTTTGTCGATGCTCCGAAGGGCGTGGTGGCGTTCCGACTGAAGAACAACGCCGGCGGCGACGCATGGCAGAACATATACGTGGTGCTCAACTCGCAGAAGACGCCGCAGAGCGTGAAGGTTGCTGAGGGTAGCTACACAAAGGTGGTGGCTAACGGCAAGGTGAACGCCGAAGGTCTCGGACTCATCAGCGGCTCTACTCTGACGGTTGCTCCGCAGTCGGCATTGATTGTTCACGATTAATACTTTAAACTATGATAAACTTCAAAAACCATTTTCTCTTGTCATTGAACAAGGGAATGAAGAGCGCGACGCTCGTCGCTCTCTTTCTTTCAACATCGCTTTCTATGAATGCAGCACAGAAGATAGACCGCATCGAGCCTACAAACTGGTTCGTAGGCATGAAGAATCCGCAGGTGCAACTGATGGTTTACGGCAAGGACGTGCGCGCTGCAGAGGTGTCGACCGACTATCCTGGCGTGCGCATCGACTCGCTCGTGCGTCTCGACTCGCCCAACTATCTGCTGGTGTACATGAACGTGAAGGATGCTAAGCCGGGCACGATGAACCTGCTGTTCCGTGCGGGCAAGAGCAAGACAAACGTGAAGTACGAGCTGAAGGCGCGCGACATGAAGGGCGAAGACCACATGGGCTTCACCAACGCCGACGTGCTGTACATGCTCATGCCCGACCGATTTGCGTCGAGCGGAAAGAATCTTAAAGTGAAGGGCTTGAACGCTTACACCGTGAACCGCAAGGAACCGTCGCTGCGTCACGGCGGCGACCTCGAAGGCATACGCCAGCACCTCGACTACTTCAACGAGCTTGGCGTCACGGCGCTGTGGTTCACGCCGGTGCTTGAGAACAACTCGCCCGACCACGGCAAGAGCAGTACGTATCACGGATACGCTACGACCGACTACTATCGTGTTGACCCGCGCTTCGGATCGAACAGCGATTACCGTCAGCTTGTTTCTGATGCGCACAAGAAGGGTCTGAAGGTGGTGATGGACATGATTTTCAACCACTGCGGCTTTGAGCATCCTTGGGTGAAGGACATGCCTACCAAGGACTGGTTCAACACACCCGAATGGCTTGCGCCGGAGAATCAGGCGAAGGCTGTGAAGACAAAGACCGTGGACGGCGACCAGATGACTAACGACAAGTATCTGCAGACAAGCTACAAGCTGACGCCGGTGCTCGACCCGTATGCGTCGAAGGTAGACCTGCGCGAGACGGTGGACGGCTGGTTCGTGCCCTCAATGCCCGACCTCAACCAGCGCAACGAGCACGTGATGACTTACCTCATACAGAACTCGGAATGGTGGATAGAGACCGTTGGCATCGACGGCATACGCATGGACACTTATCCGTACGCCGACCGTAAGGGTATGGCGCACTGGATGGAGGTGCTGAACACGGAGTATCCCAACTTCAACACGGTTGGCGAGACTTGGGTGACGGAGCCGGCATACACGGCAGCATGGCAGAAGGACTCGCCGCTGGCTGAAGTGAATTCTAACCTGAAGACGGTGATGGACTTCGCGTTCTTCGACCGCATCAACCAGGCGAAGAACGAGGAGACCGACGACTGGTGGAAGGGCTTCAACCGCATATACAACTCGCTCTGCTACGACTATCTGTACGTAGACCCGTCGCACGTGATGGCGTTCATCGAGAACCACGACACCGACCGATTCCTCGGCGAGGGTCAGGACACGCTGGCTCTGAAACAGGCGCTGGCTCTGCTGCTCACCGTCAACCGCATTCCGCAGCTCTACTACGGCACGGAGATACTGATGAACGGCACTAAGAGCTCTACCGACGGACATGTGCGCCGCGACTTCCCTGGCGGTTTCGCCGGCGACTCACACAACGCGTTCAACAAGGCGGAGCGCACGAAGGAGGAGCAGGCTATGTTCAGCTTCACAAGCCGTCTGCTCCACTGGCGTCAGAACAACGACGTCATCACAAAGGGCAAGCAGACGCAGTTCATACCGGTGAAGGGCGTGTACGTAGTGGCTCGCACATTGGGCGACAAGGCGGTGATGACGGTTATCAACGGCACATCGAAGGCTGCAACAATGCCCGTAGCCCGCTACGCCGAGATTATCGGCAACCACACGGAGGCTACGAACATCCTTACCGGTCGCAAGATCGACCTCTCTAAGGACGTGAAGCTGCAGCCGAGAGGTGTACTTGTACTTAGTATGTAACTAAAAAAATCTCCCATATCTTCCAGCAGGCTTGTAACGTCTTGTTGGATAACGGGTTGAAGGCTGGTAGATAGCGTTTTTATCTACCAGCCATCTACCAGTATCTACCAGCATCTCCCAGACGGGCTGCCCGCCTCAATCGGGTTTTGCACATATTTCTCCTACTGTTTGCCATTCTACACAATTATATTGTTTCGGCAAACATCAAACAACCTCAAACAATAACAATCAATTCGATACCTAAAATGAACAGATTCCTAAAATCGGCAGCCGCAATAGCATGCGGCTTGTGTCTTTCGCCGCTTAACGCGTCGGCGCAAGGCTGGCCTTCTGAATACGAGGGTGTAATGCTTCAGGGCTTCTACTGGGACAGCTTCGACGCATCGCAGTGGACAAAGCTTGAGAGCGAGGCTGACGACATGGCGCCTTACTTCAAACTTATCTGGGTGCCGCAGAGCGCTTACTGCGGCGGCAAGTCGATGGGCTATAACGATCTCTACTGGTTCTCCAACTACAACTCGTCGTTCGGCACGGAGCAGGAGCTGCGCTCAATGATCGGCACGTTCAAGAAGAAGGGCATCGGCACCATCGCCGACGTCGTAATCAACCACCGCGGAACCGTGAAGAACTGGTTCGACTTCCCCGAGGAGACGTACAAGGGCAAGACGTACAAGATGACGGCTGCAGACGTTTGCGCCGGCGACGACAAAGGCAAGGCTGCGGAGGAGGCGAAGAAGCAGGGCGTGAGCCTCAGCGCCAACTACGATACGGGCGAGGACTGGGACGGTATGCGCGACCTCGACCACAACTCTGCCAACGTGCAGAACTGCGTGAAGGCGTATCTCGACATGTTGCTCAACGACTTAGGATATGCCGGCGTGCGCTACGATATGACGAAGGGATACGCCGGAAGGTTCACGGGCTTGTACAACAAGGCGGCGAACCCCACCTACTCCGTCGGCGAATACTTCGACGGCAACAAGACGAATGTAATCAACTGGCTGAACGCTACGAAGGTGGACGACAAGATAATGTCGGCGGCGTTCGACTTCCCCATACGCTACTCGATGCGTGACGCGGCTAACAACGGCAACTGGTCGAAGCTGGCGAACGGCGGACTGGCTACCGACGTGGTGTACAAGCGCTATGCGGTGACGTTCCTCGAAAACCACGACACGGAAAAGCGCAGCGACGCCGACCAAGACCCGATACGCAAGGACACGCTGGCGGCAAACGCTTACATGCTCGCCATGCCGGGCACGCCCTGCGTGTTCTACAAGCACTGGACCGACTGCAAGCAGGACATCAAGAACATGATTCTGGTGCGCTACATAGCCGGAATACACAACGAGAGCCGATGGTCGTGCACGGAGAACTCTGCGAAACGCTACGTCGTAACCACAACGGGCAAGAACATGAAGCTGCGTGCGGCGGTGGGCACCACGGCTAACGCATACACACCAACCGACGACGGATGGGCGCTGGCTGCCGAGGGCTACCACTGGCGCTACTTCCTGCCTACTTCTGCCGAGACGGTGTTCCCGTCGCTGCCGTCGGGCGAATACTACAACGGCCCTACCGTCACGCTGCGCGCTATCTCTACAGCCAAAGACGCACAGATTGTCTACACAACTGACGGCACCGCTCCTACGGCGTCGAGCGCAAAGGTGACAAACGGCGCCAAGATTGCGCTGCCCGAGGGCAAGTGCACGCTGAAGGCTGCGCTGCTCGTGAACGGCAAGGTGGGCACTATCGTGACACGCACATACAGCGTGCATAAGTTCGAGGCTTACAACATCGCCGTGTATGTCAACACCGACAACGTGGGCTGGACCAACTGCTACTTCTGGACGTGGGGCGGCGACGACACACACGCACCAGCTAACAAAAAATTTCCTGGCGACAACGTGACGACACCGACAGAGAAGAACGGCAAGAAATGGTACAGCAAGCAGTTCAAGATAAACACACCGACCGACTACGTCAACTTCGTGTTCGCCAAGTCGAGCTCGGTGCAGACCGCCGATGTTACGGGCATTAAGGCGAACGCCTACTTCGAGATACTGAACAAGAAGGACGCTCAGGGCCACTATCTCCTGAAGAACGTGACAGCCGACCAGCCCACCGCCATCATAGACATCGCAGCCAACGCCGCCCCAGCCACCACAACCGTAGTGGCGACAGACGGCAGAACGGTGCGCCGCTTCAAGAGCGCCGTGTCGGCAGCCGAGGCTGTCGACGGACTCGCTGCAGGCATATACATCGTGAACGGCAAGAAGATTCTCGTGCGTTAAAGCCGTTGCCTTAACAATAAAAGCGGGAAAATAGCGTTTAATAAGAAGTTCTTACACAACAATTAAAAGAATTTCTTATACAATGACATACATCAGACATCTACTCAAGGCGTACCCGGTATCGTGCTTCTATATCCTTATGATATGGATTCTGTGTTTCGCAACGATACCGAGTACGCCGCTCGACAACGTCACTTTGATAGACAAATGGGTACACATAGCCATGTACGGCGGCACTTGCGCCACTATATGGCTCGAATATCTGCGCCTTCACAACACGAAGCCTCAGCCCGTAATGCGCATAGCATCACCCGCAGACAAGCCACTGCTGAGCTGGACAAAACTGTTCTGCCTCGCCTGGATTGCGCCCATACTGATGAGCGGCGTCATAGAGATTCTGCAGGAATACTGCACGGGCGGACGCCGCAGCGGCGACTGGCTCGACTTCGCAGCCAACTCAATCGGAGCGACAGTCGGTGCGGTCGCAGGCGTAGGAATGGTGATGCTAAAGAGACGCCACCGATTCTAAAGAGACGCCACATTATACGTCCTTTTGTTTTTGCTTGTTTTTTATCATTCTATTCCTACAAATTGATGCTACAAGAACAAACACCAATTGAATGGCTATAAACACAGATATATAACATAAAGTATTGAATCTAAGTTTTGGAAAGTACATCAAAGTTATTCTGTCATAAAGGCACATATGAGAAAGGAGTAGAAGATTTTCAAATATTACATACCACACACTATGTAATGACCATCTGAATAATCTGATACGACTGATAACATAAATAAATAATGTATTTAAAGGGATTATTATAAGTCCATATATTACAAAACACAAAATAAGGACTTTTATGGAAAAGCTTAAAATAAATACCACTGCCATAATTGTACAAAATGAGACAAAGAAGCATTTTATAACGGGATCGACTTTATTTGTGGAATCGTTGCTCATAATATTCTTTTTTTTAAGGATGAAATAAGTTTATGCGAAAAATTTAAAAACCAATAAGGATTTTGTGCAAGAACGGCTATTTTTCATAAGCTGTTGATTAGGTTCTACATAGCGCAAATATAGTGAAATAATGTATAGGGTGTATGCAGGAAGGCTGTTCTTTTAACAATATTTGCACAAGAAAGACAAAGGTATAATAGACAGGAAACAAGATTACCGCGTAGCTAAAACACGATTACCGCGTATCGGCTATAATGTTACCGCGTATCGGCTACATCGTTACCACACTGCGGTAACACACCGATATGTGTGAACATTTACGTTTGGCATAAACGCAAAAAGAACATATAAGGCTTGAAGAATCGCAAGCCGTATATGCTCTTTTGTATAAATGAAACGTGTGCTTACTGTGCACCGGCAACTGTAGCGCCGTCATAACCCCACTTGTAGTAAGAAGCGCCGTGAACGAAACCTGCACCGAAAGCGGTGAAGATGATGTTGTCGCCCTTCTTCAAGTGACGCTCGTGATCCCACAAAGCCAAAGGAATTGTGGCAGCACTTGTATTGCCATAACGCTGTATGTTCACAACTACCTTCTCGAGCGGAAGATTGATGCGCTTAGCAACAGCCTCAATGATGCGGAGGTTAGCCTCGTGAGGGATAACCCAGTTGACATCTTCTGTAGTCATCTCGTTGCGCTTGAGCACTTCCTCGACGTCGTTGCCCATGTCGGTAACGGCGTAGCGGAACACGGTGCGTCCCTCCTGATAGAGGTAATGCAGACGATGATCGACGGTGAAATGAGATGCAGGACAAACCGAACCACCTGCCTTCATGTGCAGGAAGGGAAGACCCTTGCCATCGGTGCGCAGATAGGAGTTCTGCACACCCACACCTTCCTCTGTATCCAGCAGAGCTATCCCTTCATCACCGTTATCCGTATTTCCCTCGTCCGTGGTACCCTCGTCCGTGCTCTCCTGTACATCCTCATTTCCGCTGTTCCTTGCAATCTCGAGCGTTGCCATCTGCACATCCGTGCCATCTTCCTTCATGGAGACAACCCGATAGTCATTCTCGCTGTAGGTTTCGTAATCGTACACCTGCATCACCATGTATACTTTGCCGTCTCTGTGGGCGGTACATCTGATATTGATGTTGCCTCCCTGACCGGAGTACATCTGGGGCAGTGTAATATTCTGCACCCGGTACACATGCTCTTTCGCCAGAGACGACGAATTGCCGGAAGACGGCTTGTTATTACTGCCGTCCCCATCCTTTCCGCAGGCGCAAAGTCCGATAGTCATAGCCACTGTCAATCCCAGCGCCAGAACTCGCTTTCCCCAATTCTTTCTCATAACTTCTCCTCCCTTTCTTTACTTATCCATGATTGTTTCTCAATCATGTTTTCTTTTTTTCCTCTTCTCTTTCTTTTCCGGCTTCTCATCAAATTCTTCCAAAAATTCCAGATCGTCGGTGTTGCCCTTTCTGGCAAGGCGCTTCGCCCGGATTCTCTCGCCCTTGCGCTCCACCTTATCCTTGGCATACAGAACCTTCTCCTTAATCGTCCACCCCTTGTGTCTCCACCAGATGACAAAGAAGATCACTGCAAGCGCCAACGCATACACCAGAAACAGAAGTTCAAACAATGTTGATGGCGCAGTATTTACGTATGCTGACGTCTTGCTTGAAAATATAAG
>ENA-ORPK01002492-ORPK01002492.1-human-gut-metagenome-genome-assembly--contig:-NODE-2492-length-12580-cov-5.902275_pt1 | contig 12580 bp, 10 predicted proteins | sample MGYA00242139_ERZ509068 | MGnify/ENA primary metagenome ERZ509068 (study PRJEB26280, sample SAMEA2338687) | human gut metagenome | biome: human gut; feature: human-associated habitat; material: faeces... | reverse complement strand
TGCCGCTTAACTTAATAGCATTACCTAGAGGGGAAGGCTGCGATACGAGAATACCCTCTTCTAAAAAGGCGGCGAAGCCGCCACCTTCATTCCTCATTCCTAATTCCTCATTCGAGCAGAGCTTTCATCCAGGGTCAAGGGACAGCACGCCCTATAGGCTAACCCTACCCCCTCTATCTGATTCCCCAGAAGCGTTCCGTATTCTCCTTCGCGCATTTCGTGAGCACCTCTTCCGAGACGCCCATGTACTGCGAGAGCGTCCTCGCCACGTAGGTGATATTCTGCGGCACATTCGTCCTCGGCAGGTGGAAGCCGCGCGGCGTGAGGTACGGCGCATCCGTCTCGATCATCACGCGATCCAGCGGAAGGATCGAGACCGCCTCGCGCAGGTCATCCGCACGGCGCTCATCGCAGATCCATCCGGTGATGCCGATATAGAAGCCCATATCGAGCAGCCGCCGGAGCGTTTTCTTATCCCCTGTGTAGCAGTGGACGACGGCGCGCGGACAGATGGCTTCGTGACCGGCAAAGCAGGCGATGAAGTCCTCCGCTGCGTCCCGCTCGTGAAGGAAGAGCGGCTTTCCCAATTTCTCTGCGAGCAGGATCAGCTCCTTGAAGTAGTGGATTTGATTCTCCTTCCTGCTGTACATGCGGTCATAGTCGAGCCCCGTCTCCCCCACCGCTAGGATGCGGGGATTCGTGGTCAATATTTCCTCGATGCGCGCCACGTCCTCCTCCTTCGCTTCGTCGGCGCTGTGCGGATGGATCCCCGCCGTCCCATAGACGTCATGAGTCTTCGTGAAATCATTCACGAGCTCATTCTCCTCCGTCTCCGAGCCTGTCAGGATACACTGGATCCCTGCGACGTGCGCATCCTCGATGATCTTCTCCGGGTGGGGGAAGGATTTCGTAAAAAGATTCAGTCCGATATCGTAGTAGGTGTATGGCATAGCGTTCGTCCTTTCTGAAATGTTTTTCATTTTTAGAGTTGTGCTATAATAAGCATAAGAGAAATGACCGGAACCTTCGCCCTTTATTGGCGGGGGGCTGGTCATTTTTTTGTGTGATCATTTGTATTATATCACTTGGTGGGACTACTCTTCGCAGGAAGCAAAATCTCTTTCTCTCGCAAAATTCAATTCATGGCACAAAAAAAGAGCCCGCAAGGACTCTGGCATGTCTGTGGAGCGGATGAAGGGAGTCGAACCCTCCTGTCCAGCTTGGGAAGCTGGCGTTCTACCGATGAACTACACCCGCATGGTAGAAATATATTTTGTGTATGCATAGATAATACCACACTTTTCCCTGTTTTTCTAGTCTTTTTCACAATCTCATATAAAGAGAATGTTTCTCATTATTTACCGTCATTTACCATCATTTTTTTGAAAATAAGGTGTGATAAGGTGTGAAAACGTTTTCACACCTTACTTTTTTGGAAAACCAACACCTTATTTTAAAAGCACCGATAAATACTGACTTTTTAGGGCATATAAGGCTGTGAAGGAATTTTAAATGACTGAATTTCCTTCATGGCATCATCAAATTGATTCTCTAATAGGGATAAGACTCTCTCATAGTTTTCCTTCTCTTGTGTTTCTTGTATGGCTTTTTCATTTGTTAATTTTTCGAGCCATGCCTTATTAAGCTGTATTCCTAAAATACCAATGCATTGCGTTTTGGCAGGATTTTCATTCCCAGATTTATCGTATTTGCTGTACATAGTTTTTCTGCAAATAAAAATCTTTGGATATTTTGCAAGTTCTTGATTTTTCATGACTTTTAAATGTTCTAGCAAATTAGCATAAAAACCTGCCCACTTTGGTTGACGTGTAGTAATCCCTTTTAACTCTTTCCATTTCTGATAAGATACCAACAAGTCATACATTGAAACAGAATCCAGTTCATTCAGTTCTAGACGTTCTCGGACAGCTTTGGCTACTTTATCACCTGTGTTGTCCCAGGTAATATCCTCATAGCCTGTCTCCGCTTTTTTTAATTCAGACATCATGTTCTTAACCATTTCTGCTGAATCCAGATTATCTGTCAAATCCTCAATACAGTCTGTATAAAATTCACCGATATATTCACTTTCTGCTTTTTCTTCATGGTAGCTAGAAGCTGTGGATTGAGCTACCATATCGAAGGCATCAACTCCAAGGCACAGCTTATTGATCATATAGACCATACTCAGCATTGCTAACTTTCCTGCCACTATAGGAGTGATTGCACCCTTCTGTATAAAGTCTTCCAATGGTGCTAAGTCCCAATCTATATCAATATAATTGATGTCAGTTTTCTTAGCATCTGATAATTTAAATGCCATATCTGATTTTCCTTTAGTTATGAATATGGTTTGGGCATTACATGTATAATTTAAACCATTTGGAATAGAATAATGAAGTTGTTGGATTTCTTCTTTTCCGTCCTTTTTTATTTTTTCGTTTACGATTTTGTCATATGCACCTTCATAAGTTACCTTGTTTCCAGGAAAAAGCGCTTTGTAGAAATCTAAGTTACGTATTGTTTTGTTAGCGTCAGGTTCTGTTATTATATAAACTTGGATGCCATTAAGTTGATTGAAGATATGATTGCTAATAATATTATTGGGGTTTTGTGTAAATATATCATAATCATTTACTAGTAAATACCTATTATAGCCACGTAGATTCATCAAAGGAATCAATAATTGGGGCTTATCTATTATTTCTGATAAACGATTAAAAATAATAGATAAGCATGTTGCCATAAGGTTTTGCTTATGATATTGAACAATAGTTAAATGACTTTCTTTGGGGCGTAGCTGGCGTACAAATAGATCTCCCAACATAACCTTCCCAATTAGCCACAGAAATTTTTTCAAATGCTCTACTTTCTGACCAGATAGTATATCAGTCAAGTGTTTAACATTATTTTTGTCTATGTCATTTAGAAATGCTAGATTATTTATTGTGGTACCTGTTATGTCATCGTTGATATAACCAGGCATGGCCAAACGTAATCCGCCAACTAAAAATCCATTTGCCCTGCAGTTTGCTATATTACTCGATAAACCAACTTGAAAGAAATTTAAGTAATTTTGCCAAGTATTACTCCATTCCAACTCAGTCTTTGATACCCAATCTATCGCTGCTTTATTCCTGTATTTCTTGTATAAATATAATGCTGCTAACTGTCTGAATATATATCCGGTTACGCAAGAAAAGCTCTGCTGATTTCTTCCGTTCGGTTTTTTCAACATATTTTCAATATGATAGCAATAAATTGCCATAAATTGTGTAAGTGATGGAAATGCATCAAGGATATGATATTGGGATTCGGATTGCGATTTAAATTTATCTGCTGAGTTAATCCAGTTTTTCCATTTTATATACTCTTGATCTGCATCTTGTAGTGTGATCAAGAATCCATTGCCCCACCAACTCATTACTAAAACGGTTCTGCTTTTTGATCCATATGGCGTTTCTAGTACTATTGTCTGATAGCCAAAATATTCCATGATTCTGGTAGCTATATCAGGTAAGTCGATTAAATCTGTGGGCTTAAGGCTGCCTATAAAAGGATTTGCTTCTTTTTCTTTTATGTAGTTAAGCAACTCCTCTCGTTTACAATCACTTCGTTTATTGCGGCTAGCTTTAGGTTCAATGGTTTTGTATTTCCTTATAATTTCTTCTATCGAGTCAAAATGTGAGTCATCCATTTCAAACGTATTCTTCTTTTCGTCCATATCGGTATCCTCCTTTTATCATACAAATGACTTGTTGCACCATTCACAATATGCTCACAGTGCTTCACAAAGCACTGTGAGCTTTTTCACATTCAAAATTTTGACTGCTAAAATTCTTTGATAATATCGATATTTTACTGTTCACATTTTTTAGGCACATTTTTTTCACAAAAAGGCTCAAACAAAAAACTCTTAAATTGCTTACCTAAAATTTCCGCTATTCGCCTTGTTCATTTCTTAGTCAAATTATACGCTTTTCAACATTTCATGACTACCTACTTTTATGTACGTGGTCCATTCATGTTTTACGGCTCCACTCCAAATTATTTCAATCATGGTACATCCAGCTATATGCTTTATATCATCTATATCTTTTTAATGGACGATCGACTACAAACTGTTTTTCCCATGACTTCTATAAGTTCCGCTAAATCAAATTTAAAAACGCAATAAACCATTCCATAACCATGAAAAAGGAAATGAAATGAATAGCGTTCAAGTACAATGATTAGTAATGATTTTTCCAACATGAAGATAATGAGCATTGTGGAAATCATGAAAATGTTTTCTGTGAATGAGAAAAGACAAAGTTTATTAGAGCACTCCGTATAGAAAGAATCCTTGCCTTGAGGGCAGGATTCTTTAGCAAGTTAGCAATTCGCCATACATGACATTTCCTTTCCATGGTTTATCTATCTTACGGTTAGCCTTTTAAGGAGGACAAAATCATGAAAGAAAAACAGGATGCAGAAAAAGAAGTCATCCCGGTAACAAAAAAGGATGGTACAGCAGTAAATGGCAAGCGGAATCAAAAGATGAGCTTTCGTACAACCCCAGCAGTAAAGGAAACTCTTATACGTAATGCCAAGAAACGAAACATGAGCCAGAGCGGGTATATAGAATATTGTGTTCTCAATGATGATTTGGCAGGTGCAGAATACGATCCAGCAGCTATTGTCAAAATGGCGATTAAGGTACAGAAGCAGGAAATTGAGGATCGAGAGGCAATGAAACAATTGCTTTTTGAAACGAAAAAGGCAATTGCCGTAATACCTGCATCTGATTCATCCCAGAAAGAAATTCTAACAATTTCTATCGGTGATTTGTTTTCTGCCTATGCATGTCGCAGTGATATTCGCAGCAACGAGCTTTACCAGCTGATTTCCCAAATTCCTACTAGCATGGGGAAGGAAATATCGAAATTAGAAAACACATTTTTTGTGAAGAAGGATGGTGAAAGCAAATGACTACGCTCTCTTACAAAACCCGAAAAGGAAATATCCTTGACGTATTGCCAGAACTCTATGCCTACGTCACTAGAAATGAAGTGACTGACCCACAATATCTGTATGGATTTAAGGTGCAGCCACGGGAATTTACAAACCTGGTGGAGTGGTTAGCCTCTCAAACGGGACAATGTCACGGGAAAGTCATTTTTCATATCATTCTTGCTTTTGATCCAATCAAAGATGCGGATAAAACCCCAGAGCAAGTCTATGATGTAGGAAGAAAAGTTGGCTATGAATTAGGACAATTCTGTGAATTGCGATTTATAGGTGTGATGGATTTGCACCTAGATACGACACCTGCGCACATTCACTATCTCTTTTCCAATATAGACTATAAAACGGGTAGACGCTTCTCTCCAAACAAAAGGGATTTAGCCGATATCAAAAAATATGTGAACTATGTCCTCATAGAGAATGGTTTTTCTCCCATTAAATTATTTGAATCGCATCATCGAGAACTATGGGAGTGATATCTAATGGATTTTAACTTAGATATTATAGTGATGATGGAATCCAAACTTATGTATATTAAGAAAGAGGTCATACAAATATGAATCCAATTTTCTTGTCTGCTAGGGAATTAAGTGAGAAGTATTTCCGTGGAATGATTTCCTATCAAGCGGTTTTGAAATTGACACGCGAAGGCCTTCTACCTGCCATCCGTCAGGGGAAGAGTTATATCTATGAAAAAGAAGCTGTTGATCAATGGGTGAGTAAAAACTTTTCTACACCGGCATGGGCAAAGATGAAAAGTGTATAAACCTAAAATTGCATAATTGTAGTTGGTATGGCAGGAGTTATCCTTTCTTTGGATAGCTCCTGCTTTTTAGTATTTAAGGAGAAGTCACATGAGCATTATTGATAGAGGTCCAGATAAGCATGGCCGTCAGCGTTTTGAAGTTCGAGTATCTTGTGGATATAAGAATGGTAAGCAGGTTCGAGTGGTAAAAACCTTTTTCTGTAAGACAAAGAAGGCCGCACAGAAGAAAATGGAACAGTATCTGATTCAGAATAATTTATCTACAGAAAAATTCAAATCTACTTATCAAACTACCTTTGCTGATTTTCTGGCTATCTGGAAAAAGCGACATGCATCCAAGCTGGCGGTTTCAACGCAAATTAAAAATCAGAGCCTTTTGGACAATCATATTCTGGATTACTTCAGTGGTAAGGTACTGACGAAGATAACAGACAATGACATTCGGAATTTTATCGATGATATGAGAAATCTGAAAGCCATTAAAGGTGGGAAACAGACTGACCAACCCATTTCCTCTACCATGGTCTACAACTATTTCAAACTATTACGCAGTATTTTTCAGAAAGCCGTAAATGGCGGTATTTGTCTGAGAATCCCTGCGAGCTGCTAGATCCAGAAGAACGTCCTCGTCCTAAATATCATCCGGCACCAATTTGGCAAGAGGCTGACCTCAAGCGATTTATCCAATTCCTTGAGGACCTTCCGGATTCAAGAGACACGGTACAGAAGAAAACGATTTTCTACCTTTTCTTGATTACCGGCATTCGTCGAGGAGAACTTTCTGCATTGACTTACGACTGTATCAATGAAGCAGAACAATCAATTCTTATTAATAAAGCCATTAAGCATTATGATGGAGACTCTATTACAATTTCGGATCCGAAAACAGAAGGCTCTATCCGAAAAGTATTTATCGATGATTACACCATGTCACTTTTGAAAAAACATGCTGCCTATCAGAAGCAATTTCTAGAAGAAGCAGGACTGAAAAACCCAAAGAATTTCGTTTTCATTACCCAGCGTCGTAATGGAGATGTCATTCCTATTACCCCAAGCTACTTCTACATGTGGCTCAGAAAAGTGGCGAAATTGCTTGCGTTGCCATTGATTGATGTGCATTCCCTCAGGCATATGGCAGCCTCTTACGCCTTAGCCAATGGCGCACCACTGACTTCTGTATCCAGTCAGCTTGGTCATACTAGCATCCGAACCACAGAGCGATATCTACACGAGCTGGATGCTAGACGCAAAGATTCTGCTAGGATTCTTTCTCAAGAGATTACAGCTTTGCGAAAAGGCACATAAAAGAAAAGCCCCTGGGAGATCTTGATTGATCAATCCCAATCCCAGGGGCACTTTTTTATTTTTTATTAATGATACTACATAGTAGTAAATGATAGGAGAAAAGGTAAGATGATTCTTATTACTATTTCTTGCTTTTTCCTATTGTATAAACCATGGAGGTAAAAAATTATGTTAGACGAAATCAAAGTACCATATATTAATCTGAATTATTTCCCTGTTAGCAGCTATTCCGTAACTACTCTGCTTCCTGCAGAATATACTTTTTCCATCTCCTGTGCCTGTGATCCACAAGAGGCTATCATGCTAGCAAGAGATACTGCCTATCGCAATAATCATGAAAGTCCCACGCTCTATAATACCTTGCTTGTGGTAAAAAATGAATGTAGCGAACAGTGGGCCTTCTTTATTGCGCCCATTTCCAAATATTCAATTGAAGAAAAACAAATTGTGAATACATGGAATCAGTTAAAAGAGAAAGCAGGGCAAGAATTAGGAATCGGTAATTACTATCAATTGTATGATTCCAATTATGGGCAGTTACCGTCTTTCTATCCATACCGGATTGCTCTTGCTGCAACACCGTTACCTTCTTTTCAAGTGGATTTACTGCTTCCACAAAGATATCAATATAGCCCCATCAAGTCCCAAAATTATGAGGAGGCTGTTGCTTTTGCTCGGTACATTTCTTATGGACAGAGAATAAGAGATGGTCGTATTACTTACGCTAATTTGCATCCTGTTCCCTATGTAGTGACTGATTTACAAACTCAAGAACAGACGGGATTGATTGCAGATGGTAGTACAAAGATTTCTTCAGAAGAGGAAATCAGTGAAGCTCTATTGAATTATAAAAAATAGGTACTCAATACAGAAAAAGGACGTTGGATGAAACTTTCATCCAACGTCCTTTTTCTGTATTGAGTAATATGTTATATCAAGAAATTGTGCTGTTAATTTTTACTAGCGTTTGAAAAATGCAACAATGACACCTAAAATATTTATAATACCTTCAGTGATAATCGATAATGGATGAGTAAAGATGAATTCATGTCGTATGCTGAGGAATGCCCAAATTGTTCGTAAAATATGGCTATTTTCATCTTGGTATACTGTTGCTCCAAATAGAATCATACACACCCAAAATGATATGGCTAATAAGCAAGCCAACCAAGTATCCTTTTTGCCAAGAATTTCTGAGTCATCGCCTCCAGTTACTAGAATACCGAAGCCAAAAAGTGCCTCAATTCCACAAATCCAATATTCTGAATCATTGGGCGCATCAAACCACCAAAAAAGGATCGTATGAATTACAAGTATTATGAAAAAATATTGAATTGTAAGTATGAAGTTTTGAGTAAAATGGGAAGTTGCATCTATGGAAGTACTAGAAGCAGAGTTTTCATAATTTGCTGTATTGGGTAAAGTTTTCTTAACTTCACTTGTTACTTGCGGGGAAGGAGTGTCTTGTGCACCTGGTACTTTTCCTTTTGACTGCTCCCATTCTATTTTGGCCCCGCAATGAGGGCATACTACATCTAACATTGAAATTTCTTTTTTACAATTTGGACAATATCTTGCCATGTTTTGTCATCCTCATTTCATGTTTTATTAAATACTTTTGGTATGTATAGACTGATTGTTATTGGTTTTATCTGAAGCTTTAACCATTGGCAACAATCGTCAATTCACTTTGGGGTTAGTTACAATGAGAAAACTATTTCAATCCGCTTGCTTCTTATCATCTTTTAACAGCGGAATAGCATCAGATAAAAATATATGTGCTAAAGTAACGTTTTTGGATTCATATAAAGGAGTCTCATAACGATATATATTCTGACCGGCTCCGGTAAACATTCCATCATCTACTGGTTGATTATTTTCATAAGTCCATATGATATAGAAGGGAATATGATGTGTATTTCCTTCCCAAAAACCAGCTTTTTCATCTTGATCATGTGTAGCGTTGGGAATAGCTAGTCTAACAATAATAGGACCACGCTCCTTGTTACTTACCTGGTTAGCAAAATCCTGGATACAATTGATATTATCAACTATTGCGTATTGATTATTCTTTGTGTCAAAAATCATGGCTTTTCGGTCCACAATTGCCATGAATCCCTTATCACTGTTTTCATAAGATGAAGCCGTAACATTACCTGTTACACCCATAGAAGAAATTACATCATAGGTTTTATCCAGCTTTTCTTGATTTTTATTCTTAGGTGTAGGAGATGGAGTTTTTTCACTTTCAGTATGTTGTGCACTTTGAGCTACTTGTGATGCAGAGCTGGTAGCTTTAGGATTTTGTTGTGGGGTATCATCACGAAATGCATTATATAACCCACTAATAATTGCTAGTATTAAAAATACTTTAAGCCATTTTTTACTACCTTTTTTAGGAGCAGGGGTGTCAATTCGTTCATTATTATCGATGTTTTTTAAAGAGGCATCTTGTTGGGGAGCAGAGTGTTCTTGACTACTCGGTTGAGAATTTGTTGCACCACTTGTCTCTCCAACATTTTTTTGTGGTGTTATGGGTTGAGATTGGTTAGCTACGGGGTCTTTCCATTCTAATTTTGCACCACAATGAGGGCAAACTAAGTCTAGCGGCGAAATTTCTGATTTACAGTTGGGACAATATCGTGTCATAATTTAATGCCTATCCTTTCTTATTTATATTTATAAAGATATTTATAAAGTCGACATCCAATCCTTAGCAATGCGTTTAGTATCATCATCACCTAAATCTAATGCTACCTTGAGCCAGGCTTTAGCATTTAGAATAGAAACCTGTACACCAAGACCTTTGGCACACATAATTCCAATATAAAGAGCTGCTTTACCACCGCGAGTTCCTCCTCGCGCGTAATCTTTTTGCAAAAGAGGGAGTGCATCGGTGTATTTTCCGGATGTAAAAGCTTCTTCACCTAAAAGCGAATCACTATATTCTGTACTATGATCATGATCAGAGCTGCTAGATAACTGGGGTTCTTTAAGGGAGGTTTTCCAATCATTTGCAATACGTTTAGTATCTTCATTTCCTAACTGAATCGCTACATCAAACCACGCATTAGCATCGGGAATAGAAATCGGTATACCAAATCCTTTAGCGTGCATAATTCCAATATAGAGCGCTATTTGAGCTCCTGGGTTTCCAAATAATATTCTATCTTTATTTAGAGCGTATTCTTTTTGTAACAACAGAATAACCTTATTGTATTCCTCTTTGCTAAATGCCTCTTTTATTTCATCTTCTAATATTCCCTCCTTGTGCAAAAGTGTATTATTTAATGCATTTTTTAGAAAATTAATTTGTTTTTGCTTTGTGGCTATTACCACATCTTCTTCTTTAGGTAGTTTATTGAAAACAAAACTACGATCACGAATTTCTTTGCACTTATTTTGACACCTTTTCCGATATTGTTTTGCTTCGTCTTTATCAATGCTATTAGTTAATGCATCATTGGCACTATCATCTGTATCTGGTAGAGCATATTCAATATCAGGTTCATATGGTTTTCCTCCATAATCAATATCCAACATTTTAAATGCTTCCGATATTAAATCATGGTTATAGTGTTTGATATACTGTAATAAGGATTTTATTTTATTGTAGTCCTGGCTAATTGGTTGGTGCTTAATGCTCTTTTCGATTTCTTCACATTGAGAAACATATGTTATGTAGAAGAAACAATTTGTCACTTTTATTTTTTTTATTGTATCAATGGGAATAGTTATTGGGGTCTCATCTTCACCTAACTCTTGTATAGTTAATATATTTTTCCTTCCCCAAATATCGTAAATATTATCAGATAATGTTCCTTTGTTATAAAATTTCCAATGGTTTAGTCTATATGGATTTTTTCCATACAAAACAAATTCACTAAAGCGATGCTCAATAATAGTAGTGGTATCAATATATGTAGGTCGTTCTTCGATGTAGTAATTTTCCCATGAACCATGAAGTTGGCTTTCAACTACAACGTTTGGTGCTCCCTTAAAAACGTCTTTCCCGATATGGTACTTTTTACGCGGAAATGAAACATCTAAAAGATTACTGCAGTAGGAAAAAGCTTCATCATGTACGCTATTAACCGATGGCGGAACAATAACCTCTTTTAGATTTGAGCAAAATGCAAATGCACTTTCTCCGATTTCAGTATAACCATCCGGTATTCTAAATCTCCCATCATCAAAGTCTTCAGGTAAATCATCAGCAGTAAATATTTTCCCAGATGTAGCCTTTTTTTCGTTAGAAAACAAATTTAACGGCGGTATAGCCTTTAAATTAAGTTCATCTAATGTTTCTTCGATTACTTCATACCAATCTAAATCGTCTGCATTTTTCTCATAAATGTTTATGTCGTTGACCGCATTATGGTATAGCACCGCAAAATACGAATTATAGCCTAAAAAATTAATAACTTCTTGAAGCTTTTGTGGTGCAATAGCAGATTCTATTAAATGTTCTAATAAGCCTTTCCATGAATATTGAGCAGTGTCCGACTGGCATTCTTTCTGATTTGAATTTAACACAACGTGTTCATCCGCTGGCATGCAGTCTTGACCACTACATTCACACGTCACATGCGAAAAAATAAATTCATGACAATCAAATATTAGATTAGCAATCCATAGGCCTATTTGAGGATATGTATGATATATAGCATTCATCTTTCCTCTCAAAATTTGTCCCGCAGTGTCATCAAGTAAAAATCTCCCGACATTTGCAATTGCATTTGTTCCAATATTAACAAGCGATCCCAAAATGAACGAGCCAATAGCTCCACTCACGCCAAAACCGCCTGCTGTCGTAACCCAACTGTAATCTTTATCTGCATCTTCTCTAGCCTTTATGCCAGCTTCTTCTATAAGTTGGTTTACAGCTATTTGAATTGCATTTATATATTTATAATTTTCATTTCTACAACTTGCATTATAAGATGCTACCGCTTCTTTGAGATCTGCTCTTTCAATATTCACCCCATATTTATTCGCTAATTTTATTCCCATAGTAAATGCATCTTCCAAATCATTCATTGCTTTAGGAAGTGCTTTATTGAAAACATCTTCTAAACTCTCTACGTTTAGCTGATAAAATTTAAGAAAATCAGTATATTTTTGATTGGCAAGCCGCATAAAAGGCGCTCTTAATTTGGTATACGTAGCTGCTGTACTCGACAAAAATACAGTCTCTTTTCCTAAATCAAATTTGGTTTCTTTAATGAGATCGTATTTAAAGTTTCCAGTATAACTTTTTATGCACGTCTCAAAGGACACTTCAGCTTCTTTGAATCCTAAATTGATTCTCTCCGCATCAGATTGTCCTGCCCAATCATAAAATTCTCTAAACTCTCTTATAAATTTCTTGAATATCTCTCTATTGTCTGTCTGCGTATAATCGTTGCACAGTTTAACAAATAGATAGCGAGAAAGCCGCTTGCAATTGATATGATCCCCCTAAAGCAGACAAGGTAAATAACCAAACTGCTTTAGGGGGAT
>ENA-ORPK01002490-ORPK01002490.1-human-gut-metagenome-genome-assembly--contig:-NODE-2490-length-12588-cov-4.794542_pt1 | contig 12588 bp, 27 predicted proteins | sample MGYA00242139_ERZ509068 | MGnify/ENA primary metagenome ERZ509068 (study PRJEB26280, sample SAMEA2338687) | human gut metagenome | biome: human gut; feature: human-associated habitat; material: faeces... | reverse complement strand
GGGCAGGTGGAAGCCGGATAGAGATGCAGGCTGATAAATGGACCGTTGAGGGTGCTGTCAAATCGCTTCGGCGAGAGTATTCGGCAACGTTACACCGGCGTTAAGGGTGAGGAATGTGTCAGCATTCTGCGAGAGAGCGCCGATGTACGGCGAAGCAAGGTGGTACCGCAGGTATAAGTATTTAGAGCCTGTCCTTGATATTGCTCAAAGCGAGCAGTACGAGGGCAGGCTTTTTTTGTTGACACGGGTGAAAATAAGCAGATGAGGTGACAAAATGTTGAATTTATCTTTGGAGCAGGTCATGCAGTATGCAAAGGACTACAAGGCTGTGCCTGTAGCTAAGGAATGCCTGGCGGATATGCTGACGCCGCTGGCATTTTTGGACAATGTAAGACGCAGCAGCCGCAATTACTTCCTTTTGGAGAGCATTGAGGGCGGTGAGCATTGGGCGCGTTATTCCTTTGTAGGCTATGATCCTGTGCTGCGTTTGAAAATAACCGACGTTAATGCGGAAATCATCAGCGGTGCTGCCGTGAAGTATCAGGAGAACGATCCCTTGGGCTGCATCCGCCATATTCTGGAGGAATACAAGGCGCCGCAGATTGATGGCCTGCCTAACTTTACCGGCGGTCTTGTTGGCACCTTTGGCTTTGATTTTATGCGCTACTGCGAGCCGGATATGCGTGTGAATAAAGAGCGCAAGGCGGAATTTGCCGATGTTGATTTGATGCTGTTTGACAAGCTGATTGCCTTTGACCATCTCAAGCAGAAGATTTTCCTGATTGTGAATGTCAAAACGGATAATGCTGCCATCAATTACGCTAAAGCAGAGCGTGAAATTGCGGCGATGGAGGAAATGCTGCTGCAGTCTGTGCAGCCGAAGAAGCCTGTAAAGGCTAAGCTGGGCGAGTTCACCAGTAACCAGAGCCGTGAGCAGTATAATAAGAATGTGCTGCGCTGTAAGGAATATATCAAAAACGGCGATGCCTTTCAGATTGTTTACGCGCAAAAATTCAGCGCAACCTATGACCAAAGCCTTTTCAGCGCTTACCGCTATTTGAGAACAACGAATCCTTCGCAGTACATGGTGTTTTTACATAATGACGATATGGAAATCGCCGGCAGCTCGCCGGAAACGTTGGTGAAGGTTGTAGGAAAAAAGGTCATCAGCATGCCTATTGCCGGCACACGCCGTCGCGGACGTACGAGCGAGGAGGACTTGGCGTTGGAGCAGGAGCTTTTGGCAGACGCTAAGGAGATTGCTGAGCATAATATGCTGGTGGATTTGGGGCGCAACGATGTGGGCCGTGTCTGCGACTTTGGCAGCGTTAAGGTGAGCGATTACAAGGCGATTAAGCGTTTTTCGCACGTTATGCATATCACGAGCAAGGTTACAGGCCAGCTGAGCGCCGATAAGGACGCACTGGACGCGCTACGGGCAGTGTTCCCGGCAGGAACGCTGAGCGGAGCGCCGAAGATTCGCGCCTGCGAGATTATTGACGAGCTGGAGCCGGAGCGCCGCGGTATTTATGGCGGCGGCATGGGCTATCTTGATTTTGGCGGTAACATGGATATCTGTATTACCATCCGCACTATGGTTAAAAAGAACGACAGGGTTTATATTCAGGCCGGCGGCGGTATCGTTGCGGATTCCGTGTTGGATAATGAATTTCAGGAAACCGTGAATAAGGCAGGCGCCTGCATGACAGCGCTGCGCATGACGGCAGAGGAGGAGTAAGGAATGATTTTGATTATAGATAACTACGACAGCTTTACTTTTAATCTGTATCAGCTGATTGGCGAAATCAATCCTGATATCAAGGTTGTGCGCAATGATAAGCTGACGATTGAGGATATCAGAGCTATGCAACCGGATCATATTATTATTTCGCCGGGGCCGGGCAATCCCAAGCAGGCAGGTATTTGTCTGGAGGTTATCCGTCAGCTTGCCGGTGAGTTCCCGATTTTGGGTGTCTGCCTGGGGCATCAGGCGATTGGTGAAGCATTTGGCGGCAACGTGGTGCATGCGCCGGAGATTGTACACGGTAAGGCGGATAAGGTGTATCTGGAGGCTGCAAGTCCCATCTTTAAGGATATGCCGGATGGCTTTGAAGCGGCGCGCTATCATTCGCTGATTGTGGAGCCGGAAAGCTTGCCGGAATGCATGGAGGTTACGGCGAAAACAGCGAAGAATGAAATCATGGCGCTGCAGCATAAAACTCTGCCGGTGTATGGTGTGCAGTTCCATCCGGAGTCGATTATGACGCCGCAGGGACGGACAATCTTGAAAAACTTTTTGAGTTTGTAAAGCAAAACGCAGAATGTACTGAGAAGATGAGTACATTCTGCGTTGTTTACACACAAAAATACCCCGCAACCTGCATGGTTGCGGGGTTTCCTTCATGGTGATCCAGGAGGGATTCGAACCCCCGACCCACGGCTTAGAAGGCCTAATATCAATAGCCTCAAAAAGCCTTATTTCATGGGGTTTGCGAGATTCAAAAACCCTTTTGGGGCCAACGCTGGGGCCAACGCAGTCAGAGTGCGTATGCCTTGTTGATGATATCCGGAATGCCTTCGTCATAATTAGGTACGGCGTGGCTGTAAAGGTTGAGCGTGTGGCTGATTTTGCTGTGTCCCAAGCGCTTGGCAACTTCGGCGATGGATACACCGTTGGCAAGCAGCTGCGTGGCCATGGTGTGGCGCAGAACGTGGAAGTTCTTGTATTCAACGCCGGCTTCCTGCAGCAGTGCCTTCCAGATGCGTTCCATATTCCTTGGTGCTATCGGCGTGCCGTTGCGGGTGTGGAAAACGTATCTGTTAAACGAAAGAACCGGACCGGAAGAGGCGCTGGCGAGCTTGAGGGCTTTACTGACCTCAGGCGCAATAGTTATCTTGCGTACACCGGCAGCAGTCTTGGGCGGCATATCTGTGAGCTTTCCGTGCACTGCTTGCAGGCTGTTGTCGATGTAGATATAATTTGGCTTTACGTTTGGCGCTTTAAGGCCTAACAGCTCTCCGAGGCGCGCGCCGGTAGTCGCTGCCAGAAGGAAGAAGGGGTAGTATTTGCTGTAATAACGGCTGGTCTTGGCCGTCTGCAGAATTTTGCCGATTTCTTCCGTAGTGAATACCTGGACTTCAACCTTGGGAACCGGTGGAGCTTCTACCGCCTGCATGAAGTTTTTGGCAACCAGGTCAATGGCGCAGGCTTTGGTGATAGCAGCCTTCAGGAGCTTATGCACTTTATTCTTGCTGCTGGCGCTCATCGGCGGCAGCTCATTGTAGAATTGCTGCACTGTATGGGCAGTCAGCTTCTGCAGCTCCACTTCTGCGATGGGTGCAATGTGTTTTGCTGTCTGGATGTAGCGATCCAGTGTTTTGGGGCGCACCTTGGGTGCTTTGTAGGTAATAAGGTATTCGGAGAGCCATTCGCCTAAGCGCAGGCTGTTGGGCGCTACATAGACGTTCTTGCAGATATCTGCCTGGATAACAGCAATCCATTCCATTGCTTCCTTTTTCGTGGGGAAGCGTTTAGAGATGCGCTTTCCGTCCGGGGCGATTAGTCTTGCCCGGTACATTTTGCGGTCGCTTTCGTAGCTGATGGTTCCTTCGCCGTTAGATTTTTTTGTTTTAGCCATAAAAATCAGCTCCTTTCATTTTACGAGCAGAGCTGATATAATAAAAAAGTAATCAGCTCTTGGTAGTGCTTGGGTTGATGACGTTGAGCGTGTTGGTAACACGTTCTTGCAGGTCCCTCGGTGTTGGTAGCACCGGGGGATTTTTTTCTTATAAAAGTATTGATATTAGTGAAAAATTACGTAAATTACTTATTTTTTTGCTTTATAATACGTAAATTACGTATTATAATATAGGTGTAGGGAATTTAAAAATGGAATTTAGGAGGCTAAAAAATGAGACAACAAACACCACAAGAATACGTTTATCCTGCTGTGTTCCATGCAAACGAGGATGGTACGTATACTATTATTTTCCCTGATTTACCTGGTTGCATCAGCGAGGGCAAATCTTTGGGTAACGCCATGAAGATGGCCGAAGCTGCGCTCACGCAGTGGATTGAATATTTGAAGGACAGCAAGGAAGAAATTCCCGCACCTAGCAATTTGCAAAGCATCGAATTAGATGATAACGAATTTGTAAATTTTATTCAGGCAGATATTAAGGATAATAGGGCGGTAAAACGCACTATCAGCCTTCCACGCTGGATGGATGAACAGGCCGCTGAAGAAGGTCTGAGCTTATCCAAAATATTACAAGAAGCATTGTCTAAACGCTTTATCGCAGCAAACTAATATATTTATCGTTGCGCCCCCATATCGGGGGCGTTTTTTCTTCCGCCTACAGGTTTGTCTGAATTTGCAATATGCAAAAAATGCATATTACTTTTCATTTGCCGACAATTTGCTGGTCATTTGCTGGCGGTCTATATTATCCTTAAACCTCTATTCTTTTGCAGAGCATTTTGGTGGAAAATTTGTTAGGAGAAGCCAATTGCAATTTAATCCCATAATATTTTCAACAACTGCTATATCAATGCTGGTAAGTCGATGCTGTAATTTGTTGTGCAGCGCGTAGTTGATTTTATTCAACAAGTTATTGTAACGACTAGGAGACAAGAAATAACGCAAGGAGATAAGCAGGGCTAAAACATCCTGTGTACCATAGGGACGGTGACCGGATTTGTTTTTGGGAATACCAAGCATATCATGTTCTTTTAAGCTGGGAATTGGTCTTGGCAAAGGAACATCTTTGGCGTGGCAGTAGATTCTTTCGCCATGAGCGCATTTGTTACGTAGATTGGCTATGAAATCTATTACTCCTTTGAATTCTTTAGGAGTAAGGGAGAAGGCTGCTGCTATTTCTGTTTTTTCTTCATTCTTCATGCATGAATAAAAAGAGTTTAGCTTACCGAATGTCATTACCTTAGACAATACCCATAATGGCACATAACCATATTTATCCATATAGTGCTTTACTGAGCCATGACGATTTTTTTGTGAATCAATCAGTTTAAGTATATCGAAAATCATGCTATTGGTACGCTTGAAATTTTCGAAGCTCGTGGAGTTAAAACTTTCAGGACGCAAATATGATGTATGGTCATGACCGTGATACTTGGAGAAAACAGCAACAATGCGACTTTTGACGATGTGCTCAACTCGTAAAAGCTCAATCAGCAGTTTCTCTCTAATGGTTCTATCAAAGGTGTACAGAGCTAGCAATTCGTTAAAGGTTGTGCCATCTCTATAATAATCTTCCGGCACGGTGCTGGTGATAAAGATTTTATTGTATCCATTAACAACGTAATAATAATTTTCATAGTCAAGTATTTTGGCAGCCCAAGGCTTATTGTAAATAGTCATGTTTCGTGAAATTAAAAGATTAACCAGTTCTTCGTTCGGCTTATAATTCTTTTGCATTGCAATGGTCATTAAATCACTCCTAAAATGACGAATAGCCCCTGCTTCTACTATGAGAAACAGGGGCTATCGTTTGTCTGGGGGTATGACGAATCAATTCCCAGATCGCTCTGTAGTCATAGTAGCATATATATAGGGTTTTTGTCAATGAAAATATATGAGAAAATTTGCTTTTTCGGCCGTCTTGTGGTATTATATATCAGTTTACCGTCTAAAGGCTACAATATATTGTTTCACTCCTTCCTAAATTATCCTAAGCTCTCCGCGCCTTCTTCCGCCTTGCGCTGGAGCTTGGCCAGCTTAACATCTATAATATCGTCAATTTCTTCCCCACCGTCAGCCTTCCGCTGGCGGTCTTTCTTATTTTTTAGGTTTATCGAGCTGCTTGATACTTTCGCTTGGCGTAGGCAATTTTTCTGGCATTGTACCGCCGAGTTCTTCAATAGTTTTGCGAACGGTACGACCGACTTCGTAATGCACTTTGTTGGCAGCTTCTTTGCTACTGATATTCTCACGGCGCAGTTTGTCTTCTGCCTGCGTGATGCGGAACAGGTTCGCACCGAGTTCCACACTGCCCATGTGGTCTAAAATCTCTTGATTAGGTTTAAGCTTCTTGCGACGTTTTATATCGCCAGCGGTTTCACCGCCATAAAGTCCCATGTAACCGCTATTTTGGAATTTGGCGAAGTCAAGGTTCGTTTTTACGCCTGCAGCAAAGGCTGCATCAGCGAGAGCAACGTTATGCTGTTTGATATTATTTCGTGCTTCAATACGAGCGTCTATTTCCTTGTTGAAGGCTTCTGCTGCTTCAAGGTCATGGATATGGTCCGCACCGAGTTGCGCGAGCCACTGCTTGAATGGTTCGGCTTTAGGTGAGGGGATAGATTGGATAATACGCAGAATACCTTCTGTATTTGCGGTGTCAGTGAGACGCATTTTCCCGTCTTCTGCAAGCAATTTCAACCTGTGACAATTTGTCACGGTTTCATTACCTTCTGCTTTCATTCTTTGCTTTAGCTTGCGCCAATAAGCTGATTTATCTGCACTGTCGGTCAATGCGCCGACAACATCGACAACAGAAAAGAACCATTCTCCGGCTTCATCGTTCCAAATGGAGCGAATCTGCGCACTCTGAAACAATTTTACATCTTTCATGGCTTCATTCCTCACTTTCAAAATCTATCAGCCTAAATTCTCCACGTCTTCTTCCGCCTTGCGCTGGAGCTTGGCCAGCTTAACATCAATAATATCGTCAATTTCTTCCTTGCCGTCAGCATCCAGCTTGCGGTATTTTTTTATGTGTGTTTCTTCCTGCTGGGTGAGGGAGAGAGAGGAGATAGTTCGCTTAGACGCTAAACCGCCATCTTCTATAATATCGCTTTTCCGGATACAAAAATAATCGGCTAACTTTTGAATTGCACCCATTCTAGGTTCTTTCAAACCTTGTTCCCATGTTGAAACAGCTTTATCGCTAACACCTGCGATTTGACCTAGCTCTTTTTGCGATAATCCGTATCTTTCGCGTAAGATTTTTATATTTTCACTGATTCCCATAAGAGAACCTCCTTTGCTCTTTTTAGTCTATAATATACTAAAAGTAGAAAAAAATCAATGTTACAACGAAAATAATCTACTTTAGGTAGTTGACAATCTACTAAAAGTAGATTAGAATAAAATTACAAACAAGGAGGTGAAATTGATATGGGCTTGTCTTTGAAACAAATGCGTTTGATAAAAGGGAAAACTCAGGATGAAATGGCTGAGCTGTTAAACATTCATGTCCAAACTTATAGAAAATTAGAGGAAAATCCAGATGAGGCTACAATTAAGCAAGCTAAGAAGATTTCTGAGTTCCTCGGAGTTTCTTATGATGATATTTTTTTTGCTCAATAACTCTACTAAAAGTAGAACATAACCGCCGGCGTGGCGCTGGCGGTAGGGAGGTAATGAAATGAAACTAGAGCTTACTTATGATGACGTCTCGACCATTGTCGCTGCTCTGCTGACTAAGGTTACGACCGCAGAGAGCAATGCGCTGAAATGTGCAAAGTATGGCATGGATAAAGATGTTGAGTTTTGGCAAGAAAGAGCTGAAACCTACCAAAAGGTCTATGAGGCTGTAGTGGCTCAGCGTGAGCAGGCTGACGATGAATACAAGCAGGCAGATGCTGCGCTGAAGGAAGAATGACAGCACCAAAGCTTACGCCGGATACACCGGCAACGCGCCGCGCGTTTAATCGTCTGATGCGGGAAAAGATGAAATTGCGCCTGCTGGCAGACATCCGCATGGACCTCATGGTCTGCGAGATTGAAGGCTGGGACAAGCTGGAGTATCTGGATGAGCTGCTGGCGCTGGTGCAGGAGCTGAGGAAGGGAGGTGGGGGATGATGGAAGATACAAAAAGCAAAAGCTCACCAATTTGTATTGAGGTGAAGGCTCAATACAAAAGAAGTGAGCTTGGTCGTAAGCTTGAGCGTGTCCAAAAGGCACAGGCAGAATTGGAAGCAGCTTTAGAAGATCTGAAAATGCCTTTTGAATATGCCGATGTTAAGGTGGATATTATTTAGGGCATTTTAGAGAGTCATATCTTGCGATGGCATTCATAACGGCTGTTGAAATAGCGTCAATTTGTTTATCCGAAAGAGGCGGATTAACATTACTCGTATTATTCTTCTTTAAGCCGTCAAGGATGCCGTTAAGAATATAAATATATTCGTTTCTTTGCATAACAAACACCTCCTTCCAGTGTTTTCATTATAGCACGGATGTGGAGAAGGTGAGGAAGAAGGGAGGGTGAGAGATGGAGAAAAAACCTGTACTCTCAATCAATATCACAGGAAAAACTTTCTGTTTGTGTATGTTAGCAGCTCAACAGCTGCTGAATACGATAAACAGCAAAAAAAGCTTCAGGGCCATTGTCGAACGTAGTCCTGAAGCCGAAAAAATCACCATTAAAATTTATACCAAAGACATCCCGGTGGAATAGGTACTAATTTTTCTAATGGTTCGTTTTCATCCCATGTAACCTCGAGTATGCGCGGCTTCCCTACGCAAATCATAAAAGCGAAGCGATCCACAGCATCATAAAACCGCTCATACTCATCCGGCGAAAGCGAACTTGTGTCTATCCTATAAGTTGTGACCATATTCTCACCTCCTTCCTGTGCTTTTATTATAGCACGGAACGCGAGGCGGTAGGGAAGAAGGCAAAAAAATGAGCATACAGTTTACGCCGGACACACCGGCAACGCGCCGCGCGTTTAATCGTCTGGCGAGAGAAAAGATGAAATTGCGCCTGCTGGCAGACATCCGCATGGACCTCATGGTCTGCAAACTTGAAGGCTGGGACAAGCTGGAGTATCTGGATGAGCTTCTGGCGCTGCTGCAGGAGCTGAGGAAGGGAGGGAGAGGGAGATGGCAATAGCAATAGGGTTGCTGGTGATAACTAACCTTTTCACTGGGTATCTGCTTTTGGGTACTCACTACAGATTTAAAGCTTTGGTTTTGTACATAGTAAAAAAAGGATACACTCCGCCGACAAAAGATGATCTGACGGAATGTATCAAAGAATGTGTAAGAGAAAAGCTTTAACCTATAGCAGATTTTATAAGGTTCGATATTACGAGTGAAGAAGCTTGCATTGCGGCTTCAAGCGATTTAACGCCAAGCATGTTTAAAACCTTCTTAACCTTTTCGTAAACGACGGGGTAACGGATGCTTTCTAAAAAAGCATGTCCTGATGGCGTTAAATCTGATACGCCAATGCTGTAACCGTCTGGAGATGCAAATTCATCCAGAAGGCCTGCTCTGATGCAATATTTAATGTGGTATACGATTTCGTCGTTGTCATAACGAGTGAGCAGTTCAAATTGAGGCGGCGGAATTGGCGGAGGCACTTCTTCGTATGCTTCTGCGATGGATTTAGATAAAACTGTATCAATGTAAATTGCAGGATGACGCAAATCACTATTCGCTTCAGCCCAAAGCATTACATCACGGACGCAGTCAATATTTAATTTCATAACAAATCACCTCCTTCCTGTGCCTTTATTATAGCACTGATGTGGAGAAGTAAGAAAAAGAAAGGAGGGGACATGATGGCTGAGGTACTGTACATGTCAATCAAAGACTACGCTAAACACGTATCAGCCAGCGTAGGTACCATCTACGATATGTGCCGCAAGGGCAAGCTGCCGGCCGTAAAAATCGGCGGCTGGCGTATCAACGTGAAGCGTGCTGATGAGCTGCTGGAGCAGCTGTGCAATGAGCATATGACTGAATATACACCGGTGATTAAGCCGGCGAAGGTCAGCATCCGCAATGCTAATGCTGGCAATAGCTACCTTGCACGTCTGGAGCAAATCCGTAAGGGCGTTGTGTAAAGGAGGGAAACGATGATGAAAAAAGTATTATTCGTTCTAATGGCGCTCTGCTGCGCTTGGGCGGCGTATGATTACAGCCGTCCGGTAGATAAATACTTAGTAAAAACTGTTGCCGGCGAAGGCGATAACCTTTGGAACATTGTTGGCGATGTCATGGATAGCGAAGGCGACCGCAGAGACATTCACGAGGTTATCTTTTATACACGCCAGATCAGCAACATCAAAGGCAAGTTGCAGCCGGGGGACATCGTATTGATTCCCATCGAGGTTCGCAAATAATGACTGCGCTTTCTACGTTCCATAAAAAGAAAAAGAGCATTGATATTGGCGTATCAATGCTCTAAGAAGTGAAAAATATGAGAAAAAGAATTAAATTGTTCACACAAAAGTGAAAATAAAAGTAAAAAGTGAAATCACATATATTATAACAAACACAAGGAGTGAAATCAATGGAGATTGAGTTCAAATTGGAAAGAAGAATCGGAGCTCTCAGCGATAACCCTTCCGGCTACACCAAGGAGCTGAATGTGGTTGCCTGGGATGGTAAATACACAAAATATGACCTGCGCACCTGGAACCCCAACGGCAAGCCCGGCAAGGGCATTACGCTGACCAAAGAGGAGCTGAAGAAGCTGCACAAGCTCATCGGCGAGGAAATCTGCCAAATGGGAGGACGCAATGAGTAGTATAACCCGTAAAAATAAGCGTCGTGCAGCATTTAAATGTGCAAAGCAGGGTATTGCCCCGGCGCAGGCGATTGCGGTATCGGCAGCGCGCGAAATCAAAGTAACAAAGGAAGCAGCGGCTGAGACCATGGAAGTCTTGCTGCAGGCCATAGCGCTCGTGGCGGCGCATGATTACGGAAAGCTCAACGCTAAGGATACCCGCCTGGATGTGTTGGCCAAACAATTATACCAACGCAGCATTCAGGTCAAGAAGCGCCAGCTGAATGAAGAGGAAAACAAAACCTGCCAGCGCTTTGCCGGTGCAGTTATGGAAATTTGGGAGAAAGAGGAAGGGAAAGGTTATGCAAAAGATTGATTATTATGCTGTAGCACGTAGCATGTATGGCTTGCTGCGCAATAAACAAATCAGCTACAGAGGACATCTGCTTGTAGAAGCTCGCAGAAAAGCACGCCATCAGGTATCTAATTTTGTTTTGCATCGCAAAGCACGCAAGCTGAAAGATATGGAGGGTTAAAAATGACATTAACCGCAAAGCGCGTGGGAATTGGAGATGAGAAAATGAGAGAATTAAAATTATCGTCGCCGCTTAACATTCAGATCATCACCGAGCCGGAGCGTATGGCTCTGCGTATCGCCTTAGATAAGAGCATTGGTGAGAACCTCGGTATGGTTTTGGCGCTGAAAGATACAAAAAGAGAGATGCCGCAAGGCCTGTATAACAGCGGGATGGACTACCATCGCGACAACTTGGAAATTTACCTGCGCTTGCGCAATAGACTTGAAGATGCTATCTATGAGGCTGAGAGCAATGGCAAGCAAAGAGATTAAAGAGGAGCGCCGTGCTCAAGGGCTGTGCGTATACTGTGGCCGTCCTGCTGTGATTAAGGCGAACGGCACACCGGCCAGAAGATGTAAAGAGTGCAGCGGAAGTCATGTGCGCCAGAAGCGTGATGCAAGGCACGGCATAGAAACGCGGGGCAGAGTTACAGGCAAATCGAGAAGTCACGTAGAGCAGAAGTATTATCAAAGACCGTGGCAAGAGCTGGCAATCTGTCCTGATTGCGGGATTCGTACTAATGCAGACTACTGGTATTGCCCCTGGTGTGGCGCTGCATTCCCGAAACCCAAAAAAGGAGATGAAGAGATGTGATTTATTACAAAAACAATGCGACTCCAAAACGCATTGAGTGGTGGAACAGTCTGCCAGAACGTGAACAGAACCTGCGCATTTGTCTGTTTGAAATTCAGAAAATCGCTATTCCTGAGCAAAAAACACTGCTGAGATATAAAAAATCACGTAAGGAAGTGCTGAGCGCAAAAGCTACCCTCAAACAACTGAAGCTGATAGCTAAAGCCATCAAACGCCAAATTCCGGGTTACATCAATATTGAAAAGGCAGATGATTACAGCGTAGCGTATCTTTGCGCATGTTGCCGACAAGGTGTACCTGCTTATGCATCCTACTGCCCGAACTGCGGGCAGCGGATTAGCATGTAAAGGAGTAAAGACATGGAGTGGAATGAAGAAGTTGAGAAACAACTGAAACGTAGAGGCGCAAGCATGCATGATGAAAAACTTGCGGCACACATTATATTCACTGGTCGCCGTGCTCTTGAGCACTATACTGCCGATGAAATGCGTGAAAAGTTCGAGCCTATAGCAAAGCAATACAGAAAGAGCGGGCGTATGTGCCTGGCTTATGATGCCTTGATTATGTACTGCAAGGAGCACGGCTATAAATGGATGCACCAGCCACCTAGTCCATTAGGCGAGTATTGGTTCGTGCTGCCAAAAGAGGAATTATTTTAGGAGGCTTAGTTATGGAGATTATGCTTATTGATTTTGCGATTTGCTTAACCATTACAATCGCCGTAATGTGCATTGCAATGTGCTATGTTCACGTTAAGCTCGGGAGGGATAAAGAATGAGGCGTCAATGTCACGTATGCGGGCAGAAGAATGGCAGCTGCAATAAGTATATATTGAAGAATGGCCAAGAAATAACGATTTGCCCGAGTTGCCTTGCGTTTAGCAATGATGAAACTGCTAAGATAGCGCGTCAGGCGCATAAAGAAGGCTTAT
>ENA-ORPK01002486-ORPK01002486.1-human-gut-metagenome-genome-assembly--contig:-NODE-2486-length-12603-cov-2.875837_pt1 | contig 12603 bp, 10 predicted proteins | sample MGYA00242139_ERZ509068 | MGnify/ENA primary metagenome ERZ509068 (study PRJEB26280, sample SAMEA2338687) | human gut metagenome | biome: human gut; feature: human-associated habitat; material: faeces... | reverse complement strand
TACCTGATGACAGATACCATTGCCGGGACGTGAAAAATAGATGCCGTGCTTCTTTGCAACCGAGCCGATAAAACGGTGGTCGTCTGCATTTTCAAAGCCTGACTGGAGTGTATTGTGGTCAATGTATGCAACAGAACGTTCTGTTTTTACTCTCGGAACACCCATAGCCTCAAATTCGAGATAAGCCATTGTACCTGTTGCGTCCTGAGTTAATGTCTGGTCGATTCTGATACCGATTTCCTTGCCCTTAACGAACTCGCCGTCAACGACGTGAGCCTTGAGGATCTTTTCTGCCAAAGTAAGTCCCATGCTAAACATCCTTTCAATAACTGAATAGAGCGGAAAGCTCCGCCATTGGATATGCAGACAGCGGCATAGTGCCGTTTAAGCATACAATTATAGATTTATTATACCTTTTTTTGTTCACCTTGTCAATAAATTATCAAACAATTTTATTTCAAAGGGAATTGCGCTTTTAAAAGATAAAGTGTATAATATAAATAATAGCAAAGGAGCGATAATTATGACTGACAAGGAACTCATTGAGCTTTCCGAAAAAGCGCAGAAAAACGCATATGCACCGTATTCGCATTTTTATGTGGGAGCGGCTCTGTTATGTGCTGACGGAACGGTCTACACAGGCTGCAACATTGAAAATTCCACATACGGCGCAACCAACTGCGCAGAACGCACCGCTGTTTTCAAAGCTGTTTCCGAGGGACACCGTGAATTTACCGCTATTGCCATAACCTCCTCAGGCGGCGGTCTGACATTTCCCTGCGGCATATGCAGGCAGGTGCTCGCAGAATTTTCTCCCGAAATAAAAATACTCCTCAAAGATAAAAACGGCAAAATTTCGGCATTTTCCATAGGCGAGCTGCTCCCCCACTCCTTCTCTTTATAAAAAAATTCAAAAAACTCTTGACAAATAAAAATCAGCGGTATATAATAAAGCCAAGTTAATAATTCAAATCCTTTGAACAAAAGCAAGTAACAAATATACGATGTCCAGAGAGTCTGCGGTGGGTGTGAGCAGAACATATACGGTATTTGTGAATGGGTTTGTGAGGAGCAAGGGTCAATTGATCTTTCATAGTAACCTGCGCCGAGTTTCCTGCGTTAGTGGATAGGGGATAACCACGATATTATGGCGTACTTGAAATGTGATTTTGAGTGTAACTGTGATTCGTGTCGTATCCGACAAGGCGGATCGCAGATTTTTTATTTTATGACCTGCTCCGTGAAAATGGGTGGCACCACGAGGTTTATCGTCCCATACTTCAGAAAATTCTGAGGTATGGGACGGTGAACCTCTTTTTATTTTATTTAAGAAAGGTTGATAATTATGTTATTTCCAACAAAAGAAGACGTTAAAAAGCTGCTTACAGAATATAAGACCGTTCCTGTTTTTTATGAGGCTCTCATTGACAGCTGCACTCCTGTAAGACTTTTTGCAGCCCTGAAAGAAAAATTTGAAAATTGCTTCATTCTTGAAAGCGTTGATAATTCGGAACAGTGGGGACGTTATTCTTTTATCGGTATCGACCCTAAAACAGAAATAAAAATAAGCGGTTCTTCCGCTGAGATAATCAAGGACGGCGTTTCCGAAAAGCTTGACTGTCCCGACCCAATAAAGCTTTACAACAGTATTCTTTCCGAGCATACCTCCCCTGTTTTCCCGAACAGACCTAAGCTCACAGGCGGTCTTATCGGTTATTTCGGATATGACACAGTTCGCTGCTTTGAAAAAAAGCTTGTCAACACTCCCGAAGATGACCTTCATATGCCAGATTCTAATATGTTCCTTTACGACGAGATAGTTGCTTACGACCACCTTACAAACAAGGCTGTTATCATTCTCAATATCAACAGCGGCGAAAATGTTGATGTCCGCTATGATGAATGTGAGAACCGTGCAATAGACATCTGCCGCATACTTAACAACTGCCCGCCTTTCAACGGTACATTCAGCAATGAGGAACGTGAGCTTGATGTAAAATCAAATGTGACCAAGGAAGAATATATGGATATGGTCGCAAAGGCTAAGGAACACATTTACAACGGCGACATCAGTCAGGTCGTTCTTTCACAGCGTTTTGAGATAGACAATCCTCCTTCCCCATTCGATGTTTACCGTATGCTCCGCTCAACAAATCCTTCACCTTACCTTTACTACTTTGACCACAAGGATTACTGCATTGCAGGTGCTTCTCCCGAAATGCTCGTAAGCGTTACTGACGGTGTTGCAGTCACAAAACCTATTGCGGGAACTATCGGCAGAGGAAAGACAGCCGAAGAGGACAAGGCTTTTGAAAAACAGCTCCTCAACGACCCTAAGGAACGTGCCGAACACACAATGCTCGTTGACCTCGGCAGAAACGACATCGGCAGAGTTTCAAAGTTCGGTACTGTAAGCGTTACGGACTTTATGCGTGTTGAACGTTATTCAAAGGTAATGCACCTTGTATCAGATGTCCGTGGTGAGCTCAGCGATGACAAGACCGCTATCGACGCACTTATGTCAGTTCTTCCTGCGGGAACTCTTTCGGGTGCTCCTAAGGTAAAGGCAATGCAGATAATCGACAGTCTTGAAAAACAGAAGAGGGGTCTTTACGGCGGAACAGTCGGATACCTCGCTTTCAGCGGAAACATTGACACCTGCATTGCAATAAGAACCGTTCTTTTCAAAAACAATAAAGCTTATGTTCAGGCCGGCGCAGGGATCGTTTATGACAGCGTACCCGAAAAAGAATATGAGGAAACCCAAAACAAGGCTCTCGCAGTTGTAAATGCTGTAAGAGAAGCCGCAAAGCTTTGATAGGAGGATAAAACAATGATTCTTTTAATTGATAACTATGACAGCTTCACATATAACCTTTATCAGCAGATCGGCTCAATTTATCCCGACATCAAAGTTGTAAGAAACGACCGGATAACCATTGACGAGATCGAAAAGCTTGCTCCCGAAGCACTTATCATCTCCCCGGGCCCCGGTTATCCTGCCGAAGCAGGAATTTCTGTTGAGGCAATAAAGCATTTCAGCGGAAAGCTCCCTATCCTCGGTGTATGCCTCGGTCATCAGTCCATTGCGGAAGCATTCGGCGGAAAGATAGTCAAAGCCAAGCTTCCTATGCACGGCAAATCCACAAAAATATCACTCAACACAAGCTGCCCTCTCTTTAACGGTATGCCTGAACACATTTCCGCAGCAAGATACCATTCACTTATCGTTGATTCCATTTCCATTCCTACCTGCATAAATGTTATCGCTACCGACGGTGACGGTCAGATAATGGCTATCCGCCATAAATCCCACCCAACTTACGGTGTGCAGTTCCACCCCGAGTCCATTCTAACAGAATTCGGAAACAACATCATTTCAAACTTCCTTTCCGAAATTGCAGGAATCAAAAAATTTGACCGTGTTCCTGTTGTTATCCCTGCCGAGAACCGCACAGCCTTGAAAAAATACATTGCCGTTGTTGCTGACGGAAAAGATCTTACTCAGTCGGAAGCCGAAGAAGCTATGGACATCATTATGTCTGATGCCGCTACCGACGCTCAGATAGCTGCATTCCTTGCATTTCTCCGTGCAAAGGGTGAGACTATCGACGAAATAACAGGCTTTGCAAGAATAATGCGTAAAAAGGCATCTATCGTTCCTGCCGCAAAATCAGCTGTTGACATCGTCGGAACAGGCGGCGACCTTGCAAATTCTTTCAACATTTCAACTACATCTTCATTTGTTATTTCAGCTACGGGTCTTAACGTTGCAAAGCACGGCAACAGAAGCGTTTCAAGCAAGAGCGGCGCTGCCGACGTACTTGAAGCATTGGGCGTAAAGATAGGTATGACACCTGCTCAGGCGTCCGCTTGTATGCAGGAAACGGGCATTGCATTCCTTTTCGCACAGTCCTTCCACAGTGCAATGAGATTTGTCGGCAAGGCAAGACGTGAAATTGGCGTAAGAACAGTTTTCAACATTCTCGGACCTCTTGCAAACCCTGCACTTTCCGATTATATCCTCCTTGGCGTTTATGATGAAAAGCTGCTTGAAACAATGGCAAAGGTACTTATGAATCTCGGTGTAAAGGGTGCAATGATAGTTTACGGCGACGGTCTTGACGAGGTATCCGTTTCAGGTCCTACCTCCGTTTGCGAACTCCGTGACAACAAGCTTATAAAGTACACTATCCAGCCTGAAGATTTCGGAATCAAACGTGCTCCAAAATCAGAAATAGTCGGCGGAAGTCCTGCTGACAACGCTAAGATAACATATGACATTCTTTCAGGCAAGGAAAAAGGCGCAAAGCGTGACATAGTTCTTCTCAATGCAGGCTGTGCTATCTACTGCACAGGTGCTGCCGCTTCTATCGGGGACGGCATCAATCTTGCAAGAGAAGCTATCGACAGCGGAAAGGCTCTCACCAAGCTTGAAAAGCTCAAAGAATTCACCAACAAATAACTTATCCGAGGAGTCAATTATGATACTTGATGAAATCATTGCAAAACGCAGAATACAGCTTGAAAAAGAAATTGCCGCACACTCTTTCGATGAAGTAAAGGCTGCCGCCGAAAAATGCGGCAGAGCTCCAATAAGCTTCAAAGACGCTTTAAAAGGCGGCGGACGTCTTTCGGTAATTTCCGAAGTAAAAAAGGCTTCACCGTCAAAGGGACTTATACAGCCTGATTTTGACCCTGTGAAAATTGCGGTCACATATGAAAAAAGCGGTGCTGATGCTATTTCCTGCCTTACGGAAGAATTTTATTTTCAAGGCTCTTCCGAATATTTCAAGGCAATAAGGGCTGAAGTTTCTCTGCCGATGATACGCAAGGATTTCATCTTTGACCCCTATCAGATATACGAAGCAAAAATAATTGGTGCTGATGCTGTCCTGCTTATCGCTGCCGTACTTGATAACGCTAAGCTGAAAGAATACAAGCTGATCGCAGATTCACTCGGTCTTGATGTTCTTGCGGAAACTCATTCAAAGGAAGAGCTTGACAGAGTTCTCGCAGCGGATCTTGACATTATCGGCATAAACAACCGCAACCTTAAAACCTTTGATGTTACTCTTGATACTACCGCAAAGCTTGCAGGCTTTATCCCTGACGGAAAGGTTATCGTTTCCGAAAGCGGAATAAAGGACAACAGCGATATGAAAGCTGTACGAAGCCATGGTGCGGACGCTGTTCTTATCGGTGAAACTCTTATGCGCAGCGGTGATATTGCCGATACTCTTGAAAGACTGAGGGACGGAGTATGAGCTGCAAACTTAAATTCTGCGGATTAAGACGTGAAGAGGACATTGAATATGCAAACGAAACCTCTCCCGATTACATAGGCTTTGTTTTTGCCAAAAGCAAGCGTCAAATATCAAACGATACCGCAAAAGTCTTGAAAAAACGACTTAAATATGGTATAATTTCAGTTGGTGTTTTTGTTGACAGTCCCTTGGAGGAGATAGTTGAATACAACGATGCAGCGGACGTTTTTCAGCTTCACGGAAACGAGGACGCACAATACATTTCAAAGCTGAAAACACTTCTTCCGCACAAGGAAATATGGAAAGCGGTTCGTGTCAGAAATGCCGACGATATTGCAAATGCAATGGCACTTGACGCCGACAAATTTGTTTTTGACGCTTTCTCACCCTCTGCTTACGGCGGTACGGGACTTACTCTTGACTTTGACCTTATCACAAGCACACGACAGCTTATTGACCGCCCTTTCTTCATTGCAGGCGGCATAAATGCAGACAATATCGCTGAGACAGAAGCTCGTCTTGAACCATTCGGAATAGACCTCAGCAGCGGTATTGAAACCGACGGTTGCAAAGATCTGCAAAAAATGAAAGCAATCACATCTATACTTAAAAGGAGATAAATCATTATGAACAAAAAGGGCAGATACGGAATCTACGGCGGACAGTATGTTCCAGAAACCGTTATGAATGCTGTTAGTGAGCTTGAAGAGGCTTATGACAAATATATAAACGATCCCGAATTTATTGAGGAGCTAAAGACCCTGTACCGTGACTATGCAGGCAGACCTTCAATGCTCTACTATGCAGACAAGATGACAAAGGATCTCGGCGGTGCAAAAATCTATCTCAAGCGTGAGGATCTTAACCACACAGGTTCACATAAAATAAACAACGTTCTCGGACAGATACTTCTTGCGAAGCGTATGGGCAAGAAACGTATCATCGCTGAAACGGGCGCAGGTCAGCACGGTGTTGCTACCGCTACCGCCTGTGCGCTTTTCGGTCTTGAATGTCAGGTATATATGGGTGCTGATGACGTTAAGCGTCAGTCGCTTAATGTTTACCGTATGGAGCTTCTCGGCGCAAAGGTAACAGCTGTTCACGACGGCACAGCTACCCTCAAAGACGCTATCAACGAGGCTATGCGTGACTGGGCAACAAATATCGCTACCACATTCTACTGCATAGGTTCTGTTATGGGACCTCACCCTTATCCTGCTATGGTGCGTGATTTTCAGAAGATAATTTCCGAGGAAATAAAGGCTCAGCTTATGGAAAAAGAGGGACGTCTTCCCGATTGTGTTGTTGCCTGCGTAGGCGGCGGCTCAAATGCTATGGGTTCTTTCTATGACTTTATCGGTGATGAAAGCGTAAGGCTTATCGGTGCGGAAGCCGCAGGCAAGGGCATTGACACAAAGCTTCACGCTGCAACTCTTGCTAAGGGTTCGACAGGCATTTTCCACGGTATGAAATCCGTTTTCTTACAGAATGAGTTTGGTCAGATAGACCCTGTTTACTCAATTTCAGCAGGTCTTGACTACCCGGGAATCGGTCCTGAACACGCTCATCTCCGGGAAACAAAACGTGCGGAATATGTTGATATTACAGATGAAGAAGCTGTATGCGCATTTGAATACCTTTCAAAAACAGAGGGTATCATTCCTGCTATCGAGTCATCACACGCTGTTGCGGCTGCTCTTAAAATAGCTCCGACAATGAGCAAGGACAGCATTATGGTCATCACAATTTCGGGTCGCGGTGACAAGGACGTTTACTCCATCGCAAAATACCGCGGCGTTGATGTTACAGAGCAGTAAAGGAGAACCTATCATGAACAGAATTGAAAATACACTTGCAAAGCTTAAAGAAGACGGAAAAAAGGCTCTTATCACCTTTATTACCGCAGGCGACCCTGACCTTGAAACAACAGAAAAGCTTGTTATGAAAATGTTTGAAAACGGTGCGGATATAATTGAAATAGGCGTTCCGTTCTCCGACCCTATTGCAGAGGGAAAAACCATTCAGGCAGCAAGCCTCCGTGCCCTTGCAAGCGGTCAGACTAACCTGCTCACCATATTTGAAATGGTTGAACGTCTTAGAGCAAAGACCGATAAACCGCTTATACTTATGATGTATGTAAATACGATTTTCCGTTTCGGAACAGAGCGTTTCTTCACATTATGCCGTGAAAAAGGCATCGACGGTGTTATCGTTCCCGATCTTCCGTATGAGGAGCAGGACGAAATACTTCCTTACGCAGAAAAGAACGGTGTTATTTCAATAAGTATGGTAACACCTGCATCACACTCACGAATCGCAAAAATTTCCGCTGACAGCAAGGGATTTCTCTACTGCGTGTCCTCCACAGGCGTTACAGGCACAAGAAGCAGCTTTGAAACTGACTTTGACAGCTTTTTCGGCGAGATAAGAAAGAGCTGCAGCATACCTGCAATGGTGGGCTTCGGCATTTCATCACCCGAACAGGCAGCCAAAATGAGCAGCTATTGCGACGGTGTTATTGTAGGAAGTGCAATTGTAAAAATTGTCGGCGAATACGGCAGAGAGTCTGCTGAAAAGGTCGGCGAATTTACCTCCGCACTCAAAAAGGCTATATCATAACTAAAGTTTACATATTTTATAAAAATCAACCCACCGATTAGACACATATTATCTAATAGGTGGGTGTTTTAATTGTATTAATGTATTTGTTTAAATTCTTTTAAATTTTACGAATAATTTACATTATTAAGCATCAGCTGTCAACTGCTTATTTATATATACGAAACATCTAATTCACATACAGCATCATTCCACATATCTAAAATTACCTTGCACATCTGTGGATAAATTTCTTCATCAGAATCAATAATATATGCTGGACAATCCGGAGAATCCACTTTATATTGATAAAATAAGCATTGAATTTTACCATTTTGATTAAAAGTTTTATTTATATCTCTAGCAACATATGCTGTGGTTATCGGTAAATCAATTCTTTTGATTTCCAACAATCCTTTTTCTTTCAGCATTTTAAACACGTCATATGATTCTATTGATTGAAGTTGTGTTCTATACGTTGACTTGTCACTATCTATTTTTTCCTTATACTCATTATTCCCATACATATTTTTCAAATACCAGTCAAATTTATCTTCATTATCTGAAACATAAAATAATATATGTATTTTAATGTTTCGGTGAATGCAGTCCTCCAGTAATATGCGATTATTCAAAAAAAAGTTAATAACACTATTATTGATTATTCCTGTAATGTATACATCGTGCTTTGCCTCACGTAAGAATTCACTCAATGTTGTTTGAGAACGTTGATGCAATTTCTTATCCTCTCCTTTTTGATAAAAAATCCCCTCTAACATAATTAAAATATATACTAATTCAAGAAAAACAACAGATAAATCAAAAATCTTATTAGATTCCTTAACCAAATCTGGCATAAAATTATTAGCAATTATTACCCAACCCAATAAATAAACGATACATATCACAGTTTGAATAAGTGAAAAATGATTAGTTAAAAAATAAAGTATTTTTTTGTTTTTCATAATTTTATACACTTCCTATCAGAAAATTTTATAGTAATACAACTAATAAGACAATTAACAATGCTTTTTATGAATATTATAATTATACACTTTTATATTGTATTACTTATAATATACATTATTTCGCATAAATTGTCAATAGTTTTGCTTTCTTGTTTTCCAATGCCCTCAGTAAAAGTCCGTGCTATGCAGGCTTTCCGGGCGGCTTTGTTACGGTCCAAGCAAAAGTCGGCTTCCCAAATATAAATAAAAAAACTTACGGTTTATGCTATGTTTGAACAGAATAGCTTTTGTTATTGGTTTTATATGTATTTTTATTTAGTAAAATTTAGTTTAACATCTAATTATCTTAAAAAAATATCTCCTTTTATTGTATTGGATCTTCATTTTTTTGTGATATAATATATGATGTAATAAAATATGCAAAAGCTGTGACGGGGTACACTTTTTCGCATTACTTTACGGAATTCTTTTTGAAAGGATGATTCGTATGGTAGAGATCTTACTTGCTACTTATAACGGAGAAAAATATTTGCGTGAACAGCTTGATTCAATTCTGGCACAGACCTATAAGGATTTTTTCATTACTGTCCGTGACGACGGTTCAACTGACGGCACTAAAGACATTTTAAATGAATATGCTGAAAATTATCCCGAAAAATTCAGGATGATCAATACAAAATCCGACGAGAGCTTCAACTCGGCAAGAAATAATTTCGCTATCCTGCTCCAGGAGGCTAAGGGGGACGATCACTTCTGCCTCTGCTGTCAGGACGATGTCTGGATGCCCGACAAATTAAGCAAACAAATGGCTCTTATGGACGCTATGGAAAAGAAATACGGCAGCGGTATTCCTCTGCTGGTTCACAGCGATATGGAGATAGTTGACGAAAATCTTCAGCCGCTCGAAAAATCATACGTCAAATACGCTAACATTCAGCCTGAGGGGTTCTCTTTAAAGAAAATGCTGGCTGAAAACTGCACCGTTGGAATTACCTGTTTGTTCGACACCTCCCTCCTGGCTATTTGCAGGGATATTCCCGATGAGGCAGTTTCGCCTGAATGGTGGCTTGGACTTCACGCTGCCGCTCTCGGAAAGATCGGCTACATTGATGAACCACTCGTCAAATACAGACAGCACCCCGGCAGCATATCAGGTGCTGTCAGCGGACGTTTCTTCGACATTATCAAAAACGGCAAATTCAGAAACAGCAAATTCGACACCCAGAAAAGCTACTATCAGGCTGAAGCTTTCCTTAATGCCAATTCCAAGCTGCTGAATACTGAAAAAACCAAGATCATTGCAAAATATGCTTCATTCATCAGTGCGGGAAAATTCACTAAGGTAATGGCTGCTCTTTTCGGCGGCTATGCTAAAAACAGCCTTCTCGCTTCGATAATCCAGGCTTTCAACAGCTAATACTAATAAAAAAATCCGCTCCCGACTTTTCTTTCGGGAGCGGATTTTTTATTGTACTGTGCTTTCAAACTGCGAGTTATAAAGCTTTGCATAGAAGCCTTTCTTTTCAAGGAGTTCTTCATGTCTGCCCTGCTCTATAATGTTTCCGTCACGCATTACAAGTATTCTGTCTGCGTCCTTGATAGTTGAAAGTCTGTGGGCAATGATAAAGCTTGTTCTGCCCTTCATAAGTGCGGCAAAGGCTTTCTGTATTCGCTGTTCGGTCATTGTATCTATGCTTGATGTTGCTTCGTCAAGGATAAGCATTGTCGGGTCGGTGAGCATTATTCTTGCAATTGAAAGAAGCTGCTTCTGACCCTGTGAAAGGCTGCCGCCGTCATCGGTAAGCATTGTATCATAGCCGTTTTCAAGTCGCTTGATAAAGCTGTGGGCATGGGCGGTCTTTGCTGCCCGAACTATTTCCTCATCGGTCGCATCAGGCTTTCCGTATGCGATATTTTCACGGACTGTTCCTGTGAATATCCATGTGTCCTGCAATACCATTCCGTAAAGGCTTCTGAGATTTTTGCGCTTCATATCCCTTATATCTCTTCCGTCAATAAGTATCTCGCCGTTTGTTACGTCATAGAATCGCATAAGCAGGTTGATGAATGTTGTTTTGCCGCAGCCTGTCGGTCCGACTATTGCAATTCTCTGACCCGGCTTAACGGAAAGGTCAAGACCCTGAATAAGAGGTACTTCGGGGTTATATGAGAATGAAACATTCTTTATTTCAATGCTGCCGTTGCAGTTTTCAACCTCAATGCCGTTTGCGTCTGAGCTTTCAGGCTCTTCGTCAAGAATGTCAAAAACACGTCTTGCAGATGCAAATGCCGACTGGAGTTCCGTTATAACGCCTGTTATTTCATTGAACGGCTTTGTATACTGGTTTGCATAGCTTAAAAATGTTGCTATCTGACCGACGGACATTACACCTGCTCCGCCAGTGAGAACTGATATTGCACCGAACACACCTGTTGCTGCGTAAACAAGTCCGTTTACAAAACGTGTGCATGGGTTTGTAAGTGCCGAATAGAACTGTGCTTTTACACCGCAGTCATAAAGACGGCTGTTTATCTCTTCAAACTTTTCCTGTGCTCTGTCCTCATATGCAAATGCTTTTACTACCTTCTGGCTGCCGATAAGTTCTTCTATGCAGCCGCTGAGCTCGCCCTGTACTGCTGAACGCTCACGGAATTTATCGTGGGAGATCTTTGTAATAAATGCAGCTACAAAAAGTGAGAGCGGTGTGATGAGAATTACTATAAGCGCAATTTTTACATTGATGCTGAGCATAAAGATAATTGTGCCGGCAATGGTAACTATACCTGTGAAGAACTGTGAAAAGCCTTGGAGCATACCGTCGGAGATCTGTTCAATATCAACGGTAACTCTGCTTATAATGTCGCCTCGTGAGCTGCCGTCGATATATTTCAGAGGAAGAGTGTTTATTTTTGCATATACCTCACGGCGAAAGTCATTTACTGTATGATATGAAATTTTGTTTGTGCATACTGTCATAAGCCAGCTGAAAAATGCCGAAAGGATAACAACGCAGCAAAGCTTTATTACTATCGGAAGTATGCTTCCGAAATCAACATTGTCGGGTCCTATGATATAGTCAATGCCCTCACCCACAAGGACAGGTGCATAAAGCGACATTGCAACGCTTATTATTGCTGAAATAAATGAAAGTATAAGGTAAGCTGTATATGGCTTTGTGTATTTCAGTATACGTCCGAGAACAGGCTTTTTGTCGGTTGATCTTACATTGCTCATTACTTTTCAACCTCCTCTGCGCTGAGCTGTGAATAGCATATCTCATGGTATACATCGCAGCTTTCAAGCAATTCCTTATGCGTTCCCATACCTGCCTGCTTACCGTCATCGAGAACGATTATCTTATCGGCATAGCGTATTGAATTTGCTCGCTGTGAAACGATAAATACTGTCATTTTGTTTGTGCTTTGTGCAATAGCCTTGCGGAGTGCCGCATCTGTTGCAAAGTCAAGAGCGGAGGCACTGTCGTCAAGGATAAGTATTTCAGGCTTTGAAACCAATGCTCTTGCGATCGTCATACGCTGTTTCTGTCCGCCCGAAAGGTTTTTACCTCCCTGGCTGATATGAGTTTCAAGACCGTTTTCAAGCTTGTTCACGAACTCGCTTGCCTGAGCTATGTCAAGAGCGGATCTTATCTCCTCTTCTGTTGCGTCAGGCTTTCCCCAGCGCATATTTTCCGCAATCGTACCTGAGAAAAGAACAGCCTTCTGCGGAACTGTACCTATTCTTCCCCTGAGTGACTTTGTGTCATAAT
>ENA-ORPK01002483-ORPK01002483.1-human-gut-metagenome-genome-assembly--contig:-NODE-2483-length-12606-cov-7.100709_pt1 | contig 12606 bp, 11 predicted proteins | sample MGYA00242139_ERZ509068 | MGnify/ENA primary metagenome ERZ509068 (study PRJEB26280, sample SAMEA2338687) | human gut metagenome | biome: human gut; feature: human-associated habitat; material: faeces... | reverse complement strand
CAGCCAATCTCTGTATGTTTCCTGTACATTTAACATTTTGTTTTTCCTCCAGATTCACATTTATTGTACATGAGTTTTATCGCATAAAATCCGTAATTTTTAATACAGGATTGATAGAATGTTTAATTTTATTATCATTTGCGAGTTCAATTGCTTTCATAAGCCAGATAATATTGTCAATCACTGTAGTAATTATCATTTCATCTTCTTCATTTCCTGTCAAAGTACCGCAATTCTGATTTCCAACAACGACCATGTCTGCCAAATCCATATAATGATTTAACTGTGTATAAGCCTCTTCTTTCTTACCTTTTCTGGCAGAAATCAAAGATGCGCCTACTTTATAGCTGAAACGTTCATTTCCAGCCCTCATCAGTCTATCCATAAAAGAAACTGTTTCGCGATTTAAACTATCATACAGTACCGTACCACCTACGATCACTCCTGTATACTCGTCTGCCTTGTTTAACGTTTCATTCACACCTTCAAATATACATGCTCTTCTTTTAATACACTTACCGCAAGCAGTACATGGATGGTCATGATGCTCATCCACCATGATCGTATCATAGGCAATTCCATTCTCATCACAGCGGCTTTGCATATATGAGAAGGCCTGTTGAATCAGACCATTCTCCTTGTTTTCTCCATTGATAAATAAAATTTTCATATACCTATTTATTATATATAGCAACATCTAGTTTATTTTAGATTACAACATCGTTGTTTAATTACATTGCAACATCGTTGTTTAATTAGATTGCTACATCTAGCTGCAAAGGTACTGCAAATCGGAGACAATACAAAATAAATCCTCATCTTTTTATCCTGCAAGGCATATTATTCCATTTATAATGCATGTCTATAAAACCCACTTCTCCTTATTTAACTTTCTTTTGCTAAATCTCACGCAAGTTTTTCCTTCTTTCGTTATTTTAAAGACAGAAAACAATATCAAGCATGCTGATATTATTTCTAAGCTAGGGAATAACGAAAGGGCAAGAAGGAAACAAGCAAACCATTCCCCACACGCCCTGAAAGGGCAAAAGCACCTAGCCCAGGATAACACCCTGGGTATAAGCGCAGTCAGCCTGCGCCCTGCAAGGGCAAAAGCATTAAAAATGCAAGAATAGTTAAAATGAAAACAAGGGAAGAATACATAGCTCTCATCGTTTCTCATGCCGAAGAACTGCAGAACACCTTCGGCATCACCTCCTTGCGTATCTTTGGCTCTGTTGCAAGAAACGAGCACCACGAAGGCAGCGATGTAGATGTCTATGTAGAAATGCCCCCTAAGTTTTTTCTAGTAGTCCGTCTGAAGGCATACTTGGAAGAACTTCTAGACAGCCCTGTTGATATTATCCGGAAGCATCAGCATCTCAATCCCATTCTGCTCAAAGAGATTGAGAAAGATGGGATTGAAGTGATAGTACCTTATAAAGGTAAATGAGGTCAGAATATACAAATCTGTCCTACCCTTACTTTTCCTTTTCAAAAAAAAGCTGCTGCTCTTCAGCTATATTCTTACAGAATTCAAAAAAATGATCGGAAATAACAATATATTCATAGTTAATACTACGCATTACTCCTCTATTTTCCATTTCATTTTCAAATTCTTTTTTACCATCTTCATTATGATAAATTACAACAACTTCCGTATCTTTATTTTTTTCTAGAAAATCTGCGTAATACTCGTAATCTATACCATATATACTATGCCCAAATATAATAATTCTTTTAGAGTTTTCTATTATATCACTAAATCTTTGTTTTGCATTAATACTAATGTGATTAGATTTTCTTAATGATATGAACGCATTAGGTATATCGCATTCACTATCTATCCCAAATATTACTTCAGAATCTAAAGCACCATGAATTCTATAAAAATTCTCTTTTAAATCATCGGTTTCTAAATCTATGCGTGAATCAAATTTTATACGTTGAAGGAATTTGACGAGATTAGAAATTGTGTCAGTATAGTTAAATGACACGATCTTAAAGTCGGGAAAACTACCCTGATATTTTTTTGAATAATCGGACAGTTTCATTGTTAATCCTTTGTATCCAGCATCATAAATACCCATAATCGAAAAGAAAATCATAAATGCCAAACTATTTTCTTCATTATTTATTTTTGCGCTTTTAAGGAAGGCAACAAGTTCGTCCTTCAGAAGTCTCATTGCTTCTTTAACCCAATATCTTTGTTCTTCGCTATATTGAGATAGAGCTTTTTTGATATACACACATTTTTCCCTTATATCATAGTCTGCTGCAAAGTCAAGATAATTATTCTTTGACGTATATTCAATAACACTATCAAATTCTAATACTATTCCACAAAGATGCTTATAACCCTTAATTTCCTTAAATGATTCTTCATCAAGTTCTAAAGCTTTATCAATGATAGGTAAAAGTTTATCTATCATCTTTAAATTAACAGCTTGTTCACTTCTTGTAGCATATTCCTGAATAATACCTTCAAAATCATACCAATTTTCCTTCTCTCCTTTTGCTTTTATAAACTGCAAAAGGGGATTATCAGCATGCTTTGCAAAAAAATCATCACTATTCAACTTATTAAAAAAAGAACGATAATCGGTGACCATGCCTAAATTTAAGTCAAAGCCATTTCCTATTATCAAAGATGTCCCGTATTTCTTTTTCATATCATTTATTTTCTAAATTTTATCAATTCTTTACCACTCATAAATATAGGCGCACCATCAACATATTCCCTATCATCTATTCGTTTTTGGGAAACCAAACGATGGACATCAAGATTACCTAGCGTTACTTCTTCATCAAAGATATAACAGAAATAGTTACCATTTGGTTCCCTTGGGTAAAGGGTTTCACGCATTCTATCCTTTTTGATATAAGCATGGTGGTGCACATGGAATACACGATACTTATTTTCATGTTCACATCCATATTCATAGAGCACAACAAATGGAACCGTCATTCTATCAAGCTGAGCCTTAACCTGACCACCTTCACGTTCTTTACCAACACGAATATTATAGATAAGCGTACCCTTGTCATTCTGTCCTAGAATCCAATTGAGATGAGCCTCATCATGATAGCAACCTACTAAAATTGTCTTATCAAGATACCTTTCAAGATAATGCATCGTCAAGAATGAAGATGGTACCAACATACCCTCTGCCAAAGGAGAAACCTCTGGCAACAACTTTTTGGGATCATCCCCTATCTTGCATGGCACTACATAAAAAGAATCTTTTAATTGAGACAATATTGTGGCATTTTCGCCAGCAAACTGCTCGCCATTATCCAAAGCTAAAGAGTAGTACTTCTGAGTCTTTCTGTCATCATAAGGTGTAAAGACCTTGCCTAGCAATTGCTGAAAATGGTCCTGTATATATCCCACAGCACTAACTCCCTCCTTAGCCGTCATCGCATAAAAGTCAAATTTAGAATTAAGCATCTGTTGGATTTCCTTTCGGAACATATACCTCACCTTATCTTTCCACGCTTTCTTTTCTCCCTGCTCATTGCGACCATACAGGGCAACAACGAAGAGAAAGTTTACATCATAGTGAGCTATCAGGAAAGTGTCTCTATCAAACAGACGGTTGTCAAATTGGCGAGACAAGAAGTCCTGCTTTCTATTATCAGTCAACTTGATATCATCCTCTGCCTTCAACGTCTTCTGCTCTGCTGAAATGAAAAAGTTAGGAATTACATTATAACCTTCCGTAACATCATCACGAAGTCTAAAATGGTCTTTCTGCTCTTCCTTATCCCCATCATTAAATAAATCCAGATTCCACTGAATAACATTTCTAGCATAAGTAAACTGCTTATATACAGATTCCTTTCCTATCTTATGCCCACGCTTATAATATTTAGAATCACCTATATAATATATATCTTTCTCCTCTTCATTATTGGTAAGGTTCTGGTAAGTATACATATGATCTACCCTCTTGCCATCACCTTGGTCTTTCAAATCTGCAGGCAGTTTTTTATCACCCACCAATTCATCAATAATAGCCTCGAACACGATATTGAAGTTCTTTACCAACAGATACTCCTTATCATCCGTCTCGACATTGATATCCTTGCTATGCGCAAAGAAAGCATGACAAAGTTCCCATAAATACAAAGCTTTATCGGAAAAGTACTTATATTTAATTTGCATCAAACGCACCTCGCCCATACCATTAAGATACGTATTAAACTTTTCTCCGGTAATCAAAGGAAAGTTTACATTTATCTGAACAGGGAAACCATATTTATCATGTATATAACGCAAGATAGAGAAAAAGATGACAAGCAGTTCTTCATCAAAATTAATCTGGCGTTTCTTGTTGACAGGATTCAGATAAACAGGCTGGTTGTTTTGGATAATAGCCATTGACTTATTAATCGTTTTGGCCCAATTAATCTTATTATATCCAGAATGAACGTTTCTTAGCACAAAGAAAAAGAAGTTCTGGTTCTCCCTGTTAAACTTTTGCAAAGCCAACAAAATATCAAGGAAGGTGTTACATTGATGCAACCTTCCATGCCCCATTTGTTGAGAATTCTGCTGTCTAACGATGGTATTATCAACCTTACTATCACGAAATACACAAATCGCACGATATATCCAAACAGACAATTCATAGATGAAATCATGTTCCTCCTGAGTTAACAGATTTTGCTGTTCTAAGTTTACTATATCCTCAGGTTTACAATGTCCGAAGATAAGCTCCTCACCATCTACATCTTCCATCAAGACCTTAGGAAGTATGAACACACAGTCCTTCAGCGTAGGGTTATAGTAATACCCCACGTAGTTAACGCTAACCATACCGTTAACATCCCTCAGATTGGTGATTCCATCAAGTGTTTTTCCTAAAACCTTGATGGGATATTTATGTTCCTCTATGATAATATGCATAAGTACTTTTTATTCTACGTTATTCTCACCGATTGGTTTTATCTCCAGATTGTTCAAGAAAAGGGCAGCCTTCTGCTCATTTATATCTCCGTTGCTTTGGAAATATTCATGAAATTGAATGGTCTTACCATCCTCGCCTTGGAACATCTTGCGATCATAGCCGTAGTCTTTGAATACATCATTGTACAGATAGAAAATAACCTTGCTGACAAACTTCTCTGCATCAACAACATGATTATTTGCACGACAGAAATAGAAACCAAGTTTCTTATCCTCAGATTTCGTTACTTCGAATATCTGCTCATTGACAGCCTCCAAGAAGTCTGACCATGAAAATTTCTTTCCGTCCACTTCAATATTCCAATTCTCTTTTTTGGTATCTATAGGCATATACTTCCAATCCCAACGACGCTTAAAAGCGGAATCAATTGGGAAAAGAGACTGATCACTGGTATTCATAGTTGCCCAGATGTAGAGGTTGTTAGGCAATGCGAGCACAATTCCATTCTTAATATCCTCTACGATATTACCATCATAATCATCGTATATGACATTCAATGAGTCAGGAATATTAACCTTTTCAAACTCTTTGCTAAGATATCTCTGGATATCTGTATCTGCGACAATAGGGTATGTAGAGTAGCCATCCTCATTTCTATCCAGCAACTGAAAAAGGTCACCAAAAATCTGTGCACAATTACCACGGTTTATCTCTTCAATAATAAGATACTGAGCCTTGGCTGTTCCATCTTCAGCACTGCAATAGAATTTCCACGCTTTAACATAAGTTTTCAAAAAAGCCTGGGCCACAAAAGCATATTCTATCTGCTTTGTACAACTTTTCTCGTTCCCCTCCTTATCGTACTTTACATCCTCATTCATAGTCGGCTTATAGCATCCTACAAATGTAGAGTAATCGCTATCAGGATGGAATGTGGTACGAATCTTGCTCTGATTCTTCGTATCACGTTTAATCTTAAATGATTTTCCTGTTCCTGGGGCACCATAGAAGATTTGCTGTAGAGGCATCAAACAACTATTTTTACAAGATATTTCCTCTATTTCATCTTCTTTACCATCATTATATGGTGTAGTTACATTTTTAATTTCAATATCGAAAATGCCACCTTCAGCTTTTTTGATATGAAGTTCAGAATATCCCCCTGCCATATAATTACGAACAGTAAACTTCGCTTTACGTTCTTTACCTGTACTATCTAAATAAACAACATCCTGCATCAAGCCATTAAAATAGAAGCGATTATCAACCTTTCCATTTTTCTGGATAACATTTTTACGAGCATTCCAAACCTGTGTTATTGTATCTACAGACTTCCCATTTTCTTTAAATAAAGCATCAAGTAAAGCCAATTGGTCTATCACAAACTTACTAGAATACTCTATAATGCAATGTATAGCTGATTGATCAAATTTTCTTGGTAAGATTGAAGCAATAAACAATATTGCCTGTGAAAGATTTTCTTTGTGAAATCTTACAGTAATATGTTCGCCAGAATCTTCAAAGAAAGCATAATGCTCATTATCCAAGAACAAATCTGTATTCTTGGCATCTCCAGCGTTTGGTTGTCTATAGCTGGCATTTGTATCATTTATATGTTTTACGATCTCATCCATTTTCTATAGTTTTATTGATTCCTGTATTTTGCTAAAGCAATCTATTGGAGAAACAGCAATATTTAAATCCAGAAGCTTCGTTTTACTCTCAATAATGGCAGCATTGAGCTTTTGAATATTGTTGTTCATCTTCTTCATATAAGGCATACACTGTGAGCATATTTTCAAATTGGCAGAAGAGTCAGACATATCAAATACTCTATAAACAGAATAGTTAGTTTCAGCACTAAATTGATTAGCAAATTCAACCTCTTGATTGCTGAAAACAATACTCTGGCTGAAATCAAATCTTGTTGACTTAACATCAACATACTGTTGCATATCAGAAGTTCCATACAAAATAAAATCGTATGGCAAACCAGATTCTCTGCTCTTATTCATCCATTCAAAATGATCTAACTCCTTAGCTGATTTTAAACCTTCTAAATACTCATTTACTAATTCTTCACCTTGCTTACCTACTAAAGCAATATGCTTTTTTGCTTTCTCTAAATCAAATGGTTTGTATTTTTTACCTACAGCACCAGTTTGAGAGATTATTTCAATCTCCTTTTGAATGCCAATACTTGACTTGTTTATCTTACTCACCATGATATTCTTTAAGCTGGCATAAGCTTTATCCTCATCTTTAATGATGCGAACATTATCCTTAACCAAGGTCTTGATAATTGCAAAATCTTCAGAATTACTATTAATAAGCCAGAACACCAAATCTTGATTTTCTAATCCAGACCAAAGGAGATACCAGTCTGCACTCTTATCTTCCAAGGCAAACTCTCTAATTTTTGAGACAACAGATTCTTCGCCAACACCCCCTTTGCGTATTTTAGGGCTTCTAAAAGTTCCATCAGGATTCTTAATTCTGTCAAAATAACAATCCAGTATTTGACAATAATCCCCATAAACTAACATTGCCGTAGTAACGACATTATCTCCTAAGAATTGGAGGACATCTTCAAATAGCCCAATGTGAGTTTGATTACTTGTTTCACTTGTACCCAATTCTACGCCGCTTAATTTCTTTAAGCCGATGCGCTTTTCTATATCAAAAAAGAAGAAAAACATATCATTCATGAATTATATTGTTTGTAATAAGATAATATAAAACTGCATAAATCGTATTTACACTGACAGCATTTCCAGCTTGCTTATACAAAGAACCATCAGCAACACCTGCATTACGACCATTTTGAGCAAAACTAGCTGGGAAACCCTGCAACATAAACGCTTCTTCCGGTGTTATTTTACGAATTGGCAATTTTGCCAGTTCTGCTTTTGTCATCGTTTCTACAGGATTTATCTCTCCATGAGATTCTATGAAATCTTGACTATAATAGTTGTCCTGACAAGCTCTATGCATTTTGTGCATTGTTGCAGTAAGAGGTCTAGCGATTCTCATATTAATATCTGAACGAGATTTGAAATTAGCTGATCCATCAGCCAATATAGTTGGTTTGATTTTTTCAGACAAAAAGTATTTTTGATTAACTTTTTTCTGAAGCAAATCATTAACTGTTCTATAATGACTTACACTTAAATTAGCATATACATTTTCAAAAGTCTCAGCAACATTACTACTAGAGAACATATCCTCAAAGTTGTCTGGAAGAGGTTCAGTTGTTGCAAAAATCAAAAGCCTATTTCGAGTTTGTGGAAGATGAAAATTTGCCGTATTGAAGACTGCACTAAACACTCTATATCCTAACAATTCTAATTCTTCATTTATTCTCTGATAGGTTCTTCCTTGGTCGTGATTCTTCAGATTTTTAACATTTTCAAGCAAGACATAACGAGGTTTTCTTGCTGCAAGAATGTCTATAATACGGAAAAACATCTGTCCTCTATCCTCATTGAACCCAGCCTGCTTCCCCATCATACTAAATGTTTGACATGGGAATCCACCAGTTAACAGATCGAAGTCTGGAAGATTTTCTATATTCTCAGTATTCTTAGTAAATTCAACAATATCCCCCATAGCAACTTCCGCATCCAGCTCTGGTCTAAAATTAGCACAATATGTTGTCACTGCCTTAAGATCTATTTCTGAATAGCCAACGCAGTGAAAATTCATAATATGGTCTTTCGTAAGAAGATCCATCGCTCTTCTAAACCCGCCTATACCTGCAAATAATTCAAGATGTCTCATTTTATAAATTTCATAATGCCATCACCGATAGCTTTGGCAAGTTTTACTGGAACTGCATTTCCAACCTGTGCATACCACATATTCTGGGAACCAGTTATCACATAATCATCAGGGAATGTTTGGATACGTGCAGCCTCTCGGGGGCTCAATCCTCTTGCATCCCAAGGATGTATATACATATTACAATCAAACCTCATATGAGAAGTTATCGTCTTGCAAATTTGCGTTTCATCCAATTTGAAATATTTATCCTTAAAAATATCATTTCTCCTCTTGTAAGGCATAATATCCGCAATTGACTCATGCAACGAATTTGCACCTTGTGGCAATCGACTATATATTTCTATGTCGCGCTCATTATTATATCGGTTCTTATGATTGTAGAGTTTCTTGATATCTTTTTCTCCATTGATAAACTTATAAAAGTCATTATGGATATATGTAAATTCACATTCTGTAAATCCAGATTCTGCACACTCAATACCTTTAGCCCCCTTTTCTTTTTTAGCAACTAAATGCGGTAATCCTTCCAAAGCGTCTTTCAACACAAATGGTTTTCGCTTATGCTTAAATATCTCTTCAAAAATTAATTTCGGAGAAATATTAACTCTATTACCAATCATTATAAAGCGCTCTCTATTTTGGGGAACACCATAATCTTGAGCTTTCAAAAGAGCATAATCAAATTGATATTCCTCTCCAAGATACTCTTTAAAATTTCCTTTAATTTCTTCAATTTTGTTCATCATTCCCTTAACATTCTCCATAATGAAGAACTTAGGCCGAACATTCTGCAAGAAAATTAGATACTGTTTATAAAGAGAATTACGTGGATCATCTAATATACGCTGTCTATTTGCCATAGAAAAGCCTTGGCATGGAGGTCCACCGCAGACCAAGGTTATATCTGACAACAAGCTCTGGTAATCATCAAGATTCTGATTAAGGTCAGCTATGTCTCCAACAAAATAATGCTCATCGGCTAAATCATGATTAAACTTATAAGTATTACAAAACTGCTCTACGATTTCGTTTACAAACCATGGAGTAAAGCCAGCTTGCTGCAATCCAAGACTAAGACCGCCACAACCAGCAAATAAGTCTACAAATTTATATTGCTTCATTTTTCTACTTCATCTTTATTATCTATCTCTTCTAAGATTATGAATATACAAAAATAAGCATTTTTTTTCGTATATACTCCAAAACATATGCCTTTTCAGGACTTTTCAGGACTTTCCGCTTAATCAATCATAGTTTAAAAAAACAACACTCTTTTTCTTTTGCATTTAAAACTATTATTAGTACCTTTGCAGCGTTACAATTTAAACATATGCAGAAGGAACAAGAACATACTTTAGCTGCTATCCGTGAATGCTTGGCTAAGAATATGCCTGCAGGCGGGAAGGCGATACTTTTCGGCTCACAAGCCAGAGGTACCGCAAGGGATGATAGCGACTGGGATATTCTTATCATCCTGGACAAGGAGGAACTTCTTCCTTCTGATTACGACAACGTAACCTACCCTCTCACAGAACTTGGGTGGGAACTAGGGAAAGAGATTAATCCTGTGATGTATTCTGCCAGGGAATGGCTAAAGTATAAGAATACATCTTTCTGCAAAAACGTAGAAAAGGAAGGGATTAGATTATAGAAGTTTTTTTATGGTGGGGATTGCAAATCCCCAGGTTTTATCGGTCGAACATTTTCTATAGCGGATTGCAAATCCGCTAGAACGCCTGACGGAAAACATAAACCAAAATGTTTTTTCTATTTTAATGCCACTAATGCCACACACAGGCTAAGTATCTGATTTAATATAAGCTATTTTATCGAAAATTCAGAGAGAAACCAACTCATAATTGGTGCTTCTTCCACCTTCTCCCATTGGTTTTAATATACCCTTGGCTATCAAATCCCAGATATCACGATTGGCGGTATCTTGAGAGCAATGATTAATCTTATACCATTTGGAAGAATTCAGCTTCCCTTCGAAACCATCAAAAAGCATATTGAAAACCTTGCGCTGACGCTCAAACCAAAGGTGCATCACGGCAGTCTTGACCAATGGATCAAGCGTATTCTCAGTATCAAACCAGTAAAGAAAATCAGACATCATACCTGGTACATTATCGAATATTGCAAGTCTTGCGGAGATTATTTGGCTTATTCTCCGCAAATTTGCGGAGAATAGCAACGGAAAAGATGGGATTGCTGCTTCTACCTCCCTCTCCAGTCGGTCTCAATTCAGAATGCTTGTTTAAAAGTAATCAGGATGCATTATGAAAGGAAAAAGAAAATGCAGTGACCATACTATAAATATAATTCTAAATTTTATGTTTCCGGTTCAAACAACAGGAAAATGAGGAAAGAAGAGATGTTGGCTTTTCCCTTAAGGAAAAATAAAAATATCCTTAAGGGAAAAAATATTTTTCCTTAAGGGAAAGTTTTTCTTTCCTTAAGGGTAGTTTTTGAGTATAGAAACTTTGTAAAGTTATTTGCCAAAGCGTTCAAAATATTCTCGCTACTCCCAAAACCAGACCTACTACTATCGGAATGATAATGGCAAGAAGCTTGTGCTACTTCATGTCATAAAAGAGGCAAATGATGTCATAAAAGAGGCAAATGATGTCGTAAAAGGAAAAGCAAATGTCACAAAAGAATTTGCAAAAGCTCAACGACAAATCTATAAGTTGATTTCTCAGATGCCTCAAATCAGTGCTGCCCAAATGCCGGAAGACATGGGGATTACAAATCCCCGGTTTTAATGGTCGAACATTTTTCGATAGCGGATTGCAAATCCGCAAGGACGCCTGACGGTATATATCAACTTGCTTGTTTATAAATATACTGATCTTTCGCATATAAGGAAGTTACAAAACTTATTTACATTTAAAGAAGCCACACGGAGATTGTCTGTTGATACTGACACAAATCTGGAATTTGGCTCGGTTTGACTCAATTACTCAGTTACTCAATTACTCAGTTTATTTCTAGACCCCTATACTTGGAACTTGGTTATAAACTGAAAGTATATTTTTTATATTATATATTTATAATATATATATAATATACTATCTATACCAGAAGAAACATACGGGCAGAATAAAACTGAGTAATTGAGTACGATTTTAGAGGAGTACGGATAGAAGATACAAAATGGCATAAAGGTTTATTTAATAGTAGTTTAGACTGAATTACTATATTTTTCAAACAACAACTCGATGTTTCTCTCTTCCTTATCTTACGAGTTAGGATTATTAACGAAGTTTCAAATTGAAAGCTGCTGAAAATCGCCCCTTATCGCCACCCAAAATTTGGTGGTTCCCCAAAAAAGCCGTATCTTTGCACTGTCATTCTGAGATAAGGCGCCAACGTTATCTTTAAGTTAATCTCCCACTTTTAATATGGCTTTTTCACAAAAAAGATGTATCTTTGCAGCGGAAAAGGAGACAATGGCTGATTTGGCTCCCGTAATCATCAAAAACGGATAAGATTATGGCTGATACTAAGTTACTCCTGGTTGAGGATGATGAAAACCTCGCCTATATGGAGAAAAGCTGCTTCGAGGATATCATCGGAGGATATGAGGTGAAAACCGCCGTTAACGGCAAGGAAGGACTGAAGGCGTGGAGAGACTTTCAGCCAGACGTCATCGTATCGGATATCGATATGCCCATTATGGACGGCATCGAGATGGTGAAGAACATCCGGGAGGTGGATGGAGAAACCATCATCCTTTTTACCACCGGTCTCACTTCGCCCAAGGATCTGAAGGCAGGTTATGCCGCCGGAGCCAACAACTATATCAAGAAGCCTTTCATCCCAGAAGAGTTGGACGCACACATCCACAGCCTCATCCAGCTGAAAGCCGGAAAGCGCAGCGAGAATGCCAGCTGCCAGATCAAGCTGGGAA
>ENA-ORPK01002481-ORPK01002481.1-human-gut-metagenome-genome-assembly--contig:-NODE-2481-length-12613-cov-4.397038_pt1 | contig 12613 bp, 9 predicted proteins | sample MGYA00242139_ERZ509068 | MGnify/ENA primary metagenome ERZ509068 (study PRJEB26280, sample SAMEA2338687) | human gut metagenome | biome: human gut; feature: human-associated habitat; material: faeces... | reverse complement strand
CCTTCTCCCCGGGCAGGAGGGCCGCCGCAAAGAACCCGCCGCAGAGCAGGCAGGTGCCCCACAGCGCCGCGCAGCGCGGGCCTTTTTTATCCTGCAAAAAACCGCCGATGACGCAGCCCACCCCGAACGCTGCGATCAGGATGCCGAACGCATAGCCCGCGCCGTCCTCGGTCAGGCTGAACTCGTCCATCACCGGCTGCTGGAACACGCCCCACGCCGCCGGGATGCCGGTAAGCAGCTGTGCCGCCGCCCCCGCCGCCAGCTGAATAATCCATCGTGAGGGTTAGGGCGTGATTGCCGTCCGCCGCCTCGGGCAGCACATTCACATTCATCGTCCATTGTGTTTCTCTGCCCGCCCGTATTTCACGGATATAGCCCGAGCCGTTTCTGGTTATGCCGCCCTGAGCGTCGCTGAGGGCTATGCGTATGTCCGTTGCGGCGCTGCTGCGGCTCATATTTTTTATTGTCACGGTTATTCCCGCGCTCTCGCCCGCCGCCAGCTCACCGCCGGGGACGCCAACGCCCGTGACTATCAGCTTCGGCGCCTCGGGGGCTGTCTCCTCTGCCGCAAAGGCTTGACAGGGGAGGAGCAGCAGGCAAAGCACGGCGAAAATTGCAAATATTCTTTTCATCTGTTAAAGCTCCCTTATATTCTCAACTATGCTGTATTTCATCAGCCTGCTGACCTTGGAATAAAGATTGACGCTGCAAACGGCAAACAAAACCGCGCAGAATATTGCCGCCTGCCACAATTGCGGCGCGCCGAAATGCTCCGTTATTTCGCTGAGTCCGGTTGAATTCATCGAATGCAATATCGCCGTGAGCAGCAGATACCCGAGCAGATAGACTGCGTAGCCTATTGCCGCGCCTGTGCCCGTCATTGCGATTAGCTGATAAATGAAGGATCCGGTCAATACACTCTTTGAGGCGCCGACCGTCCTCAGCGTGCCGACCTTTTGCTTGCTTTCCCTGACCTGAGCCGTCAGGAAGTTGTTGATAAGGCTGGCGACCGCCGTGAATATCAGCATTATGACCGCGAGCATGGCGCAGAAAACGCCGCGATATGTCTGAGTATTCTCCAAATCGTCACGGAATTTTGAATAGATCCTCGGCTCTATCACGTTGATCGCGGCGTTCTCAAGCCCGCTCATTATATCGTCGTCGATTTCCTGAGTTATCTGAACGCCGTCCTGCACATTGAGATTCAGGTCGGAGTAGGGCAGATTCGGGATGAGTGCGTCAGCCGCCTGATGTACGGTTATCGCAACTATCGGCAGAGCCGAATATGTCCAAACCGTGTATCTGTCGCCGGAGCGATAATTACTGACTATTGCGCCGATTCTCACTTTTTTCTTCGTCACCGTCATACCCTCGGGGTGATCAAAGGCTTCGGCGTCGTTTATGCTCACGCCGTCAAAGAGTGAATCCTGCGTTTCGGGCATTCTGTCGCAGCTGGCGACCGTCAATTCTATCTCGTCGCCGACGTGGAAATAATCCTGCTTTGTAACAAGATCGCATCCGTCCTCTTCCTCCGGGGATATATCCAAATTAATAAACGGATAAGTCCACGACGCGCCGTGACTGTCGGTCTTGTATTCGGTTTTGAAGCCTATCCGCTGCGGCACATAAAGGATTATCTCTTCGCCCGAAAGCAATTTATCCGTGTTTATGCTGCCCTCTATCACCAGCGGAGCAAACAGACTTTTGATTTCGCTTGTGTCATACGAATGCACGGCAGCTTCGGCATAGTCCCCGCTGAGCGAGTAGTATTCACGGCGGTTTTTGTATTCGTCATTTTCGGTGATGTTGCCGCTCTTGACCGTGCTTTTTAGCTGATCCAAGGTCTCTGCTGCTTCTTCGGCGGCAAAGTAACGATCCGTGTCAAATACGGTTTTTGCCTTGAAGAGTTTGGCGTAATCCGATTCGCCGCTTAGAGGGATTATTATTTTGCCGTATTTTGCGCCCGTGACCTTGCCGATATACGGCGCAGCCTCGACTTTACTCCTAACCTCGTTGCTGTATGACGACTCATTTTCGAGCAGCGGATAATTCACATAGTTCGACCAGACCGTGCCGCCGCTTCGTGACATGGAATAATCGGGCACGGTCTCTATATAGTCGTATTCGCTGAGAACATACTTCATGAAGTTAAAGGCGCAGCAGATGAGCACCACCGACAGGGCGAGCAGAGCGCTCACGAGGACGAAGCGACCCTTGCGGAATATAAGATTTCGCCTTGCTATCAGCTTTGACGGGTCGAAGCTGAGCTTGTTTTTGAGCTTCAGCCGCTTCATCTTGCGGGTCATGTCGATGTCTCTGATAGCCTGCACCGGTGTTATCTTTGAGGCTCTGACCAGAGGAATGAGAGCCGCCCCCATTACACAGGCTATGCCGAGCAAGGCGCCGAGCAGCAGTATTGGCACATTCAGCGTGAAGATGAAGCCGTCGCCGACCGCCTTGGTCACGGCGAATACCGCCCCGATCGAGAGCAGAATGCTCGCGGGGGCGCAGATAAGGCTTATCACCAGCGCCTCTCTGCCGTATATCCTGATTATCTGCCGCCTTGTTGCACCGACGGCACGCATCATGCCGATCTGCTTGCGCCGCTCTGCGAGATTTGAGCTAAAGGAATTGATTATGCCTATACAGGATATGAGCGCCAGCACCGCCGCAAAGACGCACAGCAGCACCGTCCTGAGCCGATACGGTGTGTTGTCGCCGTAAAAGCCGTAGAAGTCAGAAGAATTCCATTCACCGACCTCAATACCGTAAGAGTCAAAGAATTCAAGCATGGTCTGATATTTCAAAAAGCCGGCGGAGGCGTTGGCGTAGCAAACTCGGTGCAGCTTTTGGGTTGACGGGTCATATTCCGAGGCGTTCACGACGGCCGATGGGTAATGCTCTGTATCAAACGAGTTACGCATACTGTTTATTAGATTCTTGCGCTTGTCACGCATTATGCCCGTGAGCAGATACGACTTCTCCGCCGCATTTGCGCCGTCAACGTCTTCGACCGTCAGCGTTATCGTGTCGCCGACCTTGGCGCCGCTCAGCCCGAGGGCTATCAGCGCCGAGCGCTCAATCGCTATTTCGCCCGCCTTTTGGGGCATACCGCCCTCAATGAATGCGGGGTAGGCGAGGGGGATAGCCGCATCGTCAAAGAATGCTATCGCCGTGCCGTTGCTCTTATCCTCAGGGTCGGTGTAGCCGTAACCGAGCACGTTTGCAAAGGCATATTCGGTTATCTTGCCCTGTGCCTGCATCTCGGCAAAGTCGATATCGCCGCAGTCGAGTATGAGCAGGTCGCTGTTGCCGTAGCGAGCCTTTCTGTCCGCTTTGTTTGAGGCGTCCATGCACACGAGCAGCAGCGCTATTGAAACGGCGAAGGTCATTGCGAGAATTATGCCCGTTATCATCAGCAGGTATTGCCTGCGCCTTGCCCTCAGGCTGCCGAGGGCAAGGCGGTTAACAGTCAGCTTTTTCATCTCAGCCCTCCGAATTCTTGGTGTCGGAGACGATGCGGCCGTCCTCGATTGTGATAACGCGCTCCGCCTGCTCGGCAACATGGAGGTCGTGGGTGACGAGTATCAGCGTTACGCCAAGCTCCTTACCCGTATATTTCAGCAGTGAGAGCACCTCGCGCCCGCTTTTGCCGTCAAGGTTGCCGGTAGGCTCATCCGCAAAGAGCACCGAGGGCTTGTTTGCAAGCGCCCTCGCAATGGCTATCCTCTGCTGCTGGCCGCCCGAGAGCGCCGACGGCAGATGTTCAAGGCGGTCGCGGATACCGAGCATATCTATTATTTTATTCAGATATTCCTCGTCGGGCTTTTTGCCGTCGAGCATGACGGGCAGCAGGATATTCTCATACCCCGTAAGCTCCTGAACAAGGTTGTAGGCTTGGAATACGAAGCCGAAACGCCTGCGTCTGAGAATGGATAGCTGATTGTCATTATAGTTCGACAGCTTCACGTCATTATATATAATGTCGCCCTCGGTCGGCGCTTCAAGGGAGCTGAGCAGGTGAAGCAGCGTTGATTTGCCGGAGCCGCTGGGGCCTGTAACGGCGCAGAATTCGCCTTTGTCAAAGCTGACGCTGATATCATCGACCGCCTTTACGGTGTTTTCGCCGCTGATATATTCCTTTGTCAGCGAGGTGCATTCAAGTATTTTCATAATAAACACGCCCTTTCTATCGTATATGATATCATGTCAATCTTTCTTTTCGGTGACTTTAATCTTAAGATTTCGTAAGAAAAAGGGGAGCGTGAAGCTCCCCGCGATTTAATATTGTATTTTTTCCTCGCCCGTGAGGATGGGGAAGCACATAACCGTCCGCAGACCCTTATCGGTATTCTCGGCGGTGACCGTGCCGTGGTGCTTCTCGACTATCGCCTTGGTTATCGCAAGGCCGACCCCCGCGCTGCCTGCTGCCGAGCCTGAGGAGCGGTAAAATCGCATGAAGAGCTTGGTCAATTCCCCGCTCGGCACTCCGCCGCCGTCATCCTCAAAAACTATCTGCGCCGAGCGCTCGCTTTGCTCGACGGCTATATTGATATGCCCGCCGCTGTCTGTGTGCTCGCAGGAATTCTTTATCACGTTGCCTATCGCTTCGCCGAGCCACCGACCGTCGCACCGCAATTGAGCCTCGCCCGTGACGGTTATCACCCTATCGGGGAAGAGCTTACGGAAATATTCGGCGTTTTCATTCGCAATTTCCGCCAAATCCTCGCTTTTCATCTCAAGCTGATATGAATACGAGCGCAGCTTCTCCATTCGGAGCAGCTCGTGTATAAGGCGCTCGGTCTTACTTATAAGCTCGAGCTGCTTTTCGTTCCTCGAATTCGGCACCTCGGCTCTGTCCAACTCGCAGTAGAGGCGCAGACCCGCAAGCGGAGTTTTGAGCTGGTGCGATATATCCGCAACAAAGCGTTCGTTCTCCCTGACGGCGTTCTCCGTGTTCGCCTTTTCAAGCAGCAGGGCATTCTCAAGCTCGCCCACGCTGTTCTCAAGCTGCGAGAGCTTATCGTCCTTTAGGCTGAGAATGGGCTCACCGCCGCGCATGAAGCCGTCAATGCTGCGCTTCAATGCGCTGAGCCGCCGATTTTTGATTATTATCGCCGCCGCAAGCGCTATGATCACGGCAATCAAAACGACGATAACGGATATCAGCAGTTCATTCATTGCCGTCCTCCCATCTGTAGCCGACGCCTCGCACGGTCACGATATGCTCTGCGCCGATCTTCTCGCGCAGGCGGCTGATGTGGACGGAAAGGGTGTTATCGTCGATAAAGCTGCCATTGTCGTCCCATATGTTTTGCAGCAGCAGAGTGCGGGTGACGGTGACGCCTCTGCCGTGCATGAGCATGGAGAGAATTTGATATTCCGTCGGTGTCACAAACACATTCTTGCCGTTTTTGCGAACGGTCATGCTGCTGCGCTCAAGCGAAATTCCGCCGCTCTCGGTCGGCTTATCGGCAAGCTCGCTGCGCCTGAGCAGCGCACGGATGCGCGAAAGCAGCTCCTGGAGCCTGAACGGTTTCGTCACATAGTCGTCCGCCCCTGAGTCAAGCCCTCTGACTATTTGTATCTCATCGTCGCAGGCGGTCAGAAAGAGCACGGGTGTGCCGCAGCCTCGGCTGCGAAGCGCCGTGCAGATATCAAGCCCGCTGCCGTCGGGCAGCATCACATCGAGGATTATCAGCGAGTATTTATCCCAGGTGAGCCGAGCCTGAGCCTCGGCGGCGTTCTGAGCCGTTACAGGCTCGTAGCCCTCCTTGGTCAGCAGCTCCGAAAGCCCGTCGCGCAGGAAGAAATCATCCTCGACTACAAGTATTTTTGTCATAATATCACCGCCTGTCGAGTTTATTTTAACATATGGGTCATGTTTTTTCAATAAAAAAAGCTCCGCACGCTTTTTCGGCGCACGGAGCGACATTATTCAGATCAGGTTTCGCTATAGGTGCGAGCCTTTTCAAATTCGGCTTCCATCTCGGCCGAGGGCTTCGCGGTGAGAAGCGAAACGACCACGATGAAGATGCAGGAGACGATGAAGGCGGGCATAAGCTCATAGATGCCGAAGATGCCGCCAAGGGGCTTGAGCAGGAGCTTCCAAACAAAGACGGATATACCGCCCGCGAGCATACCTGCGATAGCGCCGGGCCTGTTGACTCTCTTCCAGAAGAGGGAGAAGAGAATGATGGGGCCGAAGGTGGCGCCGAAGCCCGACCATGCGAAGGAAACGACCTCAAATATAACGCTGTTTTCGTCCCAGGCTATAGCCATGCCGAATACGGTGATGAGCAGGAGGACGGCTCTTGAGACGTGCATTATCTGCTTGTCGGTAGCGTTCTTTTTGATAACGCTGCCGAATATGTTTTTGGAGACTGCCGAGGCGGCTATCAGCAGATAGGAGTCGGAGGAGCTGATGGTTGCTGCGAGGATACCCGCCATCACCACGCCTGCAAGCAGGGGATGGAACAGGAGCTGTGCAAGGTGGGCAAAGACGTTCTCTGCGCCGCTCTTAGTTGCGAGGGCTGCGTCGGTGGGCAGGAGATATCTGCCGAGCACGCCGATGAATACGGCGGCGGTGAGCGAGATAACGACCCAGACTGTAGCTATACGGCGGGATCTTTTAAGCTCAGAGCTCTTACGGATAGCCATGAAACGCAGGAGCACCTGGGGCACGCCGAAGTATCCGAGGCCCCACGAAGCGGTCGAAAGTATGGTAAGGAAGCCGTATTCCGAGCCTTCGCCGAAGAGAGGGGAGCCGTTAAGTGCCTGCTGCACTCCGTTGGTGTCGGTCACGGGGTTCGCAATTGCGGTCAGTGAGAAATAGCCGGGAATGGCTCTTGCGTTCTCAATAACGGCGTTGATGCCGCCTGCCTTGACAGTGCCGCAGACAAACACCCCGACAAGGGCGATTATCATAACGACGGCCTGCATGAAGTCAGATGCGCTCTCGGCAAGGAAACCGCCGAGAATGGTGTAGATGAGCACGAATGCGGCGCCGACTATCATCATCGAGTGATATGAATAGCCGAACAGGCCGGAGAAGAGCTTGCCGCAGGTGACGAAGCAGCTTGCTGCATAGATGGTGAAGAATATGATGATGAATCCGGCGGCGATGGTAAGTATGACCTTTTTCTTCTCATGGAAGCGGTTGCTCAGGAAGTCGGGCACGGTTATAGAGTTGCCCGATACTATCGAGTAGGAGCGGAGTCTCTTTGAGACGAGCAGCCAGTTGATATATGTGCCGACTGCGAGGCCGATAGCTGTCCAGGCGGCGTCGGCAATGCCGCACCAATAGGCAACGCCGGGAAGACCCATGAGGAGCCAGCCGCTCATGTCGGAAGCTTCGGCGCTCATTGCGGCGACCCAGGGGCCGAGCGAGCGTCCGCCGAGGAAGTAGTTCTCTGAATTAGCCTGTGATTTCTTTGCGAAAAATATACCGATGAGAATGACTATCAGCATATAGCCCGCCATTGCGATAAGCAGTTGGAGCTTTTCGCCCATGTAGCATCGTTCCTTTCATGCTTGTATTACAAAATTATTTCGTAATTATATCATAATTGTGAACAAAATACAACATCATTTTTCAAAAAAATTAACTTTTCTTGTATTTTTATACTTTCGGGCTTTGCAATCTTGACCTTAGACGTTATTTATGGTAAATTTAATTCGGGATTTTTGATAAATCCGTGTATTTGCATTCATTTTTATAATAGAATAAATACAGCATCTTTCCGATACTATATGAAAGAAGGAAAAATTTTGGATCTAAGGATAAGCGAGCTTTACGACCTCAGCCATACCGCCGCGGCGGATTATCTCGGCGTATTTGAATACCCGTGGGAGGCGCTCGGCGGCATCAAGGAGATGATAATCTCGCTCGGCAGAGGGCTTGACAGCTCCGAATACAGGCTTCTCGGCGAGAATGTGTGGGTTCATGTTAGCGCCCGCATAGCTCCGACGGCGTTTATAGGCGCTCCGTGCATAATCGGCGCCGATACCGAGGTGCGCCACTGCGCCTTTATCAGAGGCTCTGCCCTGATAGGCAGCGGCTGCGTTGTCGGCAATTCCGTTGAGGTGAAGAATGCTATAATCTTTGACAACGTGCAGGTGCCGCATTATAATTATGTCGGCGACAGCATCCTCGGCTACCGCTCCCACATGGGCGCGGGGTCGATAACCTCAAATGTCAAATCCGATAAATCCCTCGTTGTCGTCAAAAATGAGGGAGAGATGATAGAAACGGATCTTAAAAAATTCGGCGCAATGCTCGGCGACTTCGTTGAGGTCGGCTGCAACAGCGTGCTGAATCCCGGCACCGTCATCGGCAGAGGCACTAATATCTATCCGCTCTCGTGCGTTCGGGGCGTTGTGCCGCCGCAGAGCATCTATAAAACGGGCGGCGTTATAGTAAAGAAATCATAACTTCATCACAATATTGAAAAGAGGTCAATTATGGGCAGATATTTCGGCACCGACGGCTTCAGAGGCGAGGCAAACGAAAACCTCACCGCCGACGAAGCGTATAAGGTCGGCAGATTCCTCGGCTGGTATTTCGGCGAGTTAAAAAGGCGCTCGGGCTTGACCGAGAGCGCAAAGGTCGTTATAGGCAAGGATACAAGGCGCTCAAGCTATATGTTTGAATACGCCCTCGTTGCGGGTCTCACCGCCTCCGGAGCGGACGCATACCTCCTCCACGTCACCACCACACCCTCCGTCGCATATGTGACAAGGGTCGACGGCTTTGACTGCGGAATTATGATATCCGCAAGCCATAACCCCTACTACGATAACGGCATCAAGCTGATAAACCATGAAGGCGAGAAGCTCGGCGAGGATACGATAGCTTATATCGAGGATTACCTTGACGGCAAGCTCGAGATATTCGGCGAATGCATGAGCGAGGTGCCGTTCGCAAAGAGAAACGCTATAGGCAGGACTGTGGACTACGTCTCCGGCAGAAACAGATATATCGGCTACCTCATCTCGCTCGGTATGTATTCATTTAGGGGAGTTAAGGTCGGCCTTGACTGCGCCAACGGCAGCTCGTGGAATATCGCAAAGGCGGTTTTTGACGCTCTGGGCGCAACTACCTATGTTATTAACGCCGAGCCGAGCGGCTTCAATATCAACGAGAACGCAGGCTCGACCCACATTGAGGGGCTTCAGAAATTAGTCGTCGAGAAAGGGCTGGATGTCGGCTTTGCCTACGACGGCGACGCCGACCGCTGCCTTTGCGTCGACGAAAAAGGCAATGTCATTTCGGGCGACCATATCCTTTATATCTGCGGCCGCTATATGAAGGAGCGCGGCACGCTCACCAATAACACCGTCGTCACCACCATAATGTCGAATCTCGGGCTTTATAAAGCGTTTGACGAGCTTGGCATCGACTACGCCAAAACGGCGGTCGGCGACAAATACGTCTATGAGTATATGATGAAAAATCATAACCGTCTCGGCGGTGAGCAGTCGGGTCATATTATTTTCTCAAAGTATGCCTCGACCGGCGACGGAATTCTCACAAGCCTCAAGGTCATGGAGGTCATAATGGCGAAGAAAACGTCGCTGAGCAAGCTGGCGGAGCCGCTTGTAATCTATCCGCAGGTGCTCGAAAATGTGCGGGTCAGCGATAAGGCGGCGGCGCAGGCGGATAAAGACGTCTGCAAGGCTGTGGACGCGGCTGCCGAAGCCCTCGGCGATTCGGGCAGGATCCTTGTGAGAGAATCGGGCACCGAGCCGCTCGTCAGAGTCATGGTCGAGGCGGAGAGCATAGAGATCTGCCGCAAGTACGTTGACAGCGTTGTAAAAGTCATCCTTGATAAAGGCTACGGTGTGTAAAATCAGATAAAAAGAAATCCTCCGTAACGGCCCAGCCGCTGCGGAGGATTTTTCATGTCGTAATTATGCGAGCTTTGAGAGGGTATCCATTACATAGTTGCCGAATTCTTCACAGGTGCAGCCGTCGGCTCTGCCGGTAATATGGAGCTTCTTCTCCTCATACATGCAGATGTCGAGCGCTCTCTCGAGCTTGTCTGCCTCGGCCTGCTTGCCGATGTGAGAGAGGAGCATGACCGCAGCCCTGAGCATTGAGCACGGGTCTGCATACTTACCTCTGCCCTCGCGCACCATTCTGGGAGCCGAGCCGTGGATAGCCTCAAACATGGCGTATTTCTTGCCGATGTTTGCGCTGCCCGCCGTGCCGACGCCGCCCTGGAACTCAGCGGCCTCGTCGGTGATTATGTCGCCGTAAAGGTTGGGCAGGACGAATACCTTGAAGTCCTTGCGCCTCTTGGGATCGATGAGTTTTGCGGTGGTGATGTCGATATACCACTCATCAGTCGTTATCTCGGGGTATTCCTTGCCTATCTCCTTGCAGAGGTTGAGGAATTTGCCGTCGGTGGTCTTTATGACGTTTGCCTTTTGGATTATTGATACCCTGTCCTTGTGGTTTCTTCTTGCATAGTCATATGCGAGCCTTGCTATCCTCTGCGAGCCCTCGGTGGTGGTGACAACGAAGTCCATAGCGAGATCGTCGGTAACATTCACGCCCTTGGAGCCGACGGCGTATGCGCCCTCGGTGTTCTCGCGGAAGAAGGTCCAGTCAATGCCCTCAGAGGGGACCTTGACGGGGCGAAGGTTCGCGAAGAGGTCAAGCGCCTTTCTCATTGCGACGTTTGCGCTCTCGATATTCGGCCACGGGTCGCCCGCCTGCGGGGTGGTGGTGGGGCCTTTGAGGATAACGGGGCATTGCTTCAGCTCCTCAAGCACGTCGTCGGGGATAGCCTTGTTGACGGCAACTCTGTTCTCAATGGTGAGGCCGTCGATGCTCTTGAATTCGATCTTACCGCTGTCAACGTCGCTCTTGAGCAGGAATTTGAGCACTCTTGCGGCCTCGCTCGTGATGATGGGGCCTATGCCGTCGCCGCCGCAAACGCCGATGGTCAGCTTATCGAGCTTTGAGTAGTCGATGAAGTCGCCCTGCTTCTTTATTGCTTCGCTTCTTGCGTCCTGCTCTCTGATAAGAGCTTCAAATTTGTCGAGCGCGTTTTTGATTTGAGCTTCAGTCATATTATTTCTCCTGTTTTGAAAGATTTTTGGTGTAGTTGAGCAGGCCGCCCGCAAGGATCATCGCCGTCTGCCTGTCGGAGTAGTCGTAGTTCAGGGCGTATTCCTCACCCTTGGTGAGGTTCTTGAGGGTTACGGGCTTGCCGTCTGCGATCTTCTCACGGATGCCCTCAAGAGCGAGCACGTCGTCGGTGTCTATCCTGTCATAATCGCTGCCGTCGGCAAAGGTGAAGGGCATGATGCCTGCATTTATAAGGTTAGCGCAGTGGATGCGGGCAAAGGACTTCGCAATGACCGCCTTGATGCCGAGGTAGAGGGGAACGAGGGCTGCGTGCTCCCTCGATGAACCCTGGCCGTAGTTTGCGCCGCCGATGATGAAGCCCTTGCCTGCGGCCTTGCAGCGCTCGGAGAATTTTTCATCGCACTGCCTGAAGCAGAAGTTTGAAAGGTAAGGGATATTTGAGCGGTAGGGGAGGATCTTTGCGCCTGCGGGCATGATGTGGTCGGTGGTGATATTGTCGCCGACCTTGAGAATTGCGGGTGCTTCAATGGATTCGGGCAGCTCAACGCTCGTGGGGAAGGGCTTGATGTTGGGACCGTATTTGATCTCAACAGAGTCTGCCTCTTCAACAGAAGCGGGCTTCTCTATCATATTGTCGTTGACGATGAAGCGCTCGGGCAGCTTGATTTCGGGCATCTCGCCGAGAGTTCTCGGGTCGGTGAGGCAGCCGGTCAGAGCCGATGCCGCTGCCACTTCGGGGCTGACGAGGTAGATGCCTGCGTCCGCTGTGCCGGAGCGACCCTCAAAGTTCCTGTTAAATGTTCTGAGTGAAACGCCCTTTGACTGAGGTGACTGACCCATGCCGATGCAGGGGCCGCAAGCGCATTCAAGCAGCCTTGCGCCCGCGCCGAGGATGTCGGAGAGCGCACCGTCGAGCGAGAGCATATTGAGCACCTGCATTGAGCCGGGGGAGATGGTGAGGCTCACGTTCGGAGCGACCTTCTTGCCCTTGAGTATCGCAGCCACCTTGAGCAGGTCGAGCAGCGAGGAGTTGGTGCAGGAGCCTATGCAGACCTGGCTTATCTCTATGTTGCCTATCTCGCTGACCTTCTTGACGTTGTCGGGCATATGGGGCATAGCCGCCATCGGCTCGAGCGCCGAGAGGTCAATGTCGATTATCTCGTCGTACTTTGCATCGGGGTCGGGCTTCAGCTCGCTCCAATCCTCTTCGCGCCCCTGAGCCTTGAGGAAGGACTTGGTTATTTCATCTGAGGGGAATACCGAGGTGGTTGCGCCGAGCTCTGCGCCCATGTTGGTGATAGTTGCTCTCTCGGGCACAGAGAGGGTCTTGACGCCCTCGCCGCCGTATTCGATTATCTTGCCCACGCCGCCCTTGACGGACATGATTCGGAGCACTTCAAGGATGATATCCTTTGCGCCTACCCACGGCGAGAGCTTGCCGGAGAGGCGTATGAGGGTCATCTTGGGCATGGTGGTGTAGTATGTGCCGCCGCCCATGGCTACCGCCACATCGAG
>ENA-ORPK01002479-ORPK01002479.1-human-gut-metagenome-genome-assembly--contig:-NODE-2479-length-12618-cov-3.943007_pt1 | contig 12618 bp, 7 predicted proteins | sample MGYA00242139_ERZ509068 | MGnify/ENA primary metagenome ERZ509068 (study PRJEB26280, sample SAMEA2338687) | human gut metagenome | biome: human gut; feature: human-associated habitat; material: faeces... | reverse complement strand
CCACGTCCATCGGGTGTTTGATAAACTTATCGCTTAATTGCGATATATGTACCAGACCATCGTTTTTGACACCGATATCGACAAACGCGCCGAAGTCCACGACGTTTCTGACCGTTCCGGTCATCTCCATGTCGATTTTCAGGTCCTCAAACTGCTTGACATCGTTTCGGAAAACCACAGGAGGCGCGTCCTCACGCGGGTCTCTTGCAGGTTTTTTCATTTCCTCGATGATGTCGGCAAGGGTCATTTCACCGATTCCGATGTCGCCCGCCATCGCGCTCATGCTCTTTGCAAGCGACTGTGCCGGGTAAGCCTTCTTAATCTTCTTCTCCATGTCTTTATCGCCGCCCGCGCGGATTGCCTCAGGCTCAACGCCGAGTTTTTCCATCATTGCCTGTGCCGCGGCATAGGATTCCGGATGAACGGAAGTCGCGTCAAGCGGATTCGTTCCGTCCGAAATACGCATGAAGCCCGCGCACTGGTTAAACGCTTTTTCACCGAGTTTCGGGACTTTCATGAGCTGCTTTCTGTCGGAGAACTTGCCGTTTTCTTCTCTGTATTTTACGATGTTCTTGGCGATTCCCATGTTCACGCCCGCGATGTACGAAAGCAGGGACGGGGAAGCCGTGTTCAAGTCAACGCCGACTCTGTTTACGCAGTCTTCGACGACATTTGTCAGTGCGCCTTCCAAAAGCTTCTGGTTGATGTCATGCTGGTACTGACCCACACCGATGCTCTTCGGGTAAATTTTTACAAGCTCCGCGAGCGGGTCCTGCAGCCTTCTGCCCAGCGACATCGCGCCTCTGGTCGTCACATCGAGGTCCGGGTATTCCTCCGTCGCAAGCTTCGATGCGGAGTAAACGGATGCGCCCGCCTCGTTTACAATTGTATACTGAATGTCATATTGGTTTTTCTTCAAAAAGTTCGCAACGACTTCTTCGGTTTCTCTCGAAGCCGTTCCGTTTCCGATTACAATAATATCCGTGTGGAATTTGTCGATGATCTTCTTCAGCACCGCTTCGGTTCCTGCGATGTCGTTCTTCGGTTCCGTTGGGTAAATCGTCGTGTATGCTTTGAGTTTTCCCGTTTCGTCAAGCACCGCAACCTTGCAGCCAGTACGATAGCCCGGGTCGATTGCGATGACTTTTTTGCCGCGGACCGGTGGGGTCATCAGGAGATTTTCGGTGTTCTTCGCAAAAATCTTCACAGCCTCCGCCTCTGCTCTTTCCGTCAGAAGGTTTCGCATCTCACGCTCGATGGAAGGTGCCATGAGTCTCTTGTATGCGTCCGCAATCGTGTCCATCATCAGACCGTAAAAAATCGACTTTTCGTTCTTCAAAACGGATTTTCCGATTACTTCATGCATGGTCTCTGCGTCCACAGAAATCTTTACTTTCAGTTTCTTTTCCTTTTCGCCTCTGTTGATTGCAAGCACTCTGTGGTTCGGAATCTTTGCGAGAGCCTCCGCATGGTCGTAGTACATCTCGTAAACGGTCTTTTCTTCAGGATCTGCAGCCTCCGTAAGCACTGTCGCCGAAGCAAAGGTCTTTTCTCTGACATCCTTGGTGATTTCCGGGTCATCGGCAATCATTTCCGCGATAATGTCACATGCCCCCGCGAGTGCCTCTGCAGCTGTATTCACTTCCTTTTCCGGGTCGATAAACGGCTCTGCCGCCTCTTCCGGCCTGCCGTCGGTCTTAAGCTGCGCAAAGAGGATCATTGCCAAAGGCTCCAGTCCTCTTTCCTTTGCCTTGGAAGCGCGTGTTGCCTTTTTTTGCTTGAAAATATACTTTTCCGTTTCCATCAATTGTTAAAATTAGAACATTTTTAATGTTTTTTGTCTTTGTTTTTTCAAGAATTTTTTTGATGTCGGTTTCTTGAAGAGACGCCGCTTTAAGGTTATTTTTGTTAATTTTTCCTTCGGCAATTAGAGTTATTGGAATTGTTGGCGCGTCAATTTCGGCAATGTTTTTAAGTTTGAAACTGTTGCCGTTTGAAATTTCTTTAAGGTTCCCAAGAGTTACGGGCGAGAAATCGTTTTTTGAAAGAACGTTAATTGTTCCGTTTGTTTCAACAATTGCATATTGAATTTCGTCAAGAGAAAAAAAACCGTTGCCTCGAATTGCCTCAAATAGGTCGTCAACGGAAATGTTAAGGCTTTTAATTGCGTTATAGTCAACTCCTTTCGGGTTTATAACGATTATTGGTTTTCCGCTTATAAAACGATTTAAAACATCGCTTTTCTTTGTTATGATTGTTAAAAAATAGTGGACAGTTACAAGAGTTAAAAGTGGGATTACGCCATGCAAAATTGGAACAGAACTTTCTGCCATTGGAATTGTTGCAAGGTCGGCAATAATTAGTGTTAAAACAAGCTCGAAGGGTTGCATTTGACCAAGTTGTCTTTTTCCCATAAGCCTGAAAACAATTAAAACGATTGTGTAAACCAAAACTGCGCGAACAAAAAGTGTGAACATATCTTTATATTGTTCAAAAAAATTTTTTTTATTTAAAAAATAATCAAAAATAAAAAATGCCCAAATTTTGGGCAATTTTTATTTTTTTAAATTTTTAATGAAGCATCTTCGTCTTTTATGGTTGATATTTGGGAAATTTTTCCAAGAGTTTTGAATTAAAGCATTATTTTCAAGATTTAAATTTGTTTCAACATATTTTAAATTTTGCGTGCAAAGAGCATTCATCATAAATTGCAAAACAACTGCGTTAACTCCTTTTGCACGATATTCTGGCAAAACACCAATTAGGGCGAGGTCGAGAATTTTTGGTTTTTTAACTGCTTTAAATATTCCAAGAATTTTTGGGTGGATAATTCTTCCTTTTGTTTTTTGAATAACTTTTGAAACCGAAGGAATTGCAAATCCAAAAGCAACAACTTTTTCATTTTCGTCGCAAACAACGCAAAAATATTTTTTGTTAAGGAAAAGTTTGAATTGCGAAATAATTTGGTTGCGGACCTTATCGGTGTATGGAACAACGCCATACAGCGGAGCATAAACTTCGTCGATAACATTAAAAATTCCGTCTTTATATTTATTAACAAATTGACTCATATTTTTTGCAGTTCCAAGGTGAAGATTGTTCCTTTTTAAAACTGCGTTTGCAATTCTATCAATTCTTTCATCGCGTTTTGCAAGTGGAAAAATTTTATACTCAACATAGTCAATTTCTTTTCCATAACCTGCGCCTTCAATAAGTTTTTGATAGTAGTCGTAGTTATATTGTTCCTCGAAAGTTTGGGGTTGGTCGAATCCTTCAATTAAGAGCCCTTCGCGTTCCAAATCATTAAATCCAAGCGGGCCGTGGATAATTTCCATTCCCGTTTCTTTTGCGTAGTTTTCAACTGCGTTAAAAAGCGCGTTTGCAACTTCTTGGTCGTTAATTGAATCGAATCTTGAAAAACGGAGGCGCTTTTCGCCTGTTTTGTCGTTAAACAAATGTTGAACAATTCCTGCAATTCTTCCAACAACTTTTTTGTCTTTGTATGCAAGAAAATATTTTGCTTCGCTGTCTTCATAGGAAACATTTTTCTTTGGGTTAAACAAATTCATTTCGTCAACGCGAAGGCATGGAACAAAATATGGGTTATTTTTATAAAGTTTAATTGGAAAATCAACAAATGCTTTTTTTTGTTTATATGTTAAAACTTCTTTAACTTCAATCATTTTTGTGGTCCTTTGTTTAAATCATTTTTTTGAATTGTTGCAACGCCTTCATATTTTTGTGGGTTTGCTTCAATGTCGCTTGCAAGTTGCTCATAGTCCTCATACATTTGAATTGAAACGTTAAGTCCTTCAATTGCGTTGTTAACCGATTCTTTTAAAAGGTCGGTTGCAAAATTAAAATCTTTTCTTAAAAGAAATCTGTAACCTGGTCTTCTAAAAGTTTTAAAAACCTTGTTTTTGAAAGGCGAAAGATCGTCCAAAACTTTTCCAATTTTCTTGCAACATTCGCTTTTGGTTGAAACTTCGCGCGAAAATTCGTCTTTTGTTTGTGCAATTTGCATGTAGCATCTGTATAAAATTCGTTGATGTTCAACAAGGAAATCTTTTGTTATTCCTCGAACTTTCAAATAGGTTATTTCCGAAATTATTTCTGGTGTTAGCCCCTTATATTCTAAAACTTTGTTTTGGTCGTTTGATTGATTTTCCATTATTTTTCCTTTTTGATGATATTAAGTATAACATCATTTTTTAAAAAATCAAATAAATATTCTTTGACCAACAAAAAGCAAATTAGAGTTGCAACTTTTTTTTAGGCTTGCAACGGGAACTTGAAACTTTTTTGAGATTGTTTCAAAGGTTTCAAGCGGGGCGGCAACATGACAAAATTGTTCACTTTGCGGAATTATTAAAACATCGCCTTGCCTTAAAGAGGTTGCGCTTGGGTTAAGAAAATCGAAATCTTCTTTTTTAATGTTGAAACGCGAAATAAATTTTTCAATTGGAACGTCTTCGTCGCTTTTTTTAACACGATAGAACCAGTTTTGAAAATTGTTGTAAATTTTAATTTCCATAATTTCTTCTCCTTCGAATTAATATATTCAAGTTTTTTCATAAATTTTCCAATTTTCCAATATACATAAAATCAGGAGAAAAACCTTGAAATCTCTTTTTAAAACTGTTTTCACAATAACCGCTTTCACGGTTATAACCCGCGTTTTGGGCTTTATTTTTCGAATCTATCTTTCAAGAGTTCTTGGAACAGAAGAACTTGGAATCTATCAAGTTTCGCTTTCTGTTTTTATGGTTCTTTTAACAATTGTTGCAAGCGGTCTTCCTCTTGTAATTTCAAAACTTTCCGCTAAATATTTTGCAAAAAAGGACAGCGAAAAGGAAGGAAAACTTGTTTCGGCGTCGCTTATTATTGCGGCAATAACCTCGGTTATTTTAATTGTTATCGTCCTTGTTTTCAAAAAACTTTTCTCGTTCTTGTTTACAGACGACAGATGCTATTTAATCTTAGTTGCAATGCTTCCTGCGGTTTTGTTCTCGGGAATTTACAATGTTTTTCGCGGGGCAATGTGGGGAAGGTCGAACTATTTTTGCTATTGCATAACTGAACTTTTTGAACAAATTGTTCGAATAACAATTTGCGTTGTTCTCTTGTCGTTTGGAATTGGCTCGCTTTCGCCTTCAATTGGCGCGGCTCTTTCGCTTTCAATTGCATGCCTTCTTTCAATGGCACTTTCTGTTGTTTTATATTTTGTATATGGCGGAAAACTTCGAAAACCAGGCGGGGTTTATAAGGAAGTTTTAAAGTCGTCAACGCCAATAACTGCCGTCCGCTTTCTTTCAAGTTTAGTCCAACCAATAATCGCTTTAATAATTCCTGCAAGGCTTATTGCCGCGGGCTACACAAGTTCCCAAGCGCTTTCAGTTTATGGGGTTGCAATTGGAATGACAATGCCTCTTTTGTTCATTCCAATAACAATTGTTGGCTCGCTTTCAACCGCGCTAATTCCCGATCTTTCTGCCGCCGTTGCAAGCGAGGATTCTTCCCACATTAAAAATCGAATATCATCTTCGCTTATCATAACAATGTTCATCGCGTTTTTAATGGTTCCCTTATTCATTGGCGCGGGGGAAAACATAGGACTTTTCTTCTTCGGAAACGTAACAAGCGGAGTTCTTCTTTCGGGGGCAGCATGGATGACCCTTCCGCTTGCGCTAACAAACATAACTTCTTCAATTCTTAATGCGCTTGGAATGGAAATTAAATCGTTTATAAACTATCTCATTGGTTCAATTTTCCTCTTCCTTGGAATTTGTCTTTTGCCGGGCGTGATTGGAATTCGCGCGCTTATTGTTGGAATGGGGGCATGCGTTAGCGTAACATCGCTTTTGAATTTGATAATGATTAAGCGCAAAACAAAAATTAAACTTGGAATTCTTAAACCAATGCTTCTTATGGCGGCTTTCTGCTTACCTTCCGCCGCTTTAACGTTCTTTGTAACAAACCTTCTTAATGGAGTTATGCCGCTGTTTTTCAACCTTGCAATTTCATGTTCGCTTGGCGGGGCAATGTTTGTTCTCCTTTGCGCAATTTTTAAAATCATCAACATTAAAACCTTTTTCGCAAGCGTTAAGAAGAGCGGATTTAGGAAAAAGCAGCGTCAATAATTTCGGCTTATTTAACTAAAATTGCATTAATTTTTTAAAAATTGATGCAATTTTTTCAAATTTTATAAATAATTTAACCCTCTATATATAAATAAATTTGTTTTTTAGTATTGACATATTTTCTCTAAAGTTGTAAACTCTAAAACGAGGTGAAAATGGAAAAAAGAGTTTACTTAGACAATGCTGCAACAACCTATGTTGCAACCGAAGTCTTAAATGAAATGATGCCATGCTATAACATATTCTTTGGAAACCCAAACAGCATCCACACTTTTGGCCGCGAAGCCCAAGGGTTGGTTGACAGGGCAAGAGATAGAATTGCTAAGGCAATTAATGCGCATTCAAATGAAATTTATTTTACTTCTGGCGGAACAGAAGCAGATAACTGGGCAATCAAAGGAATTGCTCATGCTTACGCTAAAAAAGGTAAGCACATCATAACAAGCCAAATTGAACATCCTGCTGTTCTTGGAGCTTGCAAAGCGCTTGAAAAAGAAGGCTTTGAAGTAACGTATCTTCCAGTTGACAAAAACGGTCTTGTTGGACTTGCCGATCTTATGCACGCAATAAGAAAAGACACAACCTTAATTTCAATTATGGCTGTTAACAACGAAGTTGGAACAATTCAAAACCTTAAAGCAATTGGAAAAACAGCAAAAGAAAATAATATTATTTTCCACACCGACGCTGTTCAAGCGTTTGGCTCGCTTAAACTTGACGTTGTTGATATGGAAATTGACGCAATGAGCATCAGTTCCCATAAAATTTATGGGCCAAAAGGCGTTGGCGCTCTTTATGTCCGCAACGGGGTTAGAATTGATAACCTTGTTGACGGAGGACACCAAGAAAGAAATAAACGCGGCGGAACAACAAACGTTCCTGGCGTTGTTGGGTTCGGTAAAGCGGCTGAAATAACAGTTAGAGATATGCCTTTGTTTAACCAAAAAATCAAATCATTGAGAGATTATTTCGTTAAACAAGTAACCGAAAAAATTCCATATGTTATTGTTAACGGACACCCACACCAAAAAGTTAATAACATTGTTAACATTTCTTTCGAACTTATCGAAGGCGAATCAATCCTTTTAATGTTAGATTTCGAAGGGATTGCCGTTTCAACAGGCTCAGCTTGCACATCTGGCTCTTTGGAACCTTCCCATGTTCTTAAAGCAATGGGCATTGATTCCGAAATAGCACAAGGCTCAATAAGATTTTCTTTTGGACGTTCAACAAGCAAGCAAGACATCGACTATACAGTTGAAAAACTTGTTCCAATAATTGAAAGATTGAGGAAAATGTCACCTCAAACAAAAGCAGGAAGAAAAGGAGAATAGGGAGCATATGTATAACGCAAAAGTTTTGGAAATTTTTAAAAACCCAAAGAATGTTGGAAGTCTTAAAGGCGCAAACGGAATTGGGAAAGTTGGAAACGCAGCTTGCGGCGACATTATGAAAATATATCTTAAAATTTCTGATGACGGGATTATTGAAGATGCAAAATTCAAAACCTTTGGTTGCGCAGCCGCAATAACAACAACATCTGTTGCAACAGAACTTATCAAAGGCAAAACAATTGAAGAAGCTCTTCAAGTTAAAAACAGCCAAATTGTTGAGATTCTTGGCGGCCTTCCAGCGCAAAAAATCCATTGCTCAATTTTGGCAGAAGAAGCAATTAAAGCAGCCGTAGACGACTACTATAAACGCAAAGAAAAAGCCGAGAAAAAAGCAGCAAACGAAGCAGCAGCCGAAGACGAATCCGACGACGAAGAATAATTTTCTTAAAGTCAACAAAAGGCAACATAAAGAAACTGACAAATAATAAAAAAGAACGCAGCCGCGTTCTTTTTTTGTTTAACACTTTATTTAGAATCCCAGAAATGTAGGGTTATTGTGATATCCGATTTAAGACCCGAACAAGAAAGCGGGGAAGTTGGCTTGGTAACTTCCTTAATTGCTCTTTCCCCAAAGAAAATCAATGTCTATTGCAGCCCCTTCGAAAACAATTGCGCCCTAACCTTAATTTCGCAAATCTTCGAAAACCGCGTTTCAATTCTCCCCGAAAACGCCGGAAGATAAAAATATTTTAAACTAAAAATTTATTATAAGAATTTAAATAAACAAAAAAACAACCACATAACGTGGTTGTTTTTTTAAGAGATAACTAATAAGTTATAACAAATGTAACGCTTGTTTCTGTTTTTGTTACTTTAACGGTGTAGCCAGTTGTTGAAGTAAATGTTTCTGGACCCCAGTTTGTTGGAATGGTTCCTTGTCCACTATAATTTTTAGACTCAGTTCCAATGTGGATCGAACCACTCCAATAACCATAAGCAGCCCCAAAGCTTAATTTAAATGTAACACCATTATAAGTTGTTTCAGCGGTGAAACTGCTTGAACCGCCTCCTGAAGAACTGGTTCCTGTAACTGTTCTTGTGACTGTAACAGTTCTTCTAAGAGTTATGCTTCCGCTTGAAACCATGGATGATGTGATTGAACTATAAGGTCCGGCGCCAGTTTGCTTATTATACCAATCACTGGAAGGAAGGCTAACGGTTGTGCTGCCCATAGTTTTTGGAGTGTAAATTGTTGTTAAGCTTGTACAATCGTAGAACATGTGTGATGTTTTTGTAACGTTTGACATATCAAAAGATGAAAGATTAAGCGAGCTTAAAGATGGGCAGGTAAAGAACATCCTTTCCATATTTGTAACCTTGCTTGTGTCAAAGTTTGAGAGATTAAGCGAGGTTAAAGCTCGGCAGTAAGAGAACATATATGACATATCTGTAACCTTACTTGTATTAAAGTTTGAAAGATTAAGAGAGGTTAAAACAGTGCAGCCAGAGAACATCCCATACATATCTATAACCTTGCTTGTGTTAAAGCTTGAAACATTAAGAGAGGTTAAAGAATTGCCGACAGCGAACATACGTGCCATATTTGTAACATTGCTTGTGTTAAAATTTGAAACATTAAGCGAGGTTAAGGAGGAGCAGCCATCGAACATACGTGCCATATCTGTAACATTGCTTGTGTTAAAGTTTGAAACATTAAGCGAGGTTAATTTAGAGCAGTAATAGAACATATATGACATATTTGTAACTTTGCTTGTGTCAAAGTTTGAAAGATTAAGCGAGGTTAATTTATTGCAGTTATAGAACATACCATACATATCTGTAACCTTGCTTGCGTTGAAGTTTGAAAGATTAAGAGAGGTTAAGGAAGGGCAGCCCCAGAACATACATGCCATATCTGTAACCTTGCTTGTGTTAAAGTTTGAAACGTTAAGAGAGGTTAAGGAAGAGCAGTTATAGAACATACTTGACATATTTGTAACATTGCTTGTGTTGAAGTTGTTAAAAGAAATTGATGTTAAATTTGTAAGTTGATTTGCAGTTGTTGAATTACTAAACAAATAAGTCGAATTAACTGGTGCGTAGATTGTTACAGGGCTGTAGAATATGACGTCGTATTTCGTGCTGTCGGAAGAATTTGCTTTAACATAGGCAATTATGTCTGAAACTCCAGCGGTTCCAGAAACAAAAGCGGTTGTTCCCGCGCTTGTTGTTGCTCCAACGGAAACTTGCGTGTAGCCCGAGCCGCTTGGAACAGCGTTAACAAACTGAATTGTTTTAATGTTTGCTTGTTTAAAGTTTGCGTTGTTATTGATGAGCGCAGTTTGCCAATCTGTTCGCAAGTATGAATTGTTAAGAGTCCAAGAAACAAAGAGAGTTCTGTTAAAAGGTTCGTTAACCGTTGAGCTTGCTAACACGTAATTTGTTGAAGAAACATAAGCTGTTTTTGAGTTGTTCGCGTTTTGCTCAATCATAATGTCTTTAACAACAATTTTGTTCATTTGCATTGTTGTTATGTTAACTTGGATAACATAAGACCCATCTGGAAGAGAGGATACGTCATAGTAGAAGCAAGAATCAATCTTGTTTCCATTATATTTAAACCGCAACTGAGTTATTGAACTGTTTTTAGTAAACACAAACGAATGAACACCAGTTGAAGTTGCGGAAAAGATGCCTTGAATATGGGAAGTGTTGTTCCAAGACTGAATTTCAAAAAACAAACTCGAACTGTTTTGAGAACCGGTGTCAAAAGTGAAAATCTCGCCATTTCTTGTGCAAGTTGAGGTATATCCATATGTTAAAGTTGGGTTAAAGAAATTTTTGCTCCAACCATTAAATGTGTAGCCAGTTCTTGTTGGGGTTGGAAGAGTTCCATAGGTTGAATTAAAGGTTGCAATTTTGGCGACTTTAATATTTTTAATTGAAAGAGTTTGACCAGTCCAGCCTGTTGAATAGAACGTTAAAGCCTTGAGTGTTGAAGAAGCATTATATGTTACATCAACAAAGAATTCCTGATAACTTGTTGTTAATGAAATCGCCTTGCTTCCGCCCGCCTCAAAACTTGCAGTAAGGGAAATTGCGGTTGTTGCTTTAGCGGTGAAATATATTCTATATTTTTCGCCGTTTGACATAAGCGAATAAAGGTTAGTTAAATATGGTCCGCCGTTGCTTGTTGTTGAAACAGTTTTAAATGAATATTCTCCATTCGAAACAGTCCATGTTCCGCCGTTGTTATATTCTCCTGTTCCAATTGGGATATAGCTGTTTAAAAAAGTTTCAGCATAAGTGTTGGCAGTCCACTCGGCAACCAAAGTGCAAGCAACAGTTCCTTGCGTGAAAACTCCTGTTTTTGTTGATGAGTTAAACGAGAAAGTTGCCCCGCCAACGTCGGTTGTGCTTCCAGTTGCCGTGTTTTTAAGAGTGTATCCAGTTAATGTGTAACCAGATTTTCTTCTTTCGCTAATTGATTCTCCAGAGTTGTATTCCTTCGTTACAGTTATAACTGCGGTTGAGTTGTCGGAAACACGATAGCCCCCATTTGGATCAATTGAAAGAGTGTAGGTGTTAATTCGCAAGACCAAAGTTTTGCTAAGGCAAGCCGAGGTTATTTGAGTGTATGCGTTATTTGTGTTCGCTTGGTCAACCCACGAATAGCCTGTTTTTGTTGGCAAAGCAACTGCCGCGCTTCCAATTGCCTTTGGAGTTTTAATTTCTGTTAAAGCAGAGCAATAGGAAAGCATATTTGATGTGTCTGTAACCTTTGACATGTCAAATGAAGAAAGGTTAAGTTCTGTTAAGCTGGAGCAGTTGATAAACATACCTGACATATCTGTAACCTTGCTTGTGTTAAAATTTAAAATTTCCACATTTGTTAACTGTGAGCAACCGGAAAACATGCTTTCCATATTTATAACGTTATTTGTTGAAAAATTAGATATGTCAAGGTCTGTTAATTTCCAACAAAAACTAAACATATTTTTCATATTCGTAACATTGCTTGTATTGAAATTTGAAACGTTAAGATAAGTTAGAGAGCCGGCATCGCAAAACATATATCCCATATTTGTGACATTGCTTGTATCAAAGTTTGAAAGATTAAGACTGGTTAAGGAATCGCAACAGAACATGTATGACATATCTGTAACATTACTTGTGTTAAAGTTTGAAACATTAAGCGAGGTCAACTTGTTGCAGTCCCAAAACATATATGACATATCTGTAACATTGCTTGTGTTAAAGTTTCCAAAATTTATTGAGTTTAGAGCTGTTAATTCGCTAAACAAATAACTTGAATTAACTGGTGCGTAGATTGTTACTGGGCTGTAGAAGATTACGTCATATTTCGTGCTGTCGGAAGAATTTGCTTTAACATAAGCAGTTATGTTGACAACTCCGGCTGTTCCGGAAACAAAAGCGGGTGTTCCCGCGCTTGTTGTTGCGCCAACAGAAACTTGGGTGTAGCCCGAGCCGCTTGGAACAGATTTAACAAACTGAATTGTTTTAATGTTTTCTTTTTTAAAGTTTGCGTTGTTATTGGTGAGCGCAGTTTTCCAATCTCTTCGCAAGTATGAATAGTTTTCGTGCAAAACTAAGGTTTTGCTCGTGCAAGCCGAGGTTATTTGAGTGTATGTGTTATTTGGGTTCGCTTGGTCGAACCAAGAATAATTAGTTTTAGTTGGCAAGTCAACCGCCGTGCTTCCAATTGCCTTTGGCGTTTTAATTTCGGTTAAACCAGAGCAAGCGGCAAGCATATCTGTTGTGTTTGTAACTTTTGACATATCGAAAGACGACAGATTAAGCGAGGTTAATTTAGAGCAGCCGTCGAACATACTTTCCATATTTGTAACATTGCTTGTGTTAAAACTTGAAACATTAAGCGAGGTCAAGGAAGAGCATAAATAGAATATATGGTTCATATCTGTAACATTGCTTGTGTTAAAGTTTGAAAGATTAAGCGAGGTTAAGGAAGAGCATTTTCTGAACATCCACCTCATATCTGTAACATTGCTTGTGTTAAAGTTTGAAAGATTAAGCGAGGTTAAGGAAGAGCATTTTCTGAACATCCACCTCATATCTGTAACATTGCTTGTGTTAAAGTTTGAAAGATTAAGCGAGGTTAAGGA
>ENA-ORPK01002467-ORPK01002467.1-human-gut-metagenome-genome-assembly--contig:-NODE-2467-length-12666-cov-24.839109_pt1 | contig 12666 bp, 8 predicted proteins | sample MGYA00242139_ERZ509068 | MGnify/ENA primary metagenome ERZ509068 (study PRJEB26280, sample SAMEA2338687) | human gut metagenome | biome: human gut; feature: human-associated habitat; material: faeces... | reverse complement strand
ATTAACTGTCATGTCGGTAAAAGCTTCGTATCACAATTATAGTTGATTCGCATGGCATTGGAATATACTTCAGAAATCAGGCATATTTTCTCAGAACAGAAGTATCAGACCATGGAAGAATTCCTGCAAATTAAGAGAAATATGAATAAAAAGAAAGCATACGGTAAATAATGTAAAATACTTTCTTGGTGTCGTGTGGGTGACAAAAGTGACGCAGGATACGCTTACCTCTAAGTGACTTGTTTGCGACCTCTAAGTGACTTATTTACGACCCTTAAATGACTTGTTTCGATATAGCAAATAACTTGTTTGTGTATTCTTAAAGACCGAATAATGTAGACGATTTTTATTAATTTTATTTAATTATTTATTTTTTTTTGGAATTTTTGCTTGATTTCTCCTAAAAAATATTACCTTTGCACTGAGAAAAATCTATTGATCACTTTCATAAGTCAACGAGAAAATAATAACATATCAACGAGTATAATTTATTAAAGACAAGGTTCATGAGAAAAAATCACATGATGATTGCAACTTTGGCCATGCTCTCTGTTGTGGGTTCTGCGCAGTATGCCAGGGCACAGCAAACAGGAACAAACCAAAATGCAAAAGAGTGGGGGGGGTAAAATCCTCTCTACTGTAAAAGGAGTCGTAATCTCTGCCGAAGATGGTATGCCTGTTATAGGCGCCAGCATTATGGTAGGAGGTGGACAGGCACAAGCTATAACAGATGAAAACGGATGTTTCCAGTTGTCAAACGTCCCTGCTAATAGCAAGTTGAAAATCTCTTATATCGGTTTGGTAACGGCTTTTGCAACCCCTTCTGCCAACATGAAGGTAACGCTGCAATCAGACAGTAAGCACCTTGATGATGTGGTGGTTACTGGTATGTTCAACCGTAAAAAAGAAGGCTTTACGGGTTCAGCAGTGACTATTAAGGGTGAAGATCTCAAGAAATTCAGTACAAACAATATTGCGAAGTCTATAGCAGCAATGGCTCCAGGTTTGAATATCATGGAGAATAATCTGGCTGGTTCAAATCCAAACAGTCTTCCAGATATGCGTATGCGTGGTGGTGCCAGTATGGATTTGAGTACGACATCTTCTGATGTACAGGCTGTACAGGGAGAATATGAGACTTATGCCAATCAGCCGCTTCTTATCATGGACGGATTTGAAATCTCCGTACAGACTCTTTCTGACCTCGACCCTGATCGTGTCGCATCGATTGTTGTCTTGAAAGATGCTGCTGCTACTGCTATCTATGGTTCCAGAGCAGCAAATGGAGTTATTGTAATCGAAAGTAAAACTCCTAAACCAGGTAAAATTTGGGTTACATATGGTGGTGAGATGCGCATCGAGGCGCCAGACTTGACAGGCTATAATCTGATGAATGCTCGTGAGAAACTGGATGCAGAATATAAGGCTGGAGTTTATACTGATGGTGGTGAAACGATTGATAGATGGAATCTCTACCAGTCTAAACTTAAAAACGTTCTCTCTGGTGTAGATACATATTGGCTCAGCAAGCCATTGCGTACATCCGTACAGCAGCGTCATACTGTAACCTTGGAGGGTGGTGATGAGGCTTTGCGTTATCGTATGTATGTTGGTTACAATAACTCACCTGGTGTGATGAAAAATAGTGGTCGTGATGTACTTACCGGTATGCTCGACTTCCAGTATCGCATGAAGAAGGTATTGTTGAAAAACAGTATCACTCTCGAAAATTCTACTGCTAATGAGTCTAACTATGGAAGTTTTAGCGAATACACAAAATTGAATCCATATCTGACTCCATACGACGAGAATGGTAACATGAAGAAGATGCTTGATGATTTCTCTGCCACCAACTCTGCTACCGCCTCTTATCCTAACCCACTTTATAACACAACTTTCCACAGCAAGGATAAGAGCAAGAACTTCTCTGTGCGTGAATTGTTCAAAGTAGAATACAATCCTACCAATGAACTTCGTTTTGAAGGTGCTTTCTCACTCTCTAAGAGTGTGGGACATCATGACGTGTTCCGTCCTGCACAGCATACTGCTTTTGATGGAATTACAGATCCGACATTGAAAGGTGATTATCGCCGTACACAGAATGAGGCTGTCAATTGGGGCGTGGATTTGACTGCCAGTTGGAATAAGCAGATTAAGGATCATTACATTACTACCAATGCTCGCATGAGTATTCTTGAGAACAGTACTGATTCTTATGGAACTTATGTGACTGGTTTCCCAAATGATAATATGGATGACCTGCTCTTCGGTAAGAAATACAATGATAAGGTGACGGGAAGCGAGAATACAAGTCGCTCTATCGGTTGGGTGCTCAGTGCCGGTTATTCTTATCTTTATAAATATTCTGTTGATTTCAATGTCCGTCTGGATGGTTCTTCTGAGTTTGGTACCAACAATAGATGGGCACCATTCTGGTCTGCCGGTCTTCGTTATGATGTAAAGAAGGAGGCTTTCTTCAAGGATATTCCATGGCTTTCTGATTTTGTTATCCGTGGTACTTATGGTACAACTGGTGCGCAGGGCTTCTCACCATATCAGGCTCATAGCTACTATAACTATTCATTGCTTCTGCCTTATCTTTCTTCTGATGGTACAGGTGCAGACATCATGGCGATGCATAATGAGAATCTGAAGTGGCAGACAACCAAGAATACCAACCTTGCATTGGAGTTGGGTTTCCTCGATCATCGTATCACAGCAAGAATCGAACACTATAACAAGGTAACCAATAACTTGGTGACCAATGTGACATTGGCTCCATCTGTCGGTTTCACCAGTTATCCAGAGAACGTAGGTAAGATAGAGAATAAGGGATGGGAAATCAGTCTCTCAGGAATCCCATACCGTAATGCTGCTAAGCAGTCTTATTGGACAATTACCGTAAATGGTTCTCACAACAAGGATAAACTCGTAGAAATTTCAGAGGCTATGCGCCATATCAACGAGTTGAGTACCAAGAAACTGACGGACAGTCCTTTACCACGTTATGAGGAAGGTTATTCTATGTCCAGTATTTGGGTTGTTCCTTCTCTCGGTATAGACCCAGCGTCTGGCGATGAAGTTCTCGTAAAGCGTAATGGAGAATTGACAAGTGCTTCCAACTATAGTGGTGTGGATGCCGTACCAATGGGTAATACAGAGCCTACATGGCAGGGTTATATCAACTCATCCTTTACTTATATGGGATGGGGAATGGATGTAAGTTTCCATTATAAGTTTGGAGGACAGGTATATAACCAGACTTTGGTTGACAAGGTAGAGAATGCCGACTTGGTTTATAATGCCGACCGTCGTGTGACACAGTTGCGCTGGCAGAAGCCTGGTGACCATTCCCAGTTCCGTGCACTCAACCCACATGGTCAGGGTACCAAGGCAACCTCCCGTTTTGTGATGGATGAGAATGTATTCCAGGGCAGCAGCCTTTCATTCTACTATCGTGCAGATACCAAGAATACTAAGTTCCTCAAAAACTGGGGGTTGACATCTGCTAAGTTGGGCTTCACCATGGAAGACCTCTTTTACCTCTCATCGGTAAAGCGTGAGCGTGGTCTCGACTATCCATTCTCCCGCCAATTTACTTTCTCATTGAACGTAGCATTCTAATCAATAAATTACGAATATAATTATGAAGAAATATTTCTATATATTGGTGTTCGCAGTCTTGATGGGAGGTTTGACTTCCTGCAATGATTGGCTTGATGTATCACCAAAGGACAGAATCCCTGCCGACAAGATGTTTGAGTCGGAGTCAGGATTCAAGGATATCCTTACGGGCGCTTACCTGAAGTTGGGTACTGCTAATCTTTATGCGGGTGACATGAAATATGGTTATCTGGATGAGTTGGCAGGTCTGTATTGCGATTATCCTGGTTATAATACAAATAGCGTGTACAACCAGGCTATTGTATTCGATTATACCAACCAGTTTTTGAGTAAGAAGGATAATCTCTATCTTGAGATGTATAATGTAGTGGCAAACCTGAACAATCTGCTGCAGAATATTGAGACCCATCGAGATGTATTGAAGACCCCACATTACTATGAGTGTATCAAGGGAGAAGCATTGGGTTTGCGTGCTTTCATCTATTTTGATCTCTTGCGTCTTTACGGTCCTATTTATAGTGAGCATCCAACAGATGCTGCTATTCCATACAAGACTACATACGATAAAGAACCGACACCGGTTTTGCCTGCTAATCAGGTGGTAGAGAAAATCTTGGAAGACCTGAAGGCTGCAGAGGCTCTCTTGAAAGATAATGATCCATGTGATTTCCATACAGCTATAGATCAGCGTACAGACTTCCTTTCAAACCGTGAGTTTCGTATGAATCTTTATGCTGTCAAGGCAATGATGGCTCGTGTATATTGCTATTCTGGTCAGAACGATCTTGCAGTCCAGTATGCTCAGGAGGTTATCGATGCCAACAAGTACTTTACTCTGTATAAGAGTCAGACAGCATCCAATTACAATTCCATCCGTTATGGTGAGCAGATTTTCGGTCTCTCTGTAGATCAGTTGAACAATACGCTTATCAGCAACAGTATGGATATGGAAAATACAAGTGTACAGCAGCGTTATGGTATGACTGCAGATATGTTTACTAAGGTGTATGAAGGTATCACTTCTGACTGGCGCCAGAATGTTGTAGCATTCAACTGGGACGAGAGCCATCAGTATGCATTCTGTCTGAAGTATAATCAGGCTCCTTTGGCAAATACATATTTATATAGCGGTGCAGATGCAATTCCATTGATTCGTTTACCGGAGATGTACTATATCATTGCTGAGTGTGCAGCAAATGCAGAAACGAGTGCTGAGGCTCTGAATACAGTCAGACTTTCACGCGGTATTCCATATAGCGACGAAATTCATACATTGGGTTATGATGATAAGGATGTTACTTCTGAAGAAAACAAACAGCAGACTCGTCGTATCAATGAAATCATGAAAGAATATCGCAAGGAGTACTATGCTGAAGGTCAGTTGTTCTTCTTCCTGAAAGCTCATCACTATACCACCTACTATGGTTGTGGTGTAGCCAATATGACCAGTAAAGAATATCAGATGCCATTGCCAGACAATGAAAAGATCTTTGGCAATAATACTACAAAATAAGAAGATTGAAAAATATGAAAAAAATATTGTTTTATATGTCGGCGCTGGCACTGTTCTTGAGTCTTACCAGTTGTTCGAAAGAAGAAATTGACATGTACAGTCAGGAAGCTCGCATCAACTTCGACTATCGTACAATTTATAGTGAATTGCGCGATAGCGACTATGTGAAGATGAAAACAGACCCTTATCGCCGTGATAGTGTACGTGTGAGAATTATGGGTGATTTACTTACTGCCAATCGTGATTTCTGCATCAAGAAGACAGATAACAGTTCCTATGCCAATACCCTTGACATTCAGTTGGATGACAAATATACTTATTCGGCTCTTGATACTGTATGCCAGTATGTATATTTCAAGGTTAAGCGTCCTGCCTATAAGACAGGTAGAAAAACCTATGGTTGTAATCTGGAATTTGATCTTACCAATCCAAACCATCAGTTTGAAAAAGGATTTGTAGAGGATAATTCGGTTGAGGTCAACTACGTTTGGGATATTACAGAGCCTGAGACATGGAGCGACTGGTCTTGGTTGGGTGTAGGTGAATTCAGTCCTATCAAGTATTGCTATATGATGGATGTATGGGGAAGAACACTTGATTCTTTCATTACTCCTGATGGTTATGCATACGATGATGATGAGGCTAATGCTGCTCTCCAGCAACTGGATGCAGCCTATAAGGCTTATAAAGCGGAGCATGGTCCAATACTTGATGAGAATGGTAACGATATCTTCCCAGATGAAGAAGAATAAAAAAAAGTAAATCATGAAAAAAATATATTTATATATTCTGGGCCTGGTGTCTATGACGCTCGTCCAGAGCTGCTATGATGACAAGGGCAATTATGATTATCATGCAGTGAATGATATGAAGGTGGAAATCCCTGAGGTAAAAATCCGCATGCCAAAGGAGAACCCTGCAACGGTTACGTTGACGCCTGAGTTGACACAAACTCTTGCCGAGAATGAGGACAATCTTACTTTTGAATGGAAAAAATTGAAGCCGGATGCTAAGATTGGTTCTATGCGTTTTGCTGACTATACGGATTATTCTACAGGAAAGATTTGTCAGGTAGAAGTAGAACCAAATAATCCAGAGAGTATTGGTATGATGCTCATTGTTACCGATCAGGCCACAGGTCAGAAATGGTATCAGTTGGGCAAGGTTGCTGTAGTCAAGCCTTTGAATCCTGCTTGGTTTGTGCTTCAGGAAGATGCCGATCAGAAGGGCATTGTAGGAGCTATTGAGGGTAATCCAGATGGCTTCTTTGCCTATGCTGATGTGTTTAAGTCAGAAACTGGTGAATCTTTTGCTCTTGAGGGTAAGCCATTGGCTATTGCTGCCAAGGGTAATTATGGTTATAGTAATTCTATGGTTGGAACGATGTTTGCCAACCTGACAATTGCCACGGATAAGAATATTGCAACATATTCTCCAAGTACACTCACCATGAAGTATGGTACTAATAAAATTCTGTTTGAGAATGCACTTAACAATGTACCAGTCAATTTGTCTTATTATAAAATGGACAAGAAGGGTGAGATGTTTGTGACGGACAAAAAGGCTTATTTCGCATACGATGACGGATGGTGTGTTCCATATTCCGTATATGATAAGCAGGTTAATTCCGATGGTGAGGAAGAACAAGTACCATTTCTACCTACATGTTCTGCTACTTTCAGTAATTATGTCCTGGCATATAATCCAGCAACTCATCGCTTCCGCATCGGTAGTGCTTTTTCTTCTATGATGGATTATTTCGGCACATCTTACTCCTACTCTCAGTGGTATCGTAGGGGTTCCCAATGGAAGGATAAAAAGCCATTGGTGTTCCGTGATTTGTCTGAGGATGCCGACGGTAATTATGCCTTTGATCCAAGTAATGTAGATGCGTCTCTGCAGATACTTGATATCTTGCGTGGCGGAGATAATGGTAACTATGCTTATGCCGTTATGGCAAGTGAAGGGGCTTCACAGATTACTGTTTTCCGTTTCAGCAATGCGGATGATCCGCTTTGTGCAGGAAAATATACAATCGATCTGGATCCTTCCATCGATTTGAAAACTGCCAAGTTTGCAGCTTCTCAAGCATATTCAGCCCATTTTATTTTCATGGCTGCTGGTAATAGCGTGTATCGTATAGATATGGAGCGTCAGAAGATTGAGAAAATCTACAGTTATGACGCTGATGCTAATGCCAAGATTGCTTGCCTGAAATTCCGCGACCCTGAGGATGCAGAAAATGGTAATGGCATGATTCTCGGATTCGGTATCAATACTTCTGCAGGTCAGGGTTTGCTGGGCGAATTGAAACTGACTATTGCGGGTGATGTAGATAGGAGTGAAAATGCTTCTTACATTTTCCAGGATGCAAATAATAGATTTGGCAAGATTGTAGATATCTCTTATAATTATGAATAATCTCAAGATTTGTTTTGAGATCATCTTAATGACTGAGAATAATCCATGATGAAAATAAGAATATTATTATCTATAGTATTTAGTTCTGCCTGCTCGCTCATAGCGAGCGGGCAGAATCCGTTTGTTGGTACTCTTCCTGCTGATGCGAAGTTGACAAAAGGAATGTTTGATACTTTTGAGTCTGATGGTAAGATGTACTGGTCGATTCCTGATTCGCTTTTCGGTCGTGAGTACAGTGTTACTACTACCATTTTGAGTGCTCCCGAAAATCCAAACCGAAGTAGTGAAACTAAGTATGGTTATGCAGGTGACCTCATCGGCCCCCTTTTCTTTTCGCTTCGTAAGCAAGATGGGGAGGTGTATATGACGGATCCGCAGCATAAGTGGATACTGGCAGATTCTACAAGTGTTTTTTCTAAGATAGCGATGCTCACTCCGCAGGAGCGTCTCTACAAGCGTTTGCCTGTCATACAGGAAAGCAAAGGGCGTACGCTTATAGAGATAGGAAATACATTGAAGAACTTTACCCTCTTTGGTATGGAACCTGCTTATTACGACATGAAGATCAGCATGCGGAATAAGGAGAGAGACCGCATTCTCGATGTGAAAGGTAAGAATGATTGTATTCTGTTGCGTATGTCGCGCACCTACAGTAATTTAGCAATGCCTCTTCCTGGTAAGCCAATCCAGAATTATCAGGGCATTTGGGAAACTGGAGTCTGTATCAGTCTTATGCCTAAACAGCCTATATCTGTGAAGCGTGGTGACGGAAAATCGTTTTTTGAAATCAACAAGTTTGTGCTTTCTGCAGATGGTATCCGAAGTCGCCTTCCTGTCATTAAGCGTTGGCGATTGGAAATCCGTCCTGAGGATAGAGAACGGTATCGCAGGGGAGAATTGGTGGAACCGGTGCATCCTATCATCTTCTATGTAGATCGGCAGTTCCCGAAGATGTATCAGAAGTGTATCATTGAGGCGGTCCGTGAATGGCGTCCTGCGTTCGAACAGGCTGGTTTTAAAAATGCCATTGATGCCCGTTTGGCACCTACACCGAAGGAAGATCCTGATTTCTGTATGTATGATAGCAGATATCCTTATATCTCCTGGAAAATATCGGGCACGAGTAATGCTTATGGACCTACACCTTGTGAGGGAAGAAGCGGAGAAATCAACGGTTGTCATGTCGGGGTATTCAGCAGTGTGATGAATATCGTGCAGAATTGGTATTTTGCTCAATGTGGCGCTGTTGATCCAGAGGCTCGTAAGATTATTTTGCCAGAGTCATTGCAATGTGAGCTCTTGAAGATGGTGATAACCCATGAGGTGGGGCATAGTTTGGGATTAGAGCACAATCATAGTGGTAGTAGCCATGCTTCTATAGAAAATCTCCGTGATAATGATTATCTGGATAAGCATGGTATGGGTAGTTCTATTATGGACTATGTACGTTTCAATTATGCTCTTCGTCCGGGTGATCATGTAGCGCTTCGCAATCGCCGTATTCAATTGGGTGAATACGACCGTTGGGCAATAGAATGGGGGTATCGGGAGTTTGAAGGTAATACACCAGAAGAGCAAGAAAATGCCAGATGGAAATGGTATGAGCAAAAGAAAAAGGAATGTCCAGAATTAGCTTTCTATGACGCTCGGGATATCCGTTCGCAACAAGAAGACTTGGGTAATGACCATGTGGCTATCAACAGTTGTGGTATCGAAAATCTCAAATACTTATGTTCTCTTGATATCTGGAATCCGAAAACGAACTTGGAAAAGCAAGTGATGGAAGGACGGTATAAGGCTTTGATAGAGCATTATAACCTCTGGACTGGTCATGTGTTTGCACATCTGGGTGGTTATTATTATGGTGATAATCATTATGATACCCCTGAATATACACAAAAAGTCTTGAAATTCTTGCAAGATTATGTGGTAACTCCTCCCGGTTGGCTTTTTGATTCCAAAATCATGTCACATCTTCATGTAGATAGAAAGAAGGAAATCAAACATTTTAAATCAGAGCAACAACAGCATTTCGATTATGCAATGGAGCGAATAGAGAAAGCCAAGGCAAAAGAGAAGGATGAGATTCTTGTCAAAACATTGGAGACACTATTGACTGAGGTGAAAACGATGAAGGAAAAGATGGAGACTGCTTATAAGAACTGGTAATCCTGGCGCATATTCAGTCTTCTATTTTAGACCAGAAAAAGATATAAATATCATTTAATATTGACTCATAATCAAATGATGAAACATTATAAAAGCTTTTTAATTATGTTTTTCTTATTCTCTTCTTTTAGCCTGCTACAGGTTATGGGAGAAGAAAAACAAACAGTTGTTCCTAAGCCATTTGCTGAATTCTTATCGGAAAATATGAAAAAGACGGATGGCGCTTTTCCTGTTTATCAGGAAGGTAATCGTGTTTATATGGAATTCCCAAGAAAGTGGAACGGTCGTGAGATAGAGGTAAGTGGGCAGATAGATCATGGCTTTGGTATGATCAACCGTTCTGTCAATTCATTGGGTGTAGTGCGTTTGTCCATACCAGATTCAATGACCGTTGAGTTTTTTCAACCGTTCTACACTGAGCGCATCATGGATAGGAAAAGTACATACTGGGATGCATTCAGAGCTTCTAATGTGCCTGTTGCTGGTGAGGAATATCCTGCAGTCGCTATATCCAAAGATGGCAATCCGATTATTGATATTACTGATGTTGTGAAGGGTGAAAAAGAATGGGTGAGTTATTCACAGTACCCGGAGGTTCGTTCGTTGGACCCAGATATGAGTAAGTTGAATTCTGTTCAAGTTATTTCACCGCAGAAGGGAAACTCTTCTGGAAGAGAAGAAGTTGTGCTGAAGGTGGTCAGATACCATGAGGCAGAGTCAGAGCAGTATGCATTCAACAGTATGGCTATTATTTTGCCGAATGGAAGTAAACCCTTATATTTGAGTATCTGTCTCCGACTCTTACCGGAGAAGGATATGCCTATACGCTTAGCTACTGAGGGTCTGGATATTCAGACTATTCATTTCAAGGATTATTCACAGAATCCTTATACGGTTGTTGATGATTCTCTGGTGATGAGGCTACAGCCGAAGTGTGCTTGTATGGTCTATGTTGATAGTCTGGTTCCTAATAAGTATAAAGAGGCTTTGCAGAAGGGAATTTTATCATGGAATGAATCTTTGGCAAAGGCAAAAGTTAAATTGAGAATTCATTTGAATTCCATCAAGTCAGGAATCGATGCAGCCTCTGTACCTTTTTTAGTGTCTTACGACATGGGAAAGGTTGGTGTTTCCTCTCAGAAGACAGTGCATCCACGTACTGGTGAAATATTATCTTTTCGTATAAATATTGGGCATGATTTCAAGAAATCATTTAAGCCAGTAGAATTACAGAAATTAATCCATCAGGAATTTGGTCAAGTTTTGGGATTGAGTAAGGTCTCTGATGATGCAGCGCAGGTGAATGCTTTATCTTATCTTTATTGTGTACAGAAAAGTAAAAATGTGTATCAAGATAGGGAATTCATTACTAAAAAGTAAGTGACTATAATTCCTGACTGTAATGTGATATTGTACAAACTTATGTGTTTTCGTATATTATTATATATTAGTTCTTTTTATATATAATCTACGATAAACTCGTAATATCCTATGTTTTAGTATTACGAAAAGCTCGTAAAACGTTAAAATATAGTTGAGTTTATGCTTTTTAACGTAGATTATTTTGTGCTTATACGAAAATTTCGTAGATTTGCAGCGTGCTTTAGAAACAAGAATGTTGAATTTAAAAGAATAAAGATAGAAAGATGGAAAAATTGACGAATCAGGAAGAAGATATTATGCTTCGGATATGGCGATTGGGACGATGTGCCGTGAAACAGATTATGGAACTGTTGCCAGAACCTCGTCCACCTTATACTACAGTGGCTTCTATTGTGAACAATCTGAAGCGCAAGGAATATGTCAAGGCGGAGCGTGATGGTAAGGGTTATGTCTATTCTCCACTCATAGCCGAGAGCGATTACAAGCGGAAGTTCCTGTCGGGTTTCGTGAACAATTACTTCAGGAATTCTTTCAAGGAGATGGTTTCCTTCTTTGCCAAGGATGAGAAAATCAGTCCAGAGGACCTCAAGGATATCATTAGAGAAATCGAGAGTTCGGAAGAATAACTAATAGTTCATTTCAAACAAAAACTTAAACTGTATGGCAATATATCTTATAAAAATCAATGTAGCCCTGGTGCTGCTTTATGGCTTTTATCGCCTCACGGTGAGCCGCGATACCTTCTTCGGCCTTCGCCGCCTTACCCTCTGGCTTATTTATGCCGTCGCCCTGATTGTTCCGGCGCTCAATCTGGAATATTGGGTACGCGATACCCCTACGATGGAGAGTATGGCGAATGTATATGCCGACACGTTTTATCCCGTGGTGGTTGTAAAGGCTCAGGCTCCCAGCATAACCTGGATGGATATGCTGCTGGGCATCTATTGGGCAGGAGTTGCCGTTCTCTCATTGCGTTTGGTATGGCAGCTCTTCAGTATCATCCGCCTTGCGGTTATTTCCCGGAAGCAGGAGGTGGAAGGCATTACGGTACATCTTCTCAGAGGCGAGGGGAGTCCGTTCTCCTTCTTCCGCTGGGTGTTTATGTATCCATCTACCCTGGAGGGCAAGCAGTTGCACGAAGTGATGGTTCACGAGTGCACCCATGTTTCGGGTCTCCATTCCCTGGATACCCTCTTCTCCGAGCTTTTCTCCATCGCCTGCTGGTTTAATCCGTTTGCCTGGCTGATGAAGCAGGAAGTAAGAATGAATTTGGAATATTTAGCCGATGAAAGTGTATTATCTGATGGCAACGCGCGCAAATCCTATCAGTATCACCTTCTAGGTTTGGCATATCGACAGCCGAATGAATCGACCAAGATTGCTAATAATTTTAATTTATTACCTCTTAAAAAAAGAATTAAAATGATGAACAAACGTAGAACAAGTGAAATAGGCAAGGCGAAGTACCTCCTTTTCGCACCTTTGGCAGGAGTGTTGCTTATGGTGAGCAACATCGAGAGTGTGGCTCGTGAGATTGGCGAGCAGATTCCGGAAGT
>ENA-ORPK01002465-ORPK01002465.1-human-gut-metagenome-genome-assembly--contig:-NODE-2465-length-12669-cov-2.783336_pt1 | contig 12669 bp, 10 predicted proteins | sample MGYA00242139_ERZ509068 | MGnify/ENA primary metagenome ERZ509068 (study PRJEB26280, sample SAMEA2338687) | human gut metagenome | biome: human gut; feature: human-associated habitat; material: faeces... | reverse complement strand
CGTTGCTAAAAGAAAAAATGGTGAAAAATTCTTCCCTGTAATTGAAACTATGCATTACGAAGATCGACTTACAAAACTTCCTGTTGGGACTGCTGTTCTAATTACAGATCCTGATCACGACAGATTAACAGTTGCTCAAACAGAATATGCTTGCACAATTCCGGAATTAGAAAAAGCAGGTATAGATTATGTTAAACTTAATGACGAACTGATTTTGACTGTATTCACTGCAAATCAGGCATTTTTGATGTTAATGGATTTCTGGGCAAAACAATTGAAATCGCAAAATTTATGGAACAAACACCCTAGATTTATGATTAAGACAACAGCTTCTGCAATCTCATGGGACGAATGGGCTAAAAAACAAGGGGTTAAGGTCGTTAACGTACCTGTTGGATTTAAAGAAATCGCAAACATAATGAAAAAAGTCGAACTTAAACTCAAAAAAGCTCAAACTGCCGAAGTTATTATAGATGACGTTCTCGGCAATCCTGTAAACCTTGGAATTAATCCGAGATTGCTTTTCGCAGGAGAAGAGTCAGGCGGAATGATTATGGGCACAGAAGAACTAATCAAATCACAAAACGGAAGATTTGCAATTGCAATGAGAGAAAAAAGTGCAACTGAGGCAATTATTGTAGCATCTGCATTGATTGCAAAACTTCAAAAAGAACAAGTTTCATTGTCTGAATATCTTGTTCAAATCTTTGAAGAAAACGATATTATCGGACGTTTTGATACCCGTGTGGATATCGCTTACTACAACGAATCTGAACCTGATATCAACAAGTTGAAAGAGGAAAAAGTCCTAGGCGAAGCAAAACGTACTAAAAATGACCTTTTCTACCTATCAATGGCAATGGGCGTAAAAGAAGGTAAAATGACCCTTGACGACGTTAAAGAAGTTTTGAACGACGCATTCAAAAGCTTAATTTTTGACAACCTTGTTTCAATCAAATTTGTAGGTGATGGCACATACCTTGAATTTTCTGACAAATACATTGAAATCAGACCATCAGGAACAGATGCCAAGACTAAGGCTTATGGTGGCGGTTCTGACAAAGCTGTTCTTGAAACTTATGCCAATATAATGGGTAACTACTCAGGCGAAAGGACAGAATTACACAAAAAATTCATCAATGACAAATTCTACAACTCAACCAAAGATGAGGCAATGAAATATTACCTTGAATTTGTTGACAAAGACGCAAATAATGAACCGTTTGAAATTCCGGAATATAAATTTTAGGAATATTTAGTAAAACATATATATAAAATTAGAGCCTTGTTGAATTAACAAGGCTCTTTTACTTTCTTTAAGATTTAAGTTAAGAGTTTTATCTTTTTCGTAATTTCTTTTTAAACAAAGCTTTTGCGTGGTTGATTGCTTCTATTTCTGAAGAATATACTCCTTTAATCTGTTTTGTGATTTCGTACTGTTCTAATTGAGTTTTTACTGTTTCATTTTGAATTACCATTAAAACTTTAATATGTTGAGATTTTAAGCGTAAAATAATATCTTCCAATGCAAAAATTGCTGAAATATCAAGAGTGTCGTCTCCGTCATAAACAATAATTAAATAACGAGTTCCTAAAAATTCATCAAACTGCGAAATAATTTGAGTTGCAGAACCAAAGAAAAATGCTCCACTGATATGTACAACTCTTATTTTGTGATGAGAATCATGTTCCAAAACCTTTTCCAACTTCATTACGTCTTTGTCATAAATGATTTTATCGACAAGTTTTGCTTTATCTGCAACTCTTTTGGCATAAAGCAATGCAGAAAGAGTAATTCCCGCACCTACTGCAACAATTAAGTTATAAAAAACTGTCAGTAAAAAAACCAAACCTAAAACGTATAAATCATCTTTAGGCGCCAGCTTAATTACTTTTAGAAATTTCGTATCAATAATATCATAGCCAATTTTTATTAGAATTCCAGCCAAAACAGCCAACGGAATTTCAGCAACAAAACCTGAAAATTGATAAATCAGCAATATCAATATCAAAGAAGTTATAACTGCCGCAAATCTTGTTGTAGCACCTGTTTTTAATGCAGCGACTGTCCTCATTGTTGCTGCAGATCCAGCAAGATTACCTGTTAATGCACAGCAAATATTTCCTACTCCCTGCGCCGATAAAAGCCTTTTAGGAGGCACTTGTACTTTTGTAACAGAACTGCAAACCAAACCTGTTAGTAAACTTTCTGATGAAAAAATAATTGCCAAAATTATTGAATAATGAAAATATGCTATAAAATCATGTAAAGTTGTATGCGGGAGATGTACACTTGGCAAAGATACTGATACATTAGAGATTTTCGCGACATTCAATCCAAACCTTATAGAAATAAATGTACAAATAATCAGTGCTAATATTTGCGAAGGAACATATTTATTCCATTTTTTCGGGATACCAAAAACAATTAACAAAGCTAAAGCCCCTATCGCAAAAGCTTGTGGATTGAGAGAAGTAAAGGATTTAAAAATGGTTTCTAAACTTTCAATCGTATTTGAGCATGGCGAAAGCCCTAAAAGTGGATTTAACTGCATTATTATAATAATTACGCCAACACCATTCATAAACCCAGAAATAACAGGATATGGTACATATTTCACCACCTCCGGCAACTTTGTTAGAGACAACAAAATCTGCAAAACTCCAGCCATAAACATTATAAAAATTACTGCATCTACATTTTGATTTAAGGCATGCATTACAGAAGCAGTAACTATAGCAACAGGTCCTGTAACCCCAGATATCATAGGAATTTTAGTCCCTAAAACACCTGCTATAAAACAAAGGATTATTGCGCCCCAAATACCTGCACTTGCACCAAAACCGGTTGCAACCCCAAAGGCCAAAGCTTGCGGTAAAGTAATTATTGACGCATTTAACCCACCTAATACATCGCCTGCAAAAACTTGTAATTTTCCTTTTAAAATCATAGGGCAATTATAAATAAACTTTATGTTATAATCAAGTAAAAAAAGGGGAAATTATGAAAAACTTAAACAAACACATTGAACACACATTATTAAAACAAGATGCTAAATTAGAAGATTTTATAAAACTATTTAACGAAGCAAAAGAACACCAATTTTTAGGAGTTTGCATTAATCCTGCTTATGTAAAACTAGCTAAAGAACACCTAAAAGACAGTGATGTAAAAGTTGTTACAGTAATCGGATTCCCTCTAGGGGCTAACAGAAGCGATGTTAAAGCATTTGAAACTTCAAAAGCAGTTGAGGACGGTGCAGACGAAATTGATATGGTAATTAATGTTACAGCAATGAAAAATAAAGATTACGACTTTGTGGTAAATGACATAAAAGCAGTAAAAGCAGCTTGCCAAGACAAACCTTTAAAAGTTATTTTAGAAACAGATTTGTTAGAAAAAGACGAAATAAAAAAAGCTTGCGAACTTTGCATTGAAGCAAAAGCCGATTTCGTAAAAACATCAACCGGCTTTGTAAAAGGCGGAGTTGGAGCAAAAGCAGAAGATGTTAAATTAATGTACGAAACAGTTTCACCATATGGTTTGAAAGTAAAAGCATCAGGCGGAATTAGAGATAAAGAAGCAGCACTTAAGATGCTTGAAGCAGGCGCCGAAAGGTTAGGTACGAGTTCCGGCGTAAAAATCGTTGCATAAATATAGAAAACTCATACAAATTATACATCTATGCCTATTGGCATCTTTACATCAAATATTTTTGCCCATGCTATAATATTCATTAAGGAATAGAATATGGGTGATGAAGATAAACAGTTTGATGCCACACCGAGAAAACTCGAGCAGGCCAGAAAAGAAGGACAGGTTGTTAAATCAAAAGATTTTTCAACCGCTATATCTTTGCTTATTCTATTTTCTGTAATCTTTGGACTTGCTCCATTTATTTGGGATCAAATTGTCCAACTTTACACGCTGTTATATGAACAAATTCCTAATGCACACATTGACCAAGTCGGCATGACATATATCTTTACGATTACAGTCAAATGTGCAGCACTTATTATAGGTCCAGTGCTTTTTGTCGCTTGGTTTATTGCAATTATGGCAGACTTTATTCAGGTTGGACCACTTGTTGCAACTGCACCTCTTATGCCTAAATTGGACAAACTAAACCCGACAAAATATTTCAAAAACATTATGTCAATAAAAACCCTATTTGAATTATTTAAAAACATTTTGAAAGTTGTTTTGCTTGGTTACATTGGCTGGAGTGTTTATATGCAACATATTGAAAATATTCTTATGCTTGCAGCGATCGACAATAATTTTGCCGTAATGATTGAGTTCGGCAAATTAATCACAGACTTTATTTTTAAAGCTTGTATTGCTTTTTTAGTTATATCAGCTGCCGATTACGGGGTTACAAAATGGAAGTTTTTAAAAGATCAAAAAATGTCTTTTAAAGAAATTAAAGATGAATATAAAAATACAGAAGGTGACCCAAACGTAAAAGCAGCATTACGTCAACGCCGTATGCAAATGTTACAAAAAGGTATGATGGACGCAGTTCCGGATGCAGATTTTGTCGTAACAAATCCGACACACATTGCTTGTGCACTAAAATACAAAGCAGAAGAAATGGCTTCTCCAATGCTTATCGCCAAAGGAACAGAACTTATTGCCAAGAAAATTATCAAAATTGCACGAGAACACCAAATTCCTGTTATTGAAAATGCGCCTGTTGCCCGTGCCCTTTACAAAATGGTTGACCTTAACCAGCAAATACCGCCAGAATTATACAAAGCAATTGCAGAAATTCTGCTTTTTGTATACAAGTTGAAAAATACATCAAATAAAGGTACAATGAAATAAATTCTATGCTAGAATAAGTCTATAATCATGGTTATGCAAAATAAAAATAAATTACAAGAATATATAGACATAGTTCAAAAAGTTGCCAAAGTCGAGCACAGACGTATTCCTCAGCACATGGTAGATTATGAGGAATTAGTTTCTATCGGGATTTTGGCAGTTCAAGTTTTAATTAAAAACAAAACCCCAGAACAGCTTGACAGATATAATGCAGCGTACATTGCAACTGCCGTAAGATGGGCTATTAGAAATGAACTTAGAATTAGATATAAATGGTACTCTTTAAAACACAAATCTGATGAAGAAGTTGATCCGGAAGAAGCTGTAGAAGGCATGGATATGCAAAAGGCAAAAGTTCGTGAAGCTGTTTACGAAACTATTTTGTCAATTGACGGTTTAGCTGCTGCAGCGAGTGATAATGACTCTCCTTTTGACTTTTTAAAAGACCCGCATGCTCAGCCCGATGAGAATGCAGAAATTACTGAAATGGGTCGAATGATTAGAGCTGCAATCGCAAAACTTCCGCCCAAAGAGAGAACTGTTGTAGAATACAGATTTTACAGAAACATGCAAGTTAAAGATATTGCCAAACAGGTTGGATTATCTCCTTCTCGTGTAACACGTATTGTTCAGTCCTCTTTGAACACCGTTAAAGAGTATTTAAATCAGCACGAACAATATGGCTACTAGAAGTTCCTTTTTCTATTTATAACCTAGTCAACAACTGTAATTCTACCATCATCTTTTAATTCGATAGGTGCGTTTAGTTTTTTGACGTAATCGCAAGTCAATTTATCTTTATCGTAGTCAAATTTTTCGTCAATCTCACCTTTTTCGACTTTATTTTCTAACAAATTGTCTCCGCCTGATGCCAAAAAGTCATCTGTTGCAACAGTATAAACCTTGTCAGTCCTTGGATTATTGATATCAATAGGAACATCCTTTCCATCTTTATCAATAAACGTTACAGCTTTTAATTCTCCTGACTTGCTAACGGTATATTTCAACCCTGATGGCATAATTATACCAGGTTTATGCCCTGGATCATTGAAGGATTTCGCACTAGTATTCAAAGCATCAACAAGTTCTTTTTCTGTCAATTTCAATTTAACCATATTATTTTTCAGTGGAACAACTTCAAAAACTTGTTGAGAATCTAGAGGACCTGCTTCAAAAAAGCCTCTGATATTTCCAGCATTAATAATTGCTAAATCTGTGCCATATTCATTTCTTACAGCATCCATAATTAAAAATGCATTAGGGTTAGGATCTAGCAATCTATCTTTTGTCGGACCGGTTGCAGTTTTTACCTCACCTAAATGCTCTGGCTTACCCAAAATTTGTTCAAAAACACCTTTCAAAACTCTATTACGCTTGAATACATTTGACGGAGTAACATTATTTTGAACTTTTACAATAATTCCTTTATCATCATCCCAAGTGATTTTCAAATCGCCGAAATATTCTCCGTCTTTTCCGGCTTGCGTAATAACTACAGGCTCATTTGATTTTGAAGTTAATAAGTTTTTGCCTTTTTCAATTCCTTTTAACAAATCATGAGTATGACCACCAACAATTACATCAATACCTGAAGTTTCCTGTGCTAAACGTTGATCTTTTGTCAATCCACAATGAGAAAGAACAATTACTTTGTTAATTCCCTGTTTTTTATAGTCATCAACAGCGTTTTGAACATCCTTCAAAGTCTTTTCAAAATCGTCAACTCCAATTTGTTTTCTTGAATCATTATCTCGAATTCTTTCATGCAAATCCGGAGGAGCTAATCCAATAATCGCATATTTATGACCATTTTTTTCTAATACAAATGATTTTTCAATAATGCCGTCAAGCGGGTTACCTTTCGGAATTTGCAAATTCATACCTAGACTTTTAAATTTTGCACCTTTCTTGCTTTCTGCTATTTCCGGCGGATTTGCATCATATTCATGGTTCCCGTCGGAAGTAGCCTCTACACCAAGTGCATTCATATAAGTATTTGCAGCTTTTACAATATGAGCATCTGCACCGGCAGAGATATCACCTGCTGCTAAAACCAATTTGTCTGCTGTAGAATCTTTTGTGTTAAAGTCATAAAGCTCTTTGGCAGAATAAATTCTTGACATATTACCAAGTCTGCCATGGTTATCATTTATGTAAAAGATATCTGTTGTCGAATATTTTGGAGTCTTTTCTACTTTTTTATCTGATTTTTCAAATGTATCCTGTTTTGGTTGAGAATTCATTTGAATTGGAGCTGTCTGGTTAGCTTGAGCTGGAGTAACATTTGCTCTAAATGCTATCTTAGAAAAATTTGTTAATGATATATTCATATTTTTTCACCTTTTACTAAATTAAACATCATCAAGATTTTTTTTGCTGGAATTTCGTCTAATATTAACGAACATTAAGCAACTTGTCCAATTTGATTTCTTTCTAGGACAATTGTTCCAGCCGGAGTCGAATTTTGGGGTTGCATAACAACCTGTTGTGGAATCGAATGCTGCACGGGTTGAGCAACTATTTGCTGAGCATTCACATTTTGTGTTTGCTTTTTCATTTCTTTATATGTCTTAAGTCCTTCAACCCAGTTTTCTACTAAATTTACATCATCAGCAACAACAGATTGAGGGAGAGCTGCATGGTGAATTTTCGGAAGTAAGAAGTCTTCTGAATATTCAACCGCTTTAGATACATTATCATCAGTATCGTTGCAAATAAATGTCATTTTTCCGTTTTTATCAGTCCTTGTTCCTGTTATTGTAATTTCATGCCCATTAATAATTGTATTATTCGCATCAACTTGTGTATAGCCAATAATTACGTTATCACCAAGTTTTAGAGCATCTGTAATCTGCTTTTTCATCGTATTAAAGTCTGTCTCATATCCAACTAGTCTACCGTTTTCATCAACTGTTTGATAAGTAACAGACATTTTATTTTTATCTTCTACAACCGATTCTGTAAATGTTTTTTCAAATTCAATTAAACCTTTATCATTTTGATTAAATTTACCTTCTCTTTTATCAGTCAAAGAATCATAAGACTGTTGAGAACCAATTTGCATAAATGTTGACTGCATCAAAACATCCAATGAAGAACGTTCATATTTATCTCTATCTACTGTTTGAATATGAGCTCTTATAATAGCATTTTTATCTGGAGCAAATGTCAACTCTGCTTTATTAAAATCTTTTGCACTGTACGGAATCTCAAAAGCATTCAACAACCAAATTGCATCAAGTGTATTGTCTGCCAAATTGTTCATCTTAATCGTTTTTTGAACAGACATATTTGGAGAGCTCAAACCTTCCGCAAACCTTGCAAATTCAGCCGGATGTTTATCTGCTAAATTATATTCAATGCTTGAAGCTACACAAGTTCCAGAATGTTCAACATTGACATCCCCGGCTTTATCACCAGCCACAGCCTGAGCTTGAGATTGATATTGAGCTGGAATATTTCCAAACTGTTGAGTAATGGTATGCGGATCATAAATTGTATGAATAGTATCCTTCAAAGTTGTAACACTATCCAACCCCTGAGCTCTATCTGCAGTGGCTATTTTATATAAGTTATCAAGAGTTGTCGAATTATCATTAGAATCAGAATTCAATAAAGCACCTGTCTTTAACAAAGTATTTAAACGTTTTTTTGAATCTCTGTCTAATACTTTTAACAAAGTGTTATATTTTTCTTTTTCATCACTTGAAGAAAGCTCAGTTCTTAACCTAGAGGCCGTTAAAGCTTTATTGTATGGCACTTGAGTCATTTGAGGATTGCCAGCAGTAAAAGCAGGTACTGATGCTTGTGCAATTGGTTTTGACACATGCGATACGCCCACAGATTTTACTGTGTTATAATTATTGTATTGAGGGGTATCAATATTTAATGAGTACACAATCCACTCCACTACTACAATTATATAAAAAAGAAAAATAAAAAAAAATTGCTATATAAAAGCAAATTTAATTTACAAATGTTACAATTAGGGATAAAAATTTGAAAATAAAACCATTAACAAAAGAACAGCTAATAATTTCAGTCGATAGACTTACTCGTTTCAAAGAAACTGAAACAAAATATTTGCGAGTTTTTAAAGACATAATAATTAACAATCTCATTGAACCAAAAATAAAAAAACATGAACTTGATGAAATGGATTATTCTGAATTAACCAAGCTTGCACAGGAAATCATAAATTCATCAGTTCCACAAGAAGTAAATGACCTATATATCAATCAAAAACTTTATGAATATGAGAACTCTATTTTTAACATAAATGACGCATCTCAGACACTTTTAAAAAACCAAATAAACTATACTGCTATAGTAAAACTTTTGCCAACCGAGCTCCCAAATAATTTAAAATGGTTTAAGACTATTTCTCCCAACACTACTCAAAATAGCGATTTCGGATATCCCGTAAAAAAAGTGCTTTTATGTGAGGGAATTACGGAAGAAATTCTTTTACCGGTATTTTCAAAACTTTGCAATTTTAATTTTGATGAGCATGGCATACATATAATTTCTGCAGGCGGGAAAAACCAAGTTGTTAAATATTTTTACAACTTCGCAGAATGTTTAAAAATCCCAATTTTTGTGTTACTTGATAATGATGCGAAAAAAAACCTAGAAGAAATCCGGCCAAAACTTCGAAATATTGACAAAATCCACCTTTTAAAAAGTGGAGAATTTGAGGATATGTTACCTATTTCTTTAATCGCGCGCACCTTGAATTTTGCGACTCAAAACATCTCGATTGCTCCTATTGAAGGCTTACAAGAAAGCACCTCTAAGGTTGAGTTTTTAGAAGATTTTTTCAAACACAGAGGTTTGCACGAATTTAAAAAAGCAGAATTTGCAAATCTTGTAAAACAAAACATTAAAGATTTCAATGATGTTTCTGTTGAAATCCAAGAAATTATAAGCGAAATAAAAGGGACATATAGTCCCTTGAAAAATGGAGTTTAAAATTTGTTTTAAGTCTAATTTCCTACAAGTCTTAAAGCCTCTTGCAGAAGTTCTTTTTGAGATGAAATCAATTTGTTTGAAACATCCATTTGAACTTTTGCCATTTGGTAATATGAAATATTTGCTTTAAAATCTGCGTTTGACATTTCTAACAAGCCTGAACGAATTTCTCCAACACCTATTAACGGTTTTCCAGATTCTTCTGTTTCTAAAAATTGTCCTTCTTTAAACTCATACAAGGCTGCAGAATTGTTAAAGTTTCTTGTGGTAATTCTATATAAAGGCACAGAACGCTTTCCGTTATCGGCTTTCCCATAAATCGTTCCGTCATTTTTGATTTCATAATCATCATATTTACCCAAATATTTACCGTTATTCGGATCAATCCACATTTTTATATTAGTTGTAGGAATGTCAAGTGCTCCGCCTTTCATAGCTGTTTCTTGGTACAAATCAGATGTTATAGACTTTGTTCCTTGCATGATTTCACCCTTATCGTTCAAGATATAACCTTGAACAGTGTTGCCACTTCTATCTCTATAAACACCTTCTTTATCAAATGTGAATTCACCCAATCTTGTATAAATACTTTTTCCTTCTGAATTTTTTACTAAGAAAAAGCCTTTACCTTCAAGAAATACGTTTTCTTTAGAAGTACCTGGAGTAGATTTTCCTTGATCCATTTTTTTATTGTAATCATCAGAAATTGCACCACCTAGGAAGGTTTTAAAATTTACCTGCTGTTCTCTAAAACCCGGAGTATAAACGTTTGTCATGTTATGAGCAATAACGTCCATCCAGTTTGTTGTTGATTTTTGTGTATTTAAAGCCGTTACAAATGAATCATTCATTAATGTCTCTCCTTATTTTGACGTCTTTGCTGTTGTTGCTGACGAGAATTACTGTAACTTAATTGGGTATATGACAAATTCTGTTCATCAAATCTTTGTCTTAAAGATGAAATATTATTTCTCAAATACTGTTCAACCGCTTTATCCCCTGGAATAAAGTTTGCAGCCAAACTACCATCTTTATTTACTTTTATAATGACAGAAACATCTTTGTCAAAATCAATTCTGAAAGGTTGATTTGTTCTCATAGATTCTGCTAATTTATCCATCAATACAGATGAAACCTGTACATTTTGTTGAATATTTTGAGCGCCTTCTGCCATTTGCTCATTTATCTGGTTTGCAATACTTTTCATTGACATATCTGTATTCTGAACAAGATTTGCAAAGAAGTTCGCATCTGAATCAGACATATTTATTGCATCATAATCAATTGTTGTAGCAGAATTTACAGTAGACATCAAATCTTTTGTATTCAGCAAATCTTGAATATTCTGCGACAAAAGAGATTGACCTTCATTATGATATTTAAAATCGGTAAAATTAACACCGCCGGAATAAACATCCGAAGGCACAATATCATCAGGCTCTTTCAATTCTTCAGCGAGCTTATTAGCTTCCTTTGTGGAATCTTTTTGAGTTTTTTTGTCATTAGAAACTTGCTTATCATCTTTTTCAGAAACTTTTGAATCTTTAGTGTCTTCTGTTTTGGAAGCAGTTTTCATTTCATCTTCAAAAGATTTATCTGCTTTTGAACTACTGCTTGTTTTAGTAGATTTTGCAGAACTAACCTCAGACGCACTTGTTGCTGTTGTTGTTGAAGATGTACTTACATTCATTTTTTCTAACTACCTCCATCTATTTGTTCTAACTGTTTCAAAATCATGGCTTCTTCTTCTGCCTTTTCTTGACTTTGTCGAAAATATCTTGTTACACCTAATTCAGAATATTGTTTCAGTTCTGCCGCTTTTTCTTCTGCAATATAAGCTTCTCTGTTTTTTTCTTTGTGTTTTTCAAGGACTTTTACACCTTGTTCGAGTTTTACTAGCTTTCGTTTTTCTTCTTCCAATTTTTGTTGAAGTTCAACTCGAATAGCTTCTAACTGTTCAGCCTTATCCCAAAGATGAAGAAGATAATTGTCATATGTTTCATACATCATGGGATCTGCCATACGCATATTCTGTTTTGTTGCTTGAATTTCTTGTTCGTTACGCCGAATATTTTCTTCGGCTTCGTAAACTGCTTGTTGCGCCTTTTGTACCACCGTAAGCTGTTCTTCTTTTTTACGAATTCTGAAATCCAGAACCTTCTGCAATCTGTATCTGAAAGGCATTCTATACCACTCTTTTTAGATTATTATGACTTATTTTTGGAGTGTTATAATCATCTATATGAATGATTTAATGATTTCACGCAAAAAGTCAATCTAATATTGTTACACCAGTTCCAGCTCCACGATTTCGGTTTGAGTAATAATATCCTCTGTTTGTCTGTAATGCGGATCCTTCTCCATTTCCCATCATTGCTCTTTCTGCTTCAAAATAATCCATATAAGCAGGATCCATAGCAGGAGTAATTCCTGTTGGCATGCCTGCAAATTGATTTTTAAAATTTCCTAATAACGTATTTTTCCATCCTCCACCAAAGCCACCTGTAAATACCGGAGGACGATATGAATTTTGCGCAGAATAATTTTGTAATTTAGGGTTATATGCTTTGAAATTTTTCGAAGCAAGTTTTAATGTTTCAAAACGTTCCGCCAAATCCCCTTCTTGAACCGCACCAAAAAGTCGCTGTTCCAAACGCTCAATCCTATTTTTGGCACTATCGTATTCATAAGTTTGAAGCATAATTTGATTTTCCAATTTTTCTATTCCTGAAAACTGGTTAGCAACAAGTTTTTCAGAATTATTAACAACACTTTTTCGATTAACATTGCTTCTATAAATTACAGGCTTGCTATAATAATCTCCCATATAGGGTATATTATAATAGATTTGATTTTGTGGATAATAACCA
>ENA-ORPK01002464-ORPK01002464.1-human-gut-metagenome-genome-assembly--contig:-NODE-2464-length-12673-cov-2.759312_pt1 | contig 12673 bp, 11 predicted proteins | sample MGYA00242139_ERZ509068 | MGnify/ENA primary metagenome ERZ509068 (study PRJEB26280, sample SAMEA2338687) | human gut metagenome | biome: human gut; feature: human-associated habitat; material: faeces... | reverse complement strand
CTGGTATTCGTGGGAGCAGATCATGAGGTGACGGGAAGCTGCCATTATCTGCGGGCAGGAAGCAGAAACATTCTGGTGGATTACGGAATGGAGCAGGGAGCGAATGTGTATGAAAATATTGAATTACCGGTACAGGAATCCTGTATTGATTATGTGCTTTTGACCCATGCTCATGTGGATCATTCAGGTATGATCCCAAGGCTGATGGCAAGAGGCTTTCATGGGCAGATCCTGAACACGGAGGCTACTGCTGATCTGTGCAGCATTATGCTCAGAGACTGTGCCCACATCCAGATGCAGGAGGCGGAGTGGAAGAGCCGGAAGGCCAAGAGAAGCAAAAACGTGGAACTTCATGAGCCTGTATATACCATGGAGGATGCAGATGCCGCCATTAAACGGCTGGTTCCTTGCAGCTACGGGAAAGAAATAGAACTGTGTGAGGGGTTAAAGATCCGGTTTACGGATGTGGGACATCTTCTGGGATCTGCCAGCATTGAAGTCTGGGCAACGGAAGAAGGAACCACCCGGAAGATCGTTTTTTCAGGGGACATCGGAAACAAAAACCAGCCCCTGATCAAGGATCCCCAAAAGACGGCATCCGCAGACTATGTAGTCATGGAATCTACCTATGGAGACAGACTTCATGGGGAGAAAAGGCCGGATTATATCGGAGAGCTTACCAGGATCCTGCAGGAGACCTTTGACCGCGGCGGGAATGTGGTCATCCCCTCCTTTGCAGTGGGAAGAACCCAGGAGATCCTTTATTTCCTTCGGACGATTAAGGAGAAGCAGCTTGTAAAGAGACATGAGGATTTCCCGGTATATGTGGACAGTCCCATGGCTGTGGAGGCCACAGGGGTTTTCCACAAGAACGAAAGCAGCTGCTTTGACGAAGAGGCGCTGAACCTGGTCAATCAGGGGATCAATCCCATTTCCTTCAGGGGACTGCGACTTTCCATCACCAGCGATGAATCCAAGGCGATCAACTTTGAAAATACACCCAAGGTGATCATTTCCGCCTCAGGCATGTGCGAGGCAGGAAGGATCCGCCATCATTTAAAGCATAATCTGTGGAGGCCGGAGTGTACCATTTTGTTTGTGGGCTACCAGGCAGTAGGAACCCTGGGGCGTTACCTGGTGGAGGGAGCAAAGGAAGTAAAGCTCTTTGGAGAGAGCATTGATGTACGGGCAAGTATTATGACCCTGGAAGGGCTCTCCGGGCATGCAGATAAAAACGGACTTATTGAGTGGATCGAAGGATTTGAACAAAAGCCCAGAAAGGTCTTTGTGGTTCATGGAGAGGATCAGGTCTGTACTTCTTTTGCAGAGTGTCTGCAGGTAGAACATGGGATCAAGGCTTATGCTCCTTACAGCGGCACAGTCTTTAATCTTCTTTCCGGAAAACTGGAATATGAAGCGCTGCCTATCCCTGTAAAGAAAAAGACCAAGGCAGCCTCCGATGTATTTGGCAGACTGGTGGCAGCAGGACAGAGGCTTGTTGCGCTGATCCAGAAGAAAGAAGGCGAGGCAAATAAGGATCTGGCAAAATTTGCAGATCAGATCAATTCCCTGTGTGATAAATGGCAGTAAACCTAGAATAATTTACAAAAAGCGCCGCAGAGCATAGCAGGGAGAAAGGACGCAGGCGCGGCCTTGCGGGCTGTTATGGGCGCTTTGGAATGGAGAGAAAATGAGCCTGGCAGATGAGATCTTTATCAAAATGTGCAGGGATATTTTGGAGAATGGAACCAGTACAGAGGGAGAAAAGGTCCGTCCCCACTGGGAGGATGGAACTCCTGCTTATACCATTAAGAAATTCGGAGTGGTCAACCGGTATGACCTTTCAAAGGAATTTCCCATTATGACCCTGCGAAGGACGGCGCTTAAAAGCGCCACAGACGAAATGCTGTGGATCTGGCAGCAGAAGTCCAATAATATCCATGATCTTCACAGTCATATCTGGGATGAATGGGCAGATGAGGACGGTTCCATAGGAAAGGCATATGGTTATCAGCTTGGAGTGAAGCATCAGTATAAGGAAGGGATGATGGATCAGGTAGACAGAGTGATCTATGACCTGAAAAACAATCCTTTCAGCAGACGGATCATGACCAATATTTATGTGCATCAGGATCTTCATGAAATGAATTTATACCCCTGCGCTTACAGCATGACCTTTAATGTGACACAGAAGAAGGGGGAGGAAAAGCTGACCTTAAATGCGATTTTAAACCAGCGCTCCCAGGATGTGCTGGCGGCAAATAACTGGAATGTGGTACAATATGCTGTGCTGGTGCATATGCTGGCGCAGGTCTGCGGCATGCAGCCAGGGGAGCTTGTGCATGTGATCGCAGACGCCCATATTTATGACAGGCATATTCCGATCATCAAGGAACTGATCGAAAGAACACCCTATCCGGCGCCTAAGTTTACCTTAAATCCGGAGGTGAAGGACTTCTATCAGTTTACAAGGAATGACGTCAGTCTGGAACATTATGAAACAGGGGAGCAGATTCAGAATATTCCCATTGCGATCTGAAAATGCATCCGGCGGAGGAAACCATGAATTTAATTGTTGCAGTAGATGAAAACTGGGCCATCGGCTATCAAAATGAGCTTTTGGTCAGCATTCCGGCGGATCATAAATTTTTCCGTCAGGAAACAACCGGAAAGGTAGTGGTGCTTGGAAGAAAAACATTAGAGACCTTTCCCCAGGGGCTGCCCTTAAAAAACAGAACAAACATTATTATGTCAACCAATCCCGGGTATCGGGTGAAGGATGCCACTGTAGTGCACAGCACGCAGGAGCTGCTTACAGAGCTGAAAAAATATAAGGATGACGAGATTTATGTGGTAGGAGGCGCCAGCGTTTATCGGGAGCTTCTGCCATATTGTAATGTGGCGCATGTGACCAAAATAGATCATGCTTATCATGCAGACGCTTATTTCCCGGATCTGGACAAGCTGCCGGAATGGAGAGTAACAGCGGAAAGCGAAGAACAGACCTATTTTGACATAACCTATCATTTTCTAAAGTACGAAAGGGCGTATCAGACATGATGAAAAAGCAGATCGGAATTTTTCTCCTGACAGCAGGAATGCTTGCAGGACTTGTGGGCTGTGGGGGGAATGCCACAGACGCGCAGGAGGTATCACAGGAGGAAACAGAACAGGCAGAAAACGTCTCCAAACAGGAGGAAGCAGAAGAAACTGAGCAGGCAGCCGAAACAGAGGAAACGGCAGAGGAAGAAAAGACAGAGGACGGTAAGATGGCAACCGGTGCAGATGTGACCATTCCGGAGCTTTCACCGGAAGCAAAGGAAATACCGGATAATGAAGCCCTTGCCTTTATAAAGGATATGAAGGTGGGATGGAACCTTGGCAACACGCTGGATGCTTACAGCGATGGCGCAAACTTTAAGGATGAATTAAAGACGGAGGAATGCTGGGGCAATCCGGTGACCACCAAGGATATGATCGATTCTGTGAAGGAAGCCGGTTTTGATACCATCAGGATCCCGGTGACCTGGCATGGACATGTATCCCGGGAAGGGGATCGGATCGTGGAAAGCCGGGTCTGGCTCGACCGTGTAAAGGAAGTAGTGGATTATGCCTATGACAACGGAATGTATGTGATCGTCAATACCCACCATGATCTGGGAGAGGAAGGGTATTATCCGGACAGTGATCATTATGATCAGTCCGAAGCTTTTTTGAAAGCAGTATGGACCCGCATGGCAGAGACCTTCCGGGATTATGATGAACATCTGATCCTGGAGTCCTTAAATGAGCCCAGGCTTTCTGCAAATCCTACCTATGAATGGAATTTCCAGGCAGGCGTTAAGGAGTGTCAGGATGCAGCAGACTGCATCAACAGGCTGAACCAGGCGTTTGTGGACACGGTAAGGGCTACAGGCGGAAACAATGCAGACAGATATTTACTGCTGCCCGGCTATGATGCAGCCCTTGCAGGGGTGGCAACGGATCTTTACAAGCTGCCACAGGACAGTGCGGACAATAAGCTGATCGTTTCCGTACATGCCTACACCCCTTATAATTTTGCGCTGCAGGCAATGGGGGAGAGCGGAGCTGTGGACAGCTTTGACATTGGAAGCACATCCAGCACAAAGGATATTGACGATTTGATGGACACCCTTTATACCAAGTATGTTTCCCAGGGGATACCGGTTCTCATCGGGGAATTTGGCGCAAGAAATAAGGATAATAATATTCAGGACCGTGTAAATTACTATGCATATTATGTGTCGGAGGCAAGAGCCCACGGGATCAGCTGCTGTATCTGGGATAACGGTTCCTTCAGCGGAAACGGGGAGCAGTTTGGAATGCTGCGCAGATATGTAGGAAAATGGTTCTATTCTGAAATCCTGGATACCGTTATGAAATACGCTTAAGCGGACAGCGCATATTGACTTTTGCGTCAAATAGGATAATAATAAAAAGGATTTCTGGTAAAATAATTCACATAAGAGGGAGTGCGATCTATGGAAAAGAAAAATATTGACTGGAAAAATCTTGGATTTGGCTATATTCAGACAGATTACAGATTTGTTGCCAACTACAAGAACGGCGCATGGGATGAAGGAACACTGACAGAGGATCCCAATGTTGTGATCAACGAGTGTGCGGGCGTATTACAGTATGCACAGACTGTATTTGAGGGAATGAAGGCTTATACAACAAAGGACGGCCGTATCGTAACCTTCCGCCCTGACTTAAACGGCGAGAGAATGGAGCAGAGTGCAGCTCGTCTGGAAATGCCCATTTATCCCAAGGATAAATTTGTGGAAGCCATCATAAAGACTATTAAGGCAAATGAAGCTTATGTGCCTCCTTATGGAAGCGGAGCAACGCTTTATGTGCGTCCTTATATGTTTGGCAGCAACCCTGTGATCGGAGTAAAGCCGGCAGATGAATATCAGTTCCGTGTTCTGACCACACCGGTTGGCCCTTACTTTAAGGGCGGCGCAAAGCCCATTACCATCCGTGTCTGTGATTTTGACCGTGCAGCGCCAAGAGGAACCGGACACATTAAGGCAGGACTTAACTATGCCATGAGTCTGCATGCGATCGTAGATGCGCATAAGCAGGGCTATGATGAGAATATGTATCTGGATGCAGCTACCAGAACAAAGGTAGAAGAGACCGGCGGTGCAAACTTCCTGTTTGTCACAAAGGACGGCAAGGTAGTAACCCCTAAGTCAAACAGTATCCTTCCTTCCATTACCAGACGTTCCCTGATCCAGGTAGCAAGGGAATATCTGGGACTTGAAGCAGAGGAGAGAGAAATCTATCTGGATGAGCTGAAGGATTTTGCAGAGTGCGGACTTTGCGGAACAGCAGCAGTGATTTCCCCTGTAGGCAAGATCGTAGATCACGGCAAGGAGATCTGTTTCCCCAGCGGCATGGAGGAAATGGGCCCTGTTACAAAGAAGCTTTACGAGACCTTGACCGGAATTCAGATGGGAACCATTAAAGCGCCTGAAGGCTGGGTAGTAGAGATCCAGTAAAGAGTCTGAAAAGATAACTCTGACTTATATCACTTATAATAAATATTGATTTTACTTATGATACGGATTTGTGTATAATCATAAAGTAAGAACTGAGAGAAAGCAGGTTTTTACACCTGCTTTTTTCATTGGCATCTAGGTCTGCGTCAGCACTGCATCCGCAGGCCGGTGGGAGAGAGAAAGCAGTGCAGAAATGAGGAAGAAAATGGTTAAAGCAGTGGTAGGAGCCAACTGGGGCGACGAAGGAAAAGGGAAGATTACGGACATGATGGCACAGGAAGCCGATATCATCGTCCGGTTTCAGGGTGGTGCAAATGCAGGGCATACCATCGTAAATAATTACGGAAAATTTGCCCTTCATACATTGCCGTCAGGCGTGTTTTACGGACATACCACCAGCATTATCGGAAATGGCGTTGCGCTGAACATTCCGGTTTTGATGAAGGAGATCAAATCCATTACGGACAGAGACGTACCCATGCCGAAGATCCTGGTATCTGACAGGGCGCAGATGGTAATGCCCTACCACATTCTTTTTGATCAATATGAGGAAGAAAGGCTGGGCAAGAAATCCTTTGGTTCCACCAAGTCCGGAATTGCTCCCTTTTATTCTGATAAATATGCGAAGATCGGCTTCCAGGTAAGCGAGCTTTTTGATGAGGAGACCTTAAAGGAAAAGGTGGGCAGAGTCTGTGAACAGAAGAACATCCTTCTGGAGCATATGTACCATAAGCCTCTGATCGATCCCGCAGAGCTTTTAAAGACACTTCATGAATATAAGGAAATGATCGCACCCTTTGTCTGCGATGTATCTTCCTTCCTTGATAAGGCGCTTAAGGAGGGAAAGACCATTCTCTTAGAGGGACAGCTTGGAACCCTGAAGGATCCCGATCATGGAATTTATCCTATGGTGACCTCTTCCTCCACGCTGGCAGCATACGGCGCCATCGGTGCTGGAATTCCCCCTTATGAGATCAAGCAGATCGTTACAGTCTGCAAGGCATATTCTTCTGCTGTAGGAGCAGGTGCTTTTGTTTCGGAAATCTTTGGAGATGAGGCAGATGAGCTTCGCCGCAGAGGAGGAGACGGAGGAGAGTTTGGCGCTACCACAGGACGTCCCAGACGTATGGGATGGTTTGACTGCGTAGCATCCAAGTATGGATGCCGTCTGCAGGGAGCAACAGATGTTGCCTTTACGGTTCTGGATGTACTTGGCTATCTGGATGAGATCCCGGTATGCGTAGGGTATGACATTGACGGCGAGGTGACCACAGACTTCCCAGTCACCTGGAAGTTAGAGAAGGCAAAGCCGGTACTGAAAACGCTTCCCGGCTGGAAATGTGACATCAGAGGCATTAAGAGCTTTGAAGAGCTTCCGGAAAACTGCCGCAAGTATGTAGAATTTATTGAACAGCAGATCGGATACCCGATCACCATGGTTTCAAACGGCCCCGGAAGAGAGGACATTATCTACAGAAAAAGTCCTTTGAAGTAATCGGGTAAGAGGCTGGCAGGAGCCGCAAGATAATAGAGCAGTAGGATCAGGGGGCATACATGGATTTAAATTCCGTTGGTGTGACCCCTTTTATTATTTTAAACATGCGGATAAAAGAGGAAAGGCTGTCAAAGCCGGATCTGAGAGAAACCTCGGTTACCGTCAGGGAGGGATCGATCAGAAGGCTTTCGGCATAAGCAATCCGCTTCTGGTTTACATATTTATAATAGGAAACATTGGTAAAGCACTTGAACAGACGGCTGAAATGGTACTTGCTGAAGCCTGCGATCTGGGCGGCCTCGTCAAGGGAAATGTTTTCCGTACAGTGTTCATTGATATATTCACAGATGGATACAAATTTTTCTGTATATTCTTTTTTCTTGGAGCTTCCACCCGGGAAGTTTCGTCTGGTGGGGGAATATTCCCTGCCGATCCACACAAAAATTTCAATCAGCTTGGCGTAAACGGAGGCCTCAGACATGGGAGCATCCGAATAATACTCATCCTTAATGCTTAGCATGAGGTTCTGGATATGCTCATGGGCAGGGCGGGATTCCTCAGGCGTGATCAAAAGCGCCGGAGCAATGGTGGACAGAGTGGTTTCCAATTCCTTGATGCGGCGCAGGATCGAATAGTCCGCCTGAAAGATCAGACGCTCGCCGTAGGGAGGGGCCTCCAGAGAGTGGACCACCCCCGGATTGATTACAAGGATGTCCCCTTCCCGCAAATGGTAGGGCATGTCGCTGCAGACGGCATGATAGGAATTTACGGTGGGCATGATGATCTCTAAGGGAGAGTGCCAGTGCTTGGGATAGTTTTCCGCTTCGTCATTGTTGTAAAGCCGAAGGTTCGTATCTTCTTTAAATTGAACCGTTTCCTGGATACCATTTAAAATCTCGATCATGTACGTTCATTTCCCCTCATAAGTTGTGCGTAAAAAATGCTATTTTAAATAAAAATAAAATACTTCCTAATGTAACTATATTAGCACTGAAATATCAAAATGTACATAAGAAAACGCTGATATTACATTTTTGTATACAAATTTGCTATTACTAATTAAACGAAAAAGAAAAAACTGAGAAAAATTGACACAAAAAAAGAAAACATGATAGCAAGAATTAATAATCAATGAGCAACTTTTATAAAGAAAGAAAAAAGACACCTTGGTATAGTAGAAGTATATCAAGGGGTTATGCTTCGTATAGAAGCAAAACGAGATAAAGGAGGACTTCTTATTATGAGAATGAAGAAGGTAGTAGCAGCGCTCCTTGCATCTGCAATGGTTGTAACCAGCCTGGCAGGTTGCGGAGCAAAAGAAGCATCAGGTGGAGATGTAGTAGAGATCAAGTGGATGTTCTGGGATGACCTGGAAGCTACAGATGATCTGATTTCTAAGGGTTATGCACAGGTAATCGAAAGATTTAACCAGCAGTATGAAGGAAAATACCATGTAACCCCGATCACCACCAATCTGGAAGAGTATGATACCAAGCTGAACGCACTGATCGCAGCAGGTGACTGCCCGGATGTATATATTTGTAATCCCGGTCCGAACCTGACTACATATGTAGAGGGCGGCGCAGCAGCAGACCTCACAGATATTCTTACAAACCAGGAGAAAGACTGGTACGGAAACTTTACAAAAGGTATCTTTGAAAGAATGACCTATGACGGCAAGATTTATGCAGTACCTACCAACTTTGCTGCAGCTCTTGTTTTCTACAACAAAGAGATCTTTGAAGCAGCAGGTGCAGAGGTTCCCACTACTTATGATGAGTGGCTTGCAACATGCCAGAAGATCCAGGATGCAGGCTATACACCGATTTCCTGTTCCGCAGGTACTGCTTGGTGCTTATCCATGATCGCAGGTTACCTTTGTGACAGAGCCGGCGGCCCTGACAACCTGAAGAATGCAAATGAAGGAACCGGAAACATGTGGAATGATCCTTCCTTTATCAATGCAGGCGAGAAGTTTCCCAGTACTTCCAGTCCACAGCAGCAGGTGATTCCAATGACCAGGCTACAGCAGCTTTCTATAACGGCGAAGCAGCAATGCTGGTTCAGGGTTCCTGGGCAATCGGACAGATCAACGGTGCAAACCCTGATTTTGAAAGCAAGTGTGGTGTATTCTCCTTCCCTGCAATCGAAGGCGGAGCAGATCCTAACCGTATGATCGTTAAGACAGATAACCTTGTTATGAGCTCTACAACAAAGAACCAGGATGCTTGTATCGCACTTATGAAGTGCTTTACCGATGAAACCGCTCAGAAGTATACTGCAGAGGTTGGCGGTAAGATCCCGGTTATCGATGTTAAGTATGACGAGTCCAAGGCTCCTGCACAGCTTGGCTATGTAATGGATATTCTTTCCAAGTCTACAGGTACATTCGGATTTTATAATGAGTCTCTTGCTTCCGTAGAGGCTGGTGACTGCTTCGACAATGCAATGGTTGATCTGTTCCTTGGCAGCGTAACACCTGAGGAAGCGTTTGCAACCGTACAGAAATTCTACGAAGAGAACGTATATAACAAATAAAAAAGCAGAAATGCTGGGGGATTAAGAAAATCAAAAGTGGATACGGGGTTGGTAAAGCTGCCAATCCCGTTTCCAATAGGAAAAGCGCAGGAGGGGCATATGGACAAAATTTTTAGGGACAAAAAAGCCATAGCAATTTTTATTGCACCTGGCATTTTGCTTTTTACCTTGATACTGCTCGTGCCGATCTGTCAGGCTGTTTATTACTCCCTGTGTGATTGGAACGCACTGACTAAGCCGAATTTTATCGGACTTGGCAACTACATAAAGCTTTTTACCAATGATGATACGATGCTGACAGCACTGAAAAACTCTCTGTTCTTCATGGTGTTTTCAGCGGTGACACAGCAGATTTTAGGACTTTTGTTTGCAGCCCTTTTGACCAATATCAAAAAGGGCAGAAATTTCTTTAAGAACGTTTATTATTTACCTAACGTACTTTCATCAGCAGCGCTCGGACTTTTGTGGTCCTTCCTGTTTAACCCCAGAATGGGAATTAATCAGGTGCTGGCTCTTTTTAATGTAGAAGGTCCCCTGTGGTTAATGGATACCAAGGGATTTATCATTCTGCCTATGTGGGTCATTGCATTTGTGGCCATGTGGCAGTATACCGGTTCGACTATGATGCTTTATATGGCGCAGATCACGGGGATTTCCAATTCGCTTTATGAAGCTTCCTATATAGATGGTGCAAGTAAATGGCAGTCTTTCCTGCACATTACGCTGCCGCTTATCAAGCCCATGGTGGCAACCACACTTTCCCTGAACTGCATCGGTTCCCTGAAGTTCTTTGATCTTGTGTACAACATGACGCAGGGCGGACCGAACCACAGGTCAGATGTGCTTGCAACACACCTTTACAATGAAGGCTTCCAGTATTTCAAATACGGCTACGCCAGTGCCATCGGTATCGTGCTTTTGATCCTTTGCCTGATCGTTACCTTCCTGGTAAACCGGTTTGTCAAAGTGGAAGACTATGAGATGTAGGAGGGAAAGCAGATGAAGAAAATGAAGATACGTCCTTTGACGGTTTTAATTTATATCATGCTTTCACTGATCGTGGTGGTTTATCTGGCACCGCTTCTGTGGATGCTCTCTGTTTCCTTTAAGACGAACGCAGAGGTATTTGCCTCACCCTTTGGGCTGCCCGAGGTTTTCCAATGGGATAACTACTATGTGGCGTGGACGGCAGGAAAGCTGGGGATTGCCACACTGAATTCTGTTTTGGTCTGTGGGATCACCCTGATCGCCAGCATGCTGATCGGTTCCATGGCTGCTTTTGCCATTGGACGCATGCGCTGGAAGCTGGCAAATCCTACACTGACATATTTTATGATCGGAATGATGATCCCGGTTCACTGCGTATTAATCCCTCTGTTTGTAAGATTTTCAAAGCTGGGGATGACCAATAACCTTTTGACGCTGATACTGCCCTATGTGACCTTTTCCCTGCCTATGACCATTTACATCATGGTGGGATTTTTCAAGGGCATGCCGGGAGAGCTGTTTGAAGCTGCCTGTATCGATGGATGTTCCATTTACAGATGCTTTTTCAACATTGCGCTGCCCCTAGCAAAGACAGGACTTTTTGTAACCGGTCTGATGACCTTTGTCAATAACTGGAACGAACTTTTGCTTGCCATGGTATTTATCTCTGATGTAAGCAAAAAGACCCTTCCGGTTACGCTGACTTATTTCGTTGGGCCTTATTCTACCAACTATGTACAGATGTTTGCAGCTATTGTCATTGCAGTTGCGCCTACCATTCTTGTTTACTGCTGCTTCAGTAACCAGATCGTAGAGGGACTTACAGCAGGTGCGGTAAAAGGCTAAAGACAGATTGAAAAGGAATATTTTCGGTGGTAAGATGATAATCAAAAGTACAAACAGCTCATGACCGGGAGCCTGATATGGCAAAAGGGTTATGGAGCAGCGTTTGCAAAACGGAGATCATCATGAACAGAAATTATTCCAAGGAACTGGAACAGATATTAGCATTAAATGAAAATAAAGGGAAGAAGCTGTTTCTCCATAGCTGCTGCGCACCCTGCAGCAGTTATGTGCTGGAATATCTTCGTCCCTTTTTTCGCATTACGGTCTTTTACTACAATCCCAATATCAGTGAGGAAGAAGAGTACCAAAAAAGAGTACAGGAGCAGAAGCGCCTGATCCGGGAATATAATAAGAAAACGGAGGAAGGATATCCCATCGAGGTCATAGAGGGAGATTATGACAAAGCCCTTTTTTTTCAGAGCGTGAAAGGCTTAGAGCGCTGCAAAGAAGGGGGAGAAAGATGCTTTGCCTGTTATGAGCTGCGCCTTCGGGAAACGGCAAGAAGGGCAAGGGAGCTTCATATGGATTTCTTTACCACTACGCTTACCATCAGTCCTCTTAAAAATGCCGCAAAATTAAATGAGATCGGAGAGAGGCTTGAAGCAGAATATGATATTCCGTTCCTTCCTTCTGATTTTAAGAAAAAAGACGGCTATAAAAGATCCATTGAGCTTTCCAGGGAGTATGGCCTTTACCGGCAGGATTACTGCGGCTGTGTCTTTTCCAAACAGGAAAGGCTGGCGCAGCAGTCGAAGGAACAAAATCCCGGAGGATGAAAAGTACAGGGAAATTCTTGCGTAAAACTATGGAAAATGTTAGGATGTTGGTAGCTGCCAGCAGGCGGCTACCTATTTTATGTGATAAGAAATTGCTCATAAAAGCATACTTTTTATATGGAGGAAACAGAACATGAAAAAGTTTCTGGATTTGATTTCAGAAGAAATGAAGCAGGCCTTTGAAGCGGCAGGCTATGAAAGGGAGCTTGGAAAGGTGAGCCTGTCTAACCGGCCTGATCTTTGTGAATATCAGTGTAACGGGGCAATGGCAGCGGTCAGGGAATATAAAAAGGCACCGCTTATCATTGCGGAAGAAGTTGCGGCAAAATTAAAGGAGAATCCGGTGTTTTCCATGGCGGAAGCGGTAAAACCGGGATTTTTGAACTTAAAACTCTGCGACGCGTTTGTCGCAGAGTTCATGAATGACATGGATGCAGATGCGCGTCTCGGCTGTGAAGAGGCAAAGGAGCCGAAAACAATCATCATTGATTACGGCGGACCGA
>ENA-ORPK01002460-ORPK01002460.1-human-gut-metagenome-genome-assembly--contig:-NODE-2460-length-12683-cov-2.998654_pt1 | contig 12683 bp, 6 predicted proteins | sample MGYA00242139_ERZ509068 | MGnify/ENA primary metagenome ERZ509068 (study PRJEB26280, sample SAMEA2338687) | human gut metagenome | biome: human gut; feature: human-associated habitat; material: faeces... | reverse complement strand
TTGCATGTATGAAGCACGCCGCCAGCGTTCGTCCTGAGCCAGGATCAAACTCTCCATTGTCAGAAAGTTATTATTTCAACCTGTAAACAGGTTGTCTTAGCTCATTACTTTTTTGTCCTTATCATTTCGTTTTTTAGAATTAACAAAGTATTTTGTTTCAGCTATTCTGTTGTCAAAGTGCATTTTCTTTTAAATCTTCGACCGCTTCTTTCGAAACCCTGCAACGCAGGCACAATCTCTATGAATATATCAATTGGGGTTTACTTTCTTTTATATATCAGATGCATTCAAATTATTTTTTAATTTCTAATTGCTAGTGTCATCTGCATTTATTATCTTATATCATCAATTTTGTTTGTCAAGCACTTTTTAAAATTTGTTTAAAATCTCTTAACTCTGATGATTTTTAGAAAGTTCGCTGTGCACTGGGCACGTCTTTAATTGTATGCAAAAGAAAATTTAAAATCAAGCCCATGTTCTCATGTTTTTTTCGTGTTTTTTTAAAAATTTTATAAACCTTTTTACAGCAAGGTTTTTAGTGCTTTACAAAAATTCATAATCATCCAAAACTCACACTATACCATGACGAAAGCATGCTTTTTATATTCACAAATTTCTCATTTTTTTGTATGAGTTATTTTCATGCTCTATAATATATACTTATATAAAAATAGAGTAATAGTATTTTTTATAAGGAGAAAAAACATGAACAAAAACGTAAAAAAACTTGTATTATCTTTATCAGTTTTAATAGCATGCTCATGCGCAGCGTATGCGGATGGAAACGCTTTCACTCCACTAAACTTTGAAGATGCTTACACAAACTCATCAACAATCAGAACAACTGCAACAACTACTAGCGCAAAACCTGCAAACACAGTTTCTAAAGCATCTTCAACAACTGTTTCATCAGAAGAACCTGCGGGTAATGCTAAAATGCAAAATGCGATAATCCAACTTGATAACGCTCAAGTTGATGTTAGAAATGAATTGTTAAATTACAAAACAAAGTATTCTGACGTAGATGCACAATACACTGCAGTTAAAGCCGAAAGAAAAGCTCTTAACAAACAAGTAAAAACACTTGAACGCAGAATTAAAAAAATTGACAAACAAAAAGAAAATATAAGAAAAAACATGTTATAAAAACATGCTTACCCGAATAAGCAAATTTTTAGCCTCACCAAATTGGCGAGGCTTTTGTTTTATTTTATTATCTACAATCAAACATCTTGTGGCACAATATATTTCAATTTTACTTTTGCATAATCATTATCCAATGTTGCATACGCATATTCTTTCATATCAATAGTTTCACCATTTTTTATGTTAAGTCGTTTTTTATACAACTTGTACTCAGAAAAAAGTCTGGGGTTTCTCCTATTGAACGAAATACATTTTGCCAGCGACAATTTTGAAATTAGACCTACACCTATTATTGTGTATTAAATATATAGAATTCAAAAATAACCTTTTGTTAAACTTTATTAATCATTTCCGCTATAAATTCTTATATAGTTCCAATACGTTCTAAAAACTTTTTTAACATAATTTTGTGTTTCTGAATACGGAATTTGCTCTACAAATTCATCTGTATCATTGTAATACAAAGCAGTTTTCCATCTTTGAATAGAACCAATTCCTCCATTATAAGCCGCAACTGAAGAAATATCCTGTCCCTCTAGATTACGTTTCAAGAACAAATAATAATAGTTACCTAATTTTATATTCATGCTTGGATTAAACAAAGCTTCCGAAACATTCATGCCCAGTCCCATTTTTGCATTAACTTCGCTTGCCGTACTAGGCATAATTTGCATTAAACCGCTTGCTCCAACAGCACTTTGCGCCAATGGATCAAAGTAACTTTCTTCTCTTGCAAGTGCCAGCATTAAAGGAGCGTTATTGCCAGTTTGCCCCGCAAATTTCTGAATATTGTCGTAATAAACCACCGGATAGACCAAACGCCATCTTAAATCGTATTTATCAGGCTTGTTTTGAATTTTTTCCATCGCATCACGAGCAACAAGCATGGAATTAGAATAGTCTCCTTTTTTATAAAGAACCCAACTGCGAACAAAGTCGTCGCCAGTCAATTCATTTACGACATCATAATCTTTTAAATCCACAAGTTTTACAATAATATTATTGCGAGTATATTTATAAGGATAAACGACAGTTTTTGGAGTCAAAGAATTTGCAATCAACGGTCCACGCATGCGACTTAATCTCAAATACGCTCTATATGCATAATACGAATCCGGATATCTTGTAATTACTGATTTATAGTAGCTCGTATATTCGTTATAACTATTTGTTTTTTCCGCGATTCTACCAAGCCAAAACATAATCATTGGTGCAGAATTTGAGTCAGGAAATTTTTTCAAATGATCCAAGCCAATTTTTCTTGCACTTTGCAGATCGCCTGATTTTACCTTAGCAAAAAATATATTTGATAACGCATCTGCAGAAAATTTCCCATTTGGATATTTCAAATACAAATTACTATAGCAAGACGCTTTATCATTTTGCCCGACATCTTGGCATTTCAAGCTCAACAAATAGTCTCTACCTTTTCCGCTAGAAAGCCCTAATAACCTATCAACACCTTTGCTTTTTGAATCAGACAATTTCAAATATATATCGACAGCATCATAAATTCCTTCGTCTGTAACATACTGTGAACGCTTTTGCAAACCGTTTTCAGTTAAAAACTTTGCCCTTGGGTAATTTTTCATTGCATAAGAATTTTTTACATCCAAGGTCCAATTTTCATTCATATCAGATTTTTGTATAAGCTTTTGAGCCCCTGTATAATCTTCAAACAAATAACAAGAATTTGCCATCAAAAGATAATCATCTTTATTTATACTATCAACAAACTCAGTCCAATGTTTTACTGCAGTAAGAGCATGCCTGCCGGAAGGAGCTTTTGTTAAGTAATGTCTGAAATAATTTTGTACATCATCTTTTACTGATGTAGGAATAATTTTAGCGTTTTTATACTGATTTACTAAAATCACACCGAGATAATATTCCGAAGCAATAGCATAATCAGTATTTGGCGCATTATGAATTACATTTTCAAAATATTTTTTAGCTAATTGTGGACGACTCTCAACGAGTTTTTGCCCTGCAAGATAGCGCGAACGTACACTTAATTTGTGCCTTGGATAATTATTGAATAATATCTGATACTGCTTTAGTTCAGATTTGTCATCGCCAAGCATTTTGGCGCACTCAGCCCTATGATAAATCGCAATTGGTTTTAAACTTGAAAAAAGAGAAACTTTAGAAAATAAATAATAAGCGTTTTGATAATCCCCTTTTGAAAAATCTTCTAACGCAGAAGAATAAATCGCATCAGTCTTAGATTGAGGCTGATACAACACTGCTACACCTAACCCAAAAGCCAAAACTGCTGCCAAACTTATTCCGGCTATAACTCTCTTTTTATTATCCCAATCAAACATTATATTTACATAATAACAAAAAACATTTTTTTATTCAAGAAATGTAACAGCGCTTAATTTTTTAGATTTATTTTATAAAGAAAAGTTACATTAAAAATCAAGTAATTAACTCTTAACGTATTTTATAGTATAATAATTGTAGTTTTAATCAGGAGGTTAAATGTACGGAATTATATTGGCAGGCGGCTCTGGAAGCAGATTATGGCCGTTATCGAGAGAACTTTATCCAAAACAATTATTGAACTTAATTTCAGACAAAAGCTTATTACAAGCCACTTTTGAAAGATTAAAAGTTTGTATGCCAGAAGAAGATATTATCAGCATTACAAACACAAAACACGTTTCTAACGTAAAAATGCAACTTTCTAGTTTAACTCAAAATCCGGTTGTACTAGCAGAACCGGTTGCCAAAAATACTGCTCCGGCAATTGTTCTTGCAACAAAATATATTATGCAAAAATCAGTTTCTGACCCAATTATTATAGTTGTACCATCAGACCATTTGATTAAAGATAATGAAAAATTCTTATCAACAGTTCAAAAAGGGAAAAAACTTGCACAAGACGGCTACATCGTAACCTTTGGGATTAAACCAAACTATCCAGAAACAGGGTACGGCTACATTAATACTTCAAAAGAAATTGGCAACGGTTACAAAGTTAAAGAATTTGTTGAAAAACCTGATTTTGAAACTGCGCAAAAATATTTACAAGAAGGAACTTTCTATTGGAACAGCGGAATATTCATGTTTAAAGCTTCTACGTTACTAAATGAAGCAATCAAGCATGCCCCTGATATAGCAAAAGTTTCAGAGGAATTCGATTTTACAGAAAACAATCAAATTCCATTTGTTAATTTTGACAAGATGCCAAATATCTCAATCGACTATGCAATTATGGAAAAATCCAACAAAATTGCACTCGTAAAACTCGAAAGTGATTGGAACGACTTAGGTTCATGGCAGTCAATTTATGATGTAAGTAAAAAGGATAAAGACGGCAACGTATTTGTAGGTCACGTTTTAGACAAAGGTTCAAAAAATTCGTTTGTTTATGCCTCATCAAAACTTGTTACAACAATCGGACTTGAGGACACCGTAATTGTCGAAACAGAAGATGCAATCCTAGCATGCAAAAAAGACAAAACTCAAGACGTTAAGCATATTTACGAAACATTGAAACGTCAAAATGATAACACACATCTTGTCCACAAAACAGTTTATCGTCCATGGGGATTTTATACTGTAATTGCTCAAGGCGAAGGATTTTTAACAAAAATTATTCACGTAAACCCTGGACAAAAATTATCGGTTCAGTCACATAACTTTAGAAGCGAGCACTGGGTGATATTATCAGGGACTGCCAAAGTTGTACTAGAAGGTAAAGAACTAATTCTTTCTCCTGGACACAGCGTTGATATTCCATTAAAAGCAATCCACTCATTGCAAAACCCGTTTGATAAAGATATCGAAATTATAGAAGTTCAAAAGGGAGATCCATTGATTGAAGAAGATATCATTCGATATGAGGATATGTACGGCAGAGCCTAGCATGTCATCAACGAAAAATGTATTATGACTCACTGCATAGTACATTTGCTAATTCTCTGTAATATCCATCGTTTAGCAAATCAAAAAACTGTTTTGTAACATTTGGAGCGATTGCCTCAACCCATTCTTTATCCATATGTAAGCCTTCAACCAGTCTTGCAAACAATTCGCACGGCTTTTCATAATATTTTTTATACTTATTTATGCGGGCAGAAATTCGAGCTTGCTTTTTCTGGTACGAACGTAACCTGATATATGCAACAAAAGCAGGAGGCATATCTGTAAAATCTTTTTCAATATTATCTATTGAATACAATTTAGCCGTTTTTCGAAAAAATCCACCTTCTATCAATCGAACTCTGTCATATTTCAACAAATAACGAGCATTAGATCGCTTTATATATCTATCAAACTCTTTGAACTTTTTTGAGCGCATAAATTTTGGATAATAATGTTTTACAATACTTTCATATTCCTTAATTTTTGTTTTAACTCTATCTTTATGCTCATATAAACGAACACAAAGCGAGTTATTATCAACAAAATTTGTAACTTTGATTAGTTCTTCTTTATAAATCGGATTATTGGATTTAAAAAGAACTTCCAAACTTCCACCGGTTTTATTCATATCCGGCTCAAGTTTTGAATGAATATAATGGGCAAACTCATGCAATAGCGTAGGTACAACACGATTTTCTGGAATATTTCTTGAAATATCTATCCGATTTTTCAAGAAAAAACCTTGATGTCCACGAGCTTTAGTTCCCGTATGTACTGTCAATCCAAGAGATTTAAAATATTTAATCAACCTTTCAGCATCCATAAAAAAATTATACATTAAAAATCTTAAGCTATCACTTGACAAAAACTCAAAAGTAATAAATAATACTAATATAAGGGAAAAGACTTTAAGAGGTCTTAGCTCTCAAAGTCTTTCTTCGTTCCCTTAGATTAACGTAACAATTAATCTTATCAAAAGCTCTATTACCAGTAGAGCTTTTTTAATTAATTCTCGGCTCATCATTTTCCTCCTTTCCTGACCGATTTCTTCGTAATTCGGTGTGTCAGAGGAGGTAAGGGAACTTACCCAAAAATATTATAAATTGCAACATCTTATATTGTCAATATTATTAAAAAATCTTATAAGGATTTAAGATGTTGTTAGGATCAAATGTTTTCTTTATTTGACGCATATAATCTAATGCAACAGAATTTACCACTTTGCCAATGTAATTCCGTTTTAACAAGCCTACACCATGCTCCCCAGATAAAATTCCACCTAAATTTGCTGTCAAATCATAAATTTCTGCTTTGGCAAGTTTATAACGCTTATATTCATCCTCATCACTGTAATCAATCGGGATTTGAGGGTGAACACTACCATCTCCAACATGCCCGACCATACAAACTTCCAAATCATATTTTTTGCAAATCTCACGAATTCCAAGTACTAAAGCTTCAAGATTTTCACGAGGGACGATAACATCGTCTGTCGTAACATTTGGTTTCAACTTCGCACAAGCCCCCATTGAAGATCGACGAGCTGTCCAAATTTTCTCATATTCTTCTTGATTATGAGAAGCCTGAATAGCTGATGCTCCAGTCATTTTCAAAATTCTTACAATTACATTCTCTTGATATTCCATAGAACATTCAAAACCATCAATTTCAATCACAAGTACAGACTCTTTTTCTGTTAAAAGATTTGCCGGATAAAACTTTTCAACAGTTTGAATAGCATTTTTATCCATAAAGTCAATTGTTGTCGGAAAAATTCTCTGTTCAATTATTGCATTTACCGCTTTTACAGCATCTTTTACAGTATCAAAATACGCCATCAAAACTTTTTTGCTTTCCGGCTTAGGTATTAACTTCAAAGTTGCCTCTACTACAATTCCCAAAGTACCTTCTGAGCCGACAAATAAAGTATTTAGATTATAACCTGTAGCATTTTTTATAGTATTTGAGCCTGTTCTCAAGATTTCACCATTTGCTGTAACTATTTTTAAATCAATGACATAATCTTTTGTTGTACCATATTTAAAAGATTTTGCACCTCCTGAAGATTGTGCAATGCTACCTCCAATAGTAGATACAGCCAGATTTGACGGATCTGGGGGATAAAAAAGTCCTAATTTTTCAACCTCACGTTGAAAATCTCCCAACACAACACCAGATTGAACACGGGCGGTCATATTATCTTTATTAATTTCTAGAATTTTATTCATCCTAGAAAAATTCAAAATAATCCCGCCATGCACAACTACGCACGAACCAACAACATTTGTCCCAGCACCACGGCATATTATGGGCACTTTATACTTATTTGCCAATCTTACGACCTGTTGTACTTGTTCAGTACTTTCCACAAACACAACTACATCCGGAATATTTTCTATATTTCTTGAATTCGATGCATCCTGAGCATAGGCATATCGTTCCTCCAATGTTTCCAGTACATTAGCCGAAGAGAGAGAGTTTTTTAAATCTTTTATAAGTCTATTAGTCTTCATCAACATAAGATGTGAGCTTTTCTATATTATTTCCAAGTCTGGATAGCATTTTTTCCAGCTTATCCACTTTTCTATTTAACACCATATCATCTTTTTCTTCAAGTGTCGATAGAATTTTTTCTAATTTCATTTCGAGCCTATCAATTCTGACTTCCTGTTGCTCAAATTTTTCTTCAAGCTCTGAAAGTAATTCTGCTTTTTCAGGGAGTGCAGTTCGTAATTCTTCAATATTTTCTCGAATTTGCTTAATATCAGATACTTTTTCTGTAATATCTGCAACATTTTCCTTAATACCATCAATTTCAGATGTTTTATCGGTAATACTTGAGATATTTTCTGTAGTAGAATCAATCCATTCACCAAGATACATCATTACTTGGTGGAAAACTTTATCAGCATTTGCAGATTCTTCTGCCATAGATTGAATATTTTCTATTTTCTTTTCAAGACGCTCTGTAACCTCTGAATTATCCAAATATTCAATTCTTCCTTCAAGTTTTTCAACAAGACTACCAAAATTATTCAATCCATCGTTCAAAACCTTATAAGATTCATCAGAAGTCAAAAGTAGTTTGTTTGTACGCGAACTTATGCTCAAAATATCTTCATTAAGCTTTTCAATATCACTTTTCAAATCAACTATTTGATCTTGAGTGAGTGTTGATTCCAAACCTTCAACGGAATTAACTATTTTCTTGATATCATCAGATAAGCTTTCAAAATCATTACCTGAAAGATGAGTGATAGCTAATCTTAATTTCGCAATATCTGATTCAACATCTTATAAAGTATAAGAATATGAAAAATCATCGTCAGAACTAGCAATCTGTCTTAATTGATTTTGAACCTCTATCAAACTTTGATTAATCGCATCCGTTTTTTCTTCAACAAAATCTTTAATTTCTTCTGTTTCTTCAACAAATGAAATCTGGTCAACAAGAGAAACAAGCGCATTCATGATTGTTTCTTTAATGTCTTCAGAATTCTTTTCTAAGTCAACATTATCAAGTTTCAAAAGAACATCTTTTAAATACTTATCAATTGCATTTGCTTTTTCATCAGACGAAGCCTCAAAATACTTTCTTTGTTCAAAAATCAAACTCTTAATATCGTCAATTTCTTCCTCAATATCAAAATCAGAAGGTTCCATCGCAATGACATCAACTTTTTGGTGTAAAGCCGAAAGCATTTCAGCTACCTTATCTTCTGTTTCAGAAAAATCATCAAACCTTTCATACAAAGCATCAAATGAATCATCCGCAACGATTACATCGACCTTGTTAGACAAAGCATCCAATGCTTTTTTCAATTCCTGACCGTTTGATTTAATTTCATTTTCAATATTTTCAGTTTTTGTATTAACATCATCCAACGTACTTAACACATCGTCATTGCCGGAAGATGCAACAAACATATCCACTTTTTGATGCAAAGCATCCAGCGATTCTTTATTTTTAATCGGGCTATATTTGTCAATTGTGTTTTCGCAAGCTGATTGAACATAATTTTTCAAATCATCTCCGAGCGTGGAAATTCCGGCAGAAATAACATCAGCTTGTTCCGCAATATCTTTTTGTTTATCCAAAACTGTATCAAGTTTTGCAGACAATTCATTCTGAACATTAGCAATTGCATCAACCGTTCTATTATCTTCCAAAAATTCTGCAAACTGTTTTTTCAAATCATTTACATAATCATCCAGTTTTTCATCTAAAACACATTGTAAATTTTTAGAATTACTTTCGATTGTGACATTCAAAAGCTCAATATCATTCTGAATTTTTTCAGAAACGCATTCCTCAATTTGCGAAATTTTGTTAAATAATTCTTTGTAAACCTGTTCCAAACGCATTACAGCTTCTGAACTAGAAGCTAGTTCGCCGTTTACATCAACGCTGAAATTCATAAACGAAGTTTCAACAACAACCTTTAATTCACTCAAAACTTTGTTAAAATCGTACTCTGCAAAAGCAGAAAGTCCATTTTTAATCGGTTCAAATGCTTTAATCATTTCGTCTTGTCCATTAGAAACAGCATTTGCAATATCTGTATTAACAAGTTCTATTTCTTGTTTTAATGTTGAGAATTTTTCTTCTAGATTCTGCGAGAATCCTTCTTCACTATTCAATTTTTCAACAGCTTCAAGTATTACTTCAAGGCGATTTTCAACAACATCAATATTTTCACTTATTGCAGAATTAATATTTTTTGATGTTGAATTACTTAATTCTTCCAAAGAAGTTATTATCCCTTTTACCTCTTCATCAAGCAGATTCAAAACCTTTTCTGATTTTTCATCAGAAGAAAGCTTAACTGCATTCATCAATTCATGAATAGTATCCATTTCTTGTCTTATTTCTGCAATTTCATCCAGTGAAGAAGTTATTTTTGCTTCTGTTGTAGAAGAAACATTTTCGACATTTTGCGCAAACTCTGTTAATTTAGCTTGTAAAGTATCCATTTTTTCTTCATAAGCATCAGAACTGTTTACTATAGCAGTTTCTATTCCAATTAACTTTTCAGAAAATTTACTATCTACAAGAGATTTTGTGGATTTTGCAGACACATTCAGTTCTGCGATATAATCTCTCAAACTTTCAACAATTTCATCAACATGAGATTTGAATTCAGAAATATTAGTTGTAACTTCCGCAATTCCGGCAGTTTGAGTGTCTTTCAAATCACTAACTTGTTTAGAGTATTCACTGTTTAGCAAATCAATATTTTCAGACATTTTTGAAAATTCTGTTTTAAAATCTGCAAACTGACTTCTGAATCCTGTAGAAATATCGTCAGACAAAGCATCCAACTTTTCAGAAATATCGTTAATTGATGCTGTAACTTTTCCGGAATATTCTGTTGTTACTGAGTCTAATTCTGTTTTTAGCTCATCAACTTTTCCACAAAGCTCATCAATATTTGCAAGAATTGTTTCTGCATTACTATCTGAACTGTTTTTCAATGTATCGTTCAAAGAATTAAATGCAATCATAACATTTTCCAGCGACAATTTTACACTCGCAAATGCTGTAGAAACGTTTTGAGAAGTATTTTCTGCTTTTTCAGCAATAACCGAATTTATACCACTGATTTCACTTATCAAATTTGCAAGTGCAATATTCAAATCATCAAAATTTGATTTTGTACCAACATTAATATCATCAGAAATTTTTGAGCTTGCAATTTGAATATCTGCAGAAATTTTATCTAATGTTTCTTGCATTTTTTGTCCTGAAATTTCTTGCAAAACACTAATATTTTCTGCTAAAGCCGACAAATCTGTACTTATTTTCTCAAAATATTCTTTTCTTGCAGCGCTATGCAAATCTAAATCTAAACCTAATTGAGATTTCAACGCTTGAATTTCACTTAATATATTTTCAGAGTTATTTTTTGCAGTTTCGTCAAAGCTATCTTTGATTTCTCCCAACTTTTCTGCCAAATCAGCGTAATTACTACCCGAAGCACTTTCAAACAATGTAGATAAATCATCTACTTTGGAAGAAAGTTGTTCCAAATCATATGAATAATCAGGAATTTCAATCGCTTTAACTGCATCACTAACAGCTTCTACATCCGTTTTTTTAGGTAAAACATCTAATATACTTGCAACTACTTTTGAAAATTCATCATTTTGGGCGCTTACAATATCAATTTTTTCAATAATATTTTTACAATCGAACGATATATTACCTGCGATTTCCTTTAGTTCGGCATCAATTTCAGTTGTATCAAGCACATTAACAGCTTCTGCAACCTGGCGAATTCTATCGTTTACAGATAATACAGAAGTTTCAAACGCATGGTTTAAAACCTCAATATTTGCCAATTTTGCACTCAACTTATCTTCTGAATCTTGTCTTGCTTGAGAAACAGAGGCTCCCATTTCTCCAATATATTCTTTTATCGCTTTTACGTTGTCCTGCATTAAGTTTTCAAAATTCAAAAAGTTGCTTGCAAGGACATCTTCAACATTTTTTATATCGCTTGAAAGATTATTTAATACCTCTAACCTTTTTTCATCCGCAATATCATTTGAACGAGAAAATATATCTTTTTGAATTTCAATATCAGCCGACAACTTTTCTACTAAGTCATCAAAAAGAACTTTTACTGACTCAAAATTTTCTCTTGCACTTTCCGCAACACTGATTTCCAAACCGCTTAATTTTGCAGAAACATCGCTGATATCCTCAACAACTCTAGCAGAATTTTCTAAATTACTAGCCACAGTTTGTTTAAATTCTTCTCTAAAATCTGTAATATCAGAAACAACATTTCCACTATTCTGATCTATAGCAGACAAAACTTTTTCGAAATCATCTTTATAATCCAATGATTTTATTTTTGTAAAAATGCTTTCAATTCTTTCTGCACTGTACGAAAGGTCATTGTTTAAAGCAGTTGAATTATCAATAATTTTTTGCACAAAATCTGCTAAATCCTTTTTAAATCCTGTGAAATCAGTATCTGTTACAATTGTTTCAAAAGAATTTTCTAATTTTTCAAACATCTCTGTGACAATTGCATTGCTTTGAGCCGTTGATTCTCCGATAAATTCTCTCAAAGAATTCAAAATATTCTGCGAATAAGCTATCTTTTCTTCCAAATTTTTAAATGAAATTTTTGACGGAATTAAATTTACATCATCAGAAAGTGTTGAAATTTTTTCATTAATAGAATTAACCTGTTCGGTAATACCAAGATTTTCTACTTTTTTAGAGGTTTCTTCAAGTTGATTTTCAATTGTTTTGAACGATTTTTCAACATTAGCATTTAAGCCAATTATTTCTTCATCTAACCCATTCAACAAAGACACCAATTCGTCTTTGTCAAAGAATTTGTTATTAATTTCGTCAAGTTGACCGCCAAATTTTTCTAACAATGACTTTTGTGCGGACAAGTCGCTTAAAAAATTGTCGAAACTGGCACTAAAAACGTGAAACAAATCTCTCAACTCAGAAGTTTTGGCTAAATCATCCTGAGTTAGAATAACATTTTTCAAGATATCTTCAAGAGTGGTAAATCTCGCATTTGCATCTGCTTGCTTTTCTTCAACCATCTTTTTAAGCTCAGTCAGATAAACTTTAATCAAATCAGTTGCTTCATTATCCCCAGCCATAAGCTCAAGTTTTGCACTTATACCAG
>ENA-ORPK01002459-ORPK01002459.1-human-gut-metagenome-genome-assembly--contig:-NODE-2459-length-12688-cov-2.860207_pt1 | contig 12688 bp, 11 predicted proteins | sample MGYA00242139_ERZ509068 | MGnify/ENA primary metagenome ERZ509068 (study PRJEB26280, sample SAMEA2338687) | human gut metagenome | biome: human gut; feature: human-associated habitat; material: faeces... | reverse complement strand
GGACCCGCCAATGCCGCCAAGAGCGCAGCAAAGGCGACGCAGAGCGGAAGCGACAGTGCGGTCAAAGGGATGAACAAAGCCGCGCAGGAAATCGACAATGCCGCCAACGCATCGCCGGGAAAGTAAGAGAGCTATGAGTCATCATGAACAATCTGAATTCAACTCCGGGCATGGGGTTCATCAACACACCCCAAATAACCCGAATTCCCATGTCCGAAGTTCTTTTTCATCTCCGCAGAAACAGGTCATCCGGGAACAGCGCAGCGTGATTCGCTGGAGTCTGCTGCATATCGCGACGGCGGTCTGCCTGATCGTCGGCATTTACTATGGTCGTGCATATATACGGATGCCGGATCGCGTCATCGTGGTGGATGAGGCGGGAAGCATCTATCGCGGAAGCAGTGAAAACGTGCTCTGCAGAGAATCTGCGGAGAATATAGCCCGGCGCTGTGCATTTGCGTTTCTCGACCGGAGTTTTGAACATGATCACTGGCAGCTTTGCGAAGCTCTGTTCGGACGTTCCGCGCAGAAGTCGTTGAGCGACATCATCCGGAAAAGCAAAGACGAATTCAGGGAACAGAAGATTCGGCAGCTTCCGGAAATCCGGAAAGTGGAACTGCTGCCGTTGAGCGATGAGCCAGAACAGTATCTCGCATTCGTTTACGGGACGCTTCACCGGACGGGCGTCTACATGAAAATCCCGTATTCGCAGAAGTTGAAATTCACGCTCGGACTGCGGCTGGTCCGTTCGCCGGATGAGAAGGCGTTCCCATTGCGGGTTCTGCGCATGACCTACGAGGAGAAATCCATTTTTGACAATAAAACAACCGGAGAGGATGGTGCGAAATGACTTACAAAGGCATCCATGAAATCTTGAAAAAAGCGTTTGTGATCTATGTGCCGCTCTCGCTGCTGACACCGCTTCTGATGTATCAGTGGCGGGACAATAACCGTCTGATTCTGATGGATCGGGCGAACAGTTATCATATCACGGAGTATACCTCCGATCAGCAGCTCCGGCAACTCTATGAGTATCAGGTCAAACAGGCGGTTTTCGCTTTTCTGATGCGCAATCCGAATGGCTTCGACAACCGGGAACTGCTGGATGCGATGTTCGTCGGAACAGCCGGACAGGAAGCGCAGAAGCAGTTTGCGGCGGAAGCGGCACAGTTCAAACAATATAAAATGCACCAGAAGCCGGAAGTGCTGAACATCCGGGTTCTGCGGGCGGACCGCCGCAGATCGTTTGCGCGGGTAAGCGGGCAGTTGATCCGCTACTATGTCACGCCGCACAACGAACAGCGGACTTTTACATTGGAATTTGAGTTGAATCTGGAACTTCAGGTCAACTACGATACTGCCAACGGCAGCCGCTATCCATTCGTCATCACCAACATGAAATATTCACAACTGGAACATCAGGAGGCTCAGAAATGAAGCTGTTATCATCACTCGTTCTCACATTTTTCGCCGTCATTGCCGTGATGGCGAATGAACCGACGCCGGAAGAAGTCCGGCTGCAGAATCAATATATCGAATACCGGTTGATGCAGGGAGAAATTTACCGCATCTGCGTCAAGATGAACGATGGCGTGACCACGATTCAGTTTCCGTCCGGAATTTCGGAAATCGCCGGGAAGAATATCAGCGTCGACGGCAAGGGAACCGATTTTCAGATTGCGGCGCAGCCCGGTTCCTATTATTTCAACGTTTCCGCGTTGAAACCGGGCGTTTCCACGACGCTGACCGTTACTTACAACCGTCAGCTTTACATTCTCTATCTGATCCAGTCGGACAAGGAGGCGTATGCTTCGGTGGTGTTCGGCAAAAATTCCGGCAGGCGGAATTTTACAGATAACGTTGTCACCAGCACGCCGAAAGTGACTCCCGCAAGGTTGGTTTCCCTGATCGACATGGCAAAAAAGTATGACGTATTGAAAGAGACTTATCCGGATTCACTTGCAGGCGTGGAGCGGGCGCTTTCCAGGAATCGTTACCGTTGCGGCAAATATGATATTCATCTTGATGAAGCGATCCGGTTCGAGGAAGAGGACACGGTCATTTTCAAGTTGCGTCTGGTCAATCTTACGGAGAATGAGATCAAATATGACAAGCACTCCTTTTCCGCTCATGCGGGGGACGGCGTCTATTATATGAGTGTATCCGATGCGTCCGGGATCATGCCGCCGAAGTCGGAAACATACGCCTGGTTCGGCATTACCTCCACTCCGCGCGGTGGACGCAACAACCTCAAAGCCGGTAACGACTGGCTGATTGCCCTGACCACACAGGAAATGCACCTTGAAAATATTCAATCCGTCAAAAATGAACTCAAGGAAAAAGAACGCATTGAAGCGGAAAAGGCGGCATTGCTGAAAGAACAGGCGGAAGAGGCCGGGAAAAAGATTCAGACTGCGGAACAGCTGATGAAGGAGCTGAAACAGCAGCAGGAGGAGTTCGCCCGCCTGAAAGCGGAAATGGAACACTCCTTTACTGAAATTCAGAAAAGGTTGGAGATGAAAAAGGAGGAAACGGCACAAAAACTCCAGAATGCCGTTCAGCTTGAAGAAGATGCCAGAGAAAAGGCAAAGCAGATGCTTGGGACTGCCGACCAGCGTCTGAAAGCGGAGATCAAGGCCGCTGACCTGATTCGTCGGGAACTTGATAAAGAGGTTGAGGAACGAAAAGCCCCAAAAGCCGATCTTGAACGGGAAATACAGGAAAAATCGGTTCAGGAAGCACGGGACACCGCAGTTTCTGCCCTTGAGTTCATGCGGAACCAGACGCAGGAAAGCGTCCGGTCAGTTCAACAGCGAACGGAAGATACGGTCCGCAGCTGGAAGCCGTCTGACGGCAACGGAGGAAAATAACCATGACCGGCACTGAACTCGTCAACATCATCAAATCGCCGACATCGAAAATCGTGATGTTCGGCACACTGCTGATAACTGGCGCTTTGATTCTGGTTCCGATGCTGAACCGGAACGAAGATCCGAATTCCATCGTTCAGGAAACGGAACTTCGGCAGGAAGAAAAGGCACCGCTGAACATCGGCAGTGATATTCCCCGTTTCAAACTGGATCGGGATTCGGATTCCGGAGCCGCGGCTGAAACGCCGCCTCCGGTCATCGGCGGTAGCCGTTCGCCCAAACCAGCCTTGCCGAAAGGCCGCGGGAACACTGCAAGAGAAAATGTCCGTCAAAAACTTGCGGAACGCAGCGAGCGGATACCGCGTGAGCGGGATCTGGCTTCAATGCCCGGCATCAAAAAGGATTCGCAGACGAATGCACGCGGCAACAGCTTTCAATCGCGGCTCTTTGTTCTCAGCGCCTCGCGGGGAACCGTCGAGGTAAAAGACGATACGTTCCTCTCTTCCCGCTATGCTCCATTCGGGCGGCTGTTGGATTGCAAACTCGTGAATACTCTGGAGTCCAACGTCGATGGCACTCCGCTGATCGCCATTGTCATCAAGGATCTCTGGTGGACCAATGCGCAGGGAGAGCGCAAGCTGATCATTCCCGCTGGAACGGAAGTTCATGGCAAGATGGGCTCGTGCGTCCGCAACCGGATGATGAGCGACGGCAATTTCATATTGGTCTGGCAGATCACTTCCGGTCAGGTCGGCATGGAACTTCAGCTTCAGGGGCGAGTATTGGAAAAATCGAATCAGGCGGGCGACAAGAGCAAAGCCACCATTACCGATATGGCGGCGGGGATTCCCGGCAGGGTTATGGGAAACTCCAATCTGAACGAGATGCTCCAATACACGATGGCGTTCGCCCGCGGGCTTTCGGAAGGTTTTGAAACGACCAAGACCTTTGACAACGGCTCAACCATTGTTACCGAAAACGACGGCTCCACGAAGAATGCACTTGCCAAAGCGTTCGAGAGTCTTTCCAATGTCGCGTTGGAAAACATCACGGACAAAATTTCGAAAGAGTCGTATTACATCCGAGTGCCTGCCGGAACGGAGTTTTATCTCTACATTGAACAGGTGACGGATGTGGAAAAGGCCGCGATTGCGGATACCGTGCTGAACAATCTCGAACAGGTCAAACTTGCCCGGGAACAGAAAAACAGCTCCGCCGATGCTTCAGTTGAACGCGCTTCACAGCTTCACGACGCGCTCGGCGGAGTTTTTCCGAAATCACTCCAAAAAGAATTGAAAGGGATACGTTGAAATGAAACAGAACATGCTCGCACTTCTCGCCGGATTCTCCGCTGCCGCTCTGGTCGGCTGCCAGTCGAAACCGGAAACGCCTGAACCGAAGGAATATACCTCCGTGCCGCTCTATATGGCGGGGCAGGAAATTCCCGGAGATTTGCAGGAAAAGTATTTGACCAATGCCTCGGTGAAAATGTATTCGGTCGGCCGCCTGGTCGATCCCGGTTCCGGCACCATGCGCGAAGCCGGAACGGTCTACCGGATTGAGACTGCGCCGAAGTGGAATCTGATTCCGCAGCATGACGCCAATCCGGAGAGTTTCGCCAGGCGGAAATTGCAGGAACAGTATGCGGATTCGATGCTCGGTCAGATGAATCGTTCGCTTTCCGAAACGCGGGAGGTCAAACATGGGCTTGATACGGTTCAGAGGAACATGTCGGAAATCACCAGCAGGCATCAGGCATTGGCAGAGGAAAACCTTCTGCTGAAAAAAGAACTCAAAAAGCAGAATGAAAACACGGTCAGTCTGCTGAACGGAATCAAGAAAATGCAGAAATACATCGAATTGCTGGAACAGCGTCTCAACGACCGCAATACCATGAACTTCGGAGGACAGAAATGAAACAGCGGATTGCTTTTGCCCTGATCGTAATTGTCTTTACCATGAGCGGAGCATTGCATTACAGGGAATACCGGAAGTCTCAGGAAATTTCCGACATACTCCGTATTCAGGCGGAAATCGAGTTCAAGCGCACTTCCCTGATGGTCGTTTATCAGGAGGTGCTGCAAAGCGTGGTAAAAGAACTCGACGCGATGAAACATGGCAGAATTGAAATGGAAAGTCAGGAGCTTTCCAGGCTGCTTGATGCTCTCCCGGATGAAATCGAACTTCAGGAGGCGCAGCCATGAGACGGATGCTGATTTTTATTGCCGGAACCAAAGGAGGCGTGGGAAAATCCTTTGCCTCCGCGATGCTGGCGGGGGCGGCGGAGGATCTCGGACTCTCTCTGACCGTTTATGATACGGACAACGAGAACCGGACGCTCGCCACGCTGATGAAAGAGCATTGCAGATTTCTGGACGAACAGAAAGAAACGTATCCTCTGGATGAGGTCATCAACAGCCTTTATGAATCATCTCCCGTGACCGTCACCATTGTGGACATGAAAGCCGGAACCAGCCGTTCGACGCAGGAATGGTTCTCGTCGGTTCCGTGGGATGCCCTGCGGAAACTTGATGTGGATGTTTACGTGGCAGGCTGCGTTACTTCCGATCCGGATTCCGTCAGGACGTTCGGACCGTGGCTGGAATATTTCCATAACATTGACTTTCCGGTGCATTATCTGCTCATCAAAAATGCGAAGGACGGAGACAACTTTTTTGTCTGCGACTCCCTGCTGGAACCGGGAATGCGGGAAATGGAATTGGATTACACCGTCTTTTTCATATCACCGATTGAGCAGGAATACATCAGCAAGCTCAATAACAATGACATTCTTCTGCGGGATTATCTGCACGGCAAAGGACCGAAAACACTTTTGCCGACCATCATGCAGAAATCACGCCTGCGGAACCATTATTACGCAGTCACCGATCAGTTCATTGAGTTTTTTGCTTCCAGAATGGAGGCAAATGAACGGAATGAATCCCGTCAGAAAATTCTGACATCCGCACAAAAACGGATTGCGCTCCGATCGGGAACACAACCCGATGGACACGAAAAAGAAGAAACTACAAAATCGAAAGGGAACTGAAATGGCAAGAATGAAACCGCAAATGACGCCGGAACAGCAGACCGCCTATCGTCAGGCGGTCGCGCAGAAAGTGATCGACTCAATCCCGTATGAAGAGTATTGCGCGATCACGCCGGAACAGGCCGCTAAACAGATCAAGGCATGGGAGAAATCCAAAGCTGTCGATTTCAGTCAGCCGCCGAACCGCCGCAACGCTCCGGCGCCGGAACAGGCGGCTCCGGCGAAAACTCCGGACGCTCCTGCCGGAGACGGATTGCGCACCCGTCACCAGCTCAACGAGTTTGTCCGACTGGTCAAAGACGGGCGGCTGAATCCGATTTCCCGCGACAAATGGGCGACAATTTCCTCCAAAGAGATGGGCAAACTCATTTACATCGGGCAGCAACGCGAGAAAAACGGCGAACTTGCTCCGGCACGGGATCAACAGGATCAGGGGAAAGAACCGGAAACGCAAACGAAGTCTCCCCGGAACAGAGCGCCGCGTCCCCGTTCACGCGGCGATGTTCTTGATATGTGAGACGGGAAAAGGAGAACTGCATGATGGCGGAACCGTTCAATTTTGAATTGACCCTTACGGATTTCCTGAAATATATGCCGGAAGCGAAGCGGCACGATTACGAGCTGATGCTCCGGCGCTGCAATTTCAGCGATCCCGCCGATCCGATGTTTCCCGTCATGCTGTTCCTGCTGTTTTTTCAGGATAATCTCGCCGACCGGATGGAGGAATTGACGGAAGAAGTGAAAGCGCAGAAAACGATTCCGCCGACGGATCACACTGCCGCAGCGCCGGAACGGAAATCCTGCTGGAAAATCGTGGTTGCGGTTCTGATGGCAGTTCAGCTGATGTTGACTGTTTTCGGCATTTTCTGCCTGACATTCCGGGATTTTCCAAGCCAACCAATCATGAATCCCGCCATTTCGCATTCCAGCGAGATTCAGAAGATCAACCGCTATTGGGATGCGAAACTGCAATATGCACAGAAAGGTAATTTTTGTATGAACCGGCTTGATCTGATTCCCGAAACGGAACTCATGGGAGCTGTTTTGCTGATTTTCATTCTTTTTCTGGGGCTGATGGCACTTCAAAGCATCTGGCTTGTTTTGACCGTTCGCGGTCTGCGTAACAGCGAAAAACGGTTGGATGAAGCGACCCGGCGGCATCGCAACCTCACGCAGCTGAAGAAAACGGAGGAACTCGTGGCGTTCCTGAACGGCCTGACGCCTCCTGTTTCGCCGAATACGCCGTTTCCTGACCTCACGGCTCCGGCTTCCGCTCCCGAGCAACCTCCCGTTGCCGACGATACGGCATGGAACAAGAAAGAAGCGGAAGAAGAACCAGTCCCGGAATCGCCGGAACAGAGCGAATCGGCAGAAAGGAAAACCATATGAGGAAAGGAGTTGAAGAATGTCCATCATGACCGAAGAGCAGGTGAAACTCCTGCACAAATTACAGATGGCGGAAATTCCCGCATTCAAAAATATCAATCCACTGACTCTTCAGGAGGATGAGGCGTGCGATCTGTTCCGCATGAATCTGCCGCCTCTGGAGTGGATCAATGCGGCAGCGCAAAATGAGAAGCATGAACTCATCGAAAAGCGTTTTATCGGCGTTTCCGAGAACAACTGTCGCGAGCAGATGAAGGATTGGCTGGAGAAGGAGAATCTGACTTTGCTTCAGCAGCCGAATCCGCAGTTCGGCGCGGGAGAAGCGTGGCTGGAATATTTTTCCCAGCCGCTCAAGTCCGTCAACTTCAAAGCATTGAGCGATCATTTTGAACGCTGGGAAATCCCGGTTCCCAGGATTCCGGTTCCGAAGGATCTGCAGGAGGTACTGCGGCATAAGGCGCCGGTTCCTGCGCAGGATATTTATACCCGTCTGGATGCCGAAGAACTCAGACAGGTGTTACAGAAATTGCGCAGCGGGAAAAGCGTTTCCGAAGGGATTCAATTCGGATTCGCTCCCGGCGATGTCGGAACCTTTGAGGAAGACACCACGTTCCATACGTTTCTTTCACCCCTGAGTGCACCATCCGCCAAGGAATGGGAACGGCTTGCCGGGAGTCTTCCAGTGGAAGAACTGGTCGGACAGGTGCAGGTCGATATCGTTTGGTCGGATGTGGAACGCAAGCCCTATTATGCGCTCCTGTCGCCGGAGGAATTGCAGACGGAAATCGAATATTTTCAGGCGAACGGTGAGTTCCGCAACGGAATTGAAATCGGGTATGCTTCAGGCGGAAAGCCGAAGACGGAAAAATCTGTCGAACCGCTCGTCACGGAACTTTCCGATGATGAGCTGGATCAGCTGGAAGCCGGAACATTTGTGGATTGGAACAAACTGCGCGGGCAGAAGCTGCTCGGCTTTTCCAAAGCGCAGGAGATTCCGGTGTTCCGGCGAATGAGTCCGGAAGAACTGCAAAAAGAGCTCGGCTTATTTGCGGAAAGCGGTAAATTTTCCAGTCCGGATATTTCTGTTGGACACATCCCGGAACGGGAGACGCATAAGAAAGAGTTCCATCGTCCGTTGGTTTCGCTGTCCGAAAAAGACCTGTCCGATCTTGCTGCGGGCAAGACGATCCGCAATCAGGACATCCTGCTTGCGCAGAAACTGGTCTGCCGGACGCCGCAGATCCCCGGAACTGCGGTCTATGAAAAGAAGTTTTCCGCTTTGGAACTGGCATTCGATGACTGTCCGCAGAAACGTCTTGAAATCTACGCTCAATACCGTAAGGAACGAGACGAACGGGCGTTGAATAAGATCACACCGGAACTGCGGGCACAGATCAAGGCACTGCAGGAGTCCGGCAAAGGACCGAAAATCGACCGGGAGAATTATCTCGTCTTTACGCGCAAAGACGCGGAAACATACATCCGAGAGCATGAGAAAAATCCAGAGAACACCTTTACGCCGACTGTATATCCCAGGCGGGCGGTTCCGAAGAATGAAGCGTTTCCGCAGTTTAAGAAATCCAATCTGTTCTCCCAGCCTCAAGCTGATTACCTGCAACGTTCCATTCTCCGCGATCTCGCGGCGGAAGGGCATATTGCTTCTCCTGAAACCGCAGGGGAGTTTCTGGAGAAGCTGGAGTACATAACTGATGCGCAGGCGAAAGAGTTGATCAAACCGCATCTTGGCAAATCCGCGGGAAGCTGCCTCCTGAACCAATGTCGCGCCTATATGGAAAGCGGCAGGATTTTCAATGCAAAAGAAGTCAGAACCATCGCCGATGTGCAGCGGCTTTATCAGGTGAATCGCGGACTGGATTTTGATAAGAAAGCCGCGCTGAAAGATCTGATCGAAGGCGGTTATATCCAGTCCAACGATGCTCTGGCAAAAATCAAATTCACCACCGAGTTACAGGATGACGCCCTGATCGCCAAATACAGCGACGCCAGAATCGGCAGGAATCTGCGCGCCCGGATCAACGACTTGATCGACGAGGCAAAAATCGGGCAGATTGCGGATGAGGATTTTCAGCAGATGAGCATTTCCAAAGGAATGCAGATTATTGCCGCCAATGCGGAACTCGAACGTTCCAGGAATCCGATGGCGACACCGGGACAGATTGCTCTGTTGCAGAAAATGGAACAGCGCGGTCAAATCGACCTGCATAAAATTGACCTGACCAGGTTGCGCTTTAAGACCGCCGACCAGTGGATCAAGCAGAACATCAACAATCCCGCGCGGGATACGCACAATCCCGATGCTCCGGCGACTGCAAAGCAGAGAGGCCTTTTAACGCTGCTGGTCCGAGAGAAGCTGATCAAAAACATTCCGTATCCGGAGTGGCGGGATATGACGGTTGAGCAGGCGTCGAAGCGAATCTCCTCCGTTCCACCACGGCTTTTACAGCAGGTGATGGAAAACCAGAATGCTCCACAGCGGAACGTTTCGCCTCGTCAGAGAACCTCTATGGAACGGTGAATTGGAGAAAACGCCATGAAGATGAGTCCGATGCAGAAGTATGCGATGCGGCTTTTGATCGCGAGCGGACAGGTGCTGCCGGAGCAGGCACATCGCCACCCGCGCCGCAATGTGATCACGCGCGCTGTCGGCGTCGGGGCCAAGGTCGAGCCCGACTGCCGCAGCATGCCGTTTCCGCTGGGCGCGCGGCTGCTGCTGTGCACGGACGGACTGTCCAACACGCTCACGGATGTGCAGATGCATGATTTCTGCCGCAGTTCCAGAGATGCAAAGCAGATCTGCTGCCGCCTGATCGCGGCGGCGCTGGCACGCGGTGCGCGCGACAATGTGACCGCACTCGTTCTTTTCCGCTGATGCGCAACAGGGGGATCACTATGGAACAATCAATGAATCGTTATATCGGCCAGATGCTGGACGATCGCTACGAGATCCTGGAGGTCATCGGCAGCGGCGGCATGTCGGTCGTTTATAAGGCCATGTGCCATAAGCTGCACCGCTATGTCGCCGTCAAGATCCTGCGTGATGAGATGGCGGAGGATGCCGAGCTGAAAAACCGCTTTCAGGCGGAGGCACATGCCGTCGCCATGCTCTCGCAGCCGAATATCGTCTCGGTCTACGATGTCGGCCACAGCGGGGAGACGGAGTATATCGTCATGGAGCTTATCGAAGGCGAGACGCTCAAGCAGCGCATGGCGGAGCATGGTGTATTCAGCGCCGCCGAGGCGCTGCACTACGCCACGCAGATCTGCAAGGCACTGCAGCACGCGCACGCCCATGGCATCGTCCACCGGGACATCAAACCGCAGAACATCATGATCACGAACGACGACATGGTCAAGGTCGCTGATTTCGGCATCGCCGCGCTCGAGAATATCCATGAAGAGCGCAGCGGTCAGGCCATCGGCTCCGTGCACTATATCGCGCCCGAGCAGGCCAAGGGCCTCAATGCCGACGCGCGCAGCGACCTGTATTCCCTCGGTGTCGTGCTCTATGAGATGCTCACGGGCCACCTGCCCTATGACGCGGACACCCCGGAGGAGATTGCGCTCATGCACATCGCCGGCAGCGCCAAGCCACCACGGGAGTGGAACAGCGACATTCCCGAGGAGCTCGAGCGTATCACGCTCAAGGCCATGGAGCCGGACCTGCGCAAGCGCTATCAGTCGGCGGGGGAAATGCTCAAAGCGCTCAGCACCTGCAAGAAGCACCTCAACCAGCAGCGTCCGCTTTCCGAGCGGCGCCGCGAGAGCGCGGAGAAAAAGGACTCCTTTTTCGGTGTCGGACAGGACCTGACGGAGGAGGCATACCAGCGCCGGCGCAAGCGGGCCAAGCGCGTGAGTTATTTCACGGGTATTTTCTCGGTCGGCGTCTTTGCCGTTTTGCTGTTCGTATTTCTGTGGAATTTCTGGCTTGAGGATCTGTTCCGCACGGCCGAGCGCGTGGATGTGCCGGACTTTACCGGCAAGTCCTACGAGGCGGTCGTCAACGATAAGCAGTATGCCGACTATCATTTTACGGTCGTGTACACGGTCGATCCAGATGTGCCGGACGGCGTGATTGTTGAGCAGGACCCGGTGGCGGGCAAGAGCCGCATGCGCGTCTCGGACGGCATCAATGTGCAGCTCACCGTCAGTACCGGCGTCGTCATGACCGATGTGCCGTATGTCATCAATGAAGACTACGAGGAGGCGACGGCCGCGCTCGAAAAGTCCGGCTTTACGGTCACGACGGAGTTTCAGGCCTCGAAGAACGTGACGGCGAAGTATGTCATCAGCTGCGAGCCCGCGCCCGGTGAAAAGGCGGCCGCCGGTTCCAGCGTGAAGCTGATCGTCAGCGGCGGCCCCGAGCTGCGCCCGGTCACGGTGCCCGATCTGTCAGAGCTGACGGAGTCAGCTGCTATCGCGCGCATCGAGAGCAGCGGCCTGTGCTACGGCGGCACGTATAAAGAGGCCAACGATGCCAAGCAGGGCACGGTCTTCAAGCAGAGCGCACCGGCCAACACGCAGCTCACGGAGTACAGCAAGGTCTATATCTGGGTCTCCGACGGGCCGGCAAAACCGTAAAGAGATAAAGGAGCAACAACGCTTATGGTGCAGGGTGTCATCATCAAGGCGCTCAGCGGCTTTTACTATGTGGCCGCCGGCGATCAGATCGTGGAGTGCAAGGCGCGCGGCCGCTTCCGGTACGACGGGTGCAGTCCGCTGGTCGGCGACCGCGTAGAGGTCAGTTTTGACGCGCACGGCAAGGGCCGCATCGACACCGTCCTGCCACGGCGCAATGCGTTCATCCGCCCGGCAGTGGCAAACATTGACCAGCTCATCATGATCGCGGCGAACGTGAACCCGGTCACGGACCCGTTTCTGATCGACCGTGTGGTCGCCATCGCGGAAAATGCGGACTGTGAGCCGGTCGTCTGCCTCAATAAGTGCGACCTTGACCCGGCGGACCATCTTTATGACATTTACCGCTCCATCGGCTTTCGTGTCCTGCGCACGAGCGCGGCGACCGGGCTCGGCGTCGGCGAGCTGCGCGATGCGCTGCGCGGAAAGACCAGCGCCTTCACGGGCAACTCCGGCGTCGGCAAGTCGAGTCTGCTCAACGCGCTCGATGCATCGTTCGGCATTGCGACCGGAGCTGTCAGCGAGCGGCTCGGCCGCGGCAAGCACACGACGCGCCATGTCGAGCTCTATGCGCTTGGAGAGGATACGTTCGTCGCCGATACGCCGGGGTTCGCATCCTTTGAAGTGGACATGGTCGATCCCATCTCGTGCGAAAATCTGCAGTATGCGTTCCGGGAGTTCCGGCCGTACATCGGCCAGTGCCGTTTTCGCGACTGCGCGCACCTGA
>ENA-ORPK01002455-ORPK01002455.1-human-gut-metagenome-genome-assembly--contig:-NODE-2455-length-12713-cov-3.025675_pt1 | contig 12713 bp, 10 predicted proteins | sample MGYA00242139_ERZ509068 | MGnify/ENA primary metagenome ERZ509068 (study PRJEB26280, sample SAMEA2338687) | human gut metagenome | biome: human gut; feature: human-associated habitat; material: faeces... | reverse complement strand
CGCCAGGTTCGTCACTTCGTTGAGGGTTCCCTCTGCGGTGAGATTCGTCCCATCGGGAGCATGCTTCAGATAGTTCTCGTAGAACGTGATGCTCATGTTTTCCAGTTTCCCTTCCAGGGTCACCAGATTCTCATAGATGGTTTTCAGATCACCGAATTCACCGAGATTGGACAGTTCCTTCCAGTCCTTCATCTCTTCGGCTGCCGCTTTCACGGCCTGGAGGCTGTCATCCAGCCCCTTCTTGATTTCCGCCACCCGGTTGTAATCCATCTGGGTGCTGGTCTTGAGGGAAAGGTCCTTCCCTGCCTTCAGCTGGGCCTTTTTGTCCTTCGTCCCGTCTTCCACCGTCACCCTGGCCGAATTCTTCATGCCGCCGAACACGGTTCCCACAGCAATGGTCACCGTATCGGAACCGCTGTCCGTGTTCTTGAAGGTGCTGGTGACACCGGAAGCGGTCAGCAGGGTATCATACACTGTATTGTTGGCGGAAACCTCCAGGGAACCGTTCTTGGCTTCCGTCACGGAATTTTTGCCGAAATTCACCCTGGCCGTGGTCGTTTCGTCGGCCACGGTGATGGCGGCTCCGGCGGACAGGGTGTTCCCCAGGGCATCCGTCAGGGATTTGGAGCTGGTGGAGCCGCCGGAAGCAGGCGTACCCGTATTCTTGGAAGCCTTGCTCAGGGCGTCCTTCACCAGAGGATTTTCCTTGATTTTCCCTACGATGCCCTGCACATCGGCGGCCTTCATGCCATTCTTCATGAGCTGGGCTCTGAGCTTACTCTGGCCCAGGTTGTTGTTGGCGCTGTGGGTATTTTCCGCCGTATGGTTGGTGGCTGTAAGGGTCACATCCTGGTCCGCCTTCACCGTTCCCTGAACGTCGATGGAGGCATCCCCATCGTGGACGATCACATCCACAGCTGCCGTACCCACAGCGGTATCCGGGGCCTGGGCGGCTGCCGCTGTGTTCAGGCTCTGGGTGGCGTCCGCGTCCATCTTCACGCTGCCCTTATCGGCTTCTTCCGTACCGTTCACCTTGATCTGGGCTTTGTTGTCGCTGTTGGTCACCGCCACGGCAGCCACGATGCTGGAAGAACCGGCACCCAGCAGGCCGGCTTTAACCACCGCATTGGCACTGTTAGTCACGGAAGAAGTGGCGTTGGCCTTCACCTGCAGGGCTTCCTGCTTGTTGCCGTCGCTGTCCGTGGTATCCTTGCCGGTGGCCTTCACCTTGCCGTCAATCTGGACGGTGGCTTTGTTGTCCGCCTGGGCATAGCTCACCCCGGCAGCCGGAATCTGGCTGGGAATCTGTTTGAGATATTTCTTGCCGGCAGCCACCGTACCGGCGGTGCCGTCCAGGTTGGCCTCAGCCTCCGCCTTCACCGTATCCCCGGTGACCGTGGCCTCTTTCCCCACGGTGACGCTGGCTTCGTTTTTCAGCAGCATCACATTGGCGCTCACCGGCACCACGTAGCTGATGGTATCCCCCAGTTTATCCGTAACGGAATTGCCGCTGTCCACATAGGTGTTGTCGGCGCTGGCCTTCATGTCCACGGCACCCTGGGCCGTCACATTCCCCTGCACATCCACTTTGGCCACGGTCTGGGCAAAGCCGCTGGCATTGCTGGAATAGGTTTCCTCCCCTTCCTTGAAATAGCCGTTAGTGGCTTTGGCGGTCAGTGCAGCGTCCCCGGCAGCCGTCACAGTGCCATGGTTTTCCACGCTGGCGGTGATGGTCTTGGGGACATTGATGTCCGTGCCGCCCAAAAGCCCGGTGGTGTTCACCAAATCATTGAAGGTCTGGTCCAGGCTGTTGGCCGCGTCGGACCGGGCGGACAGGACCACGTCCCCGTTGCCGTCCTTTACGGCGGTCAGCGAGGTCAGTCCACTGGCTTTCTGTTGTTCGGCGTCCAGCTTCACCAGCTGTGAGAAATCTGTAATGCCCGTATTGATAGCCGCTCCCTTTTCGATGTCGCCGGCCGCCGTACCATCGATGGACTCTCCGGTCAGATTCCTGCCCACAGCCACCTTGCCCGCATAGAGCTTCACATCATGGGTGGCATTGATTTTCCCCAGGACGCTGATGGTGCCGCTGGCATTGATCCGGATATTGTCAGCCCCGTTTTTGATGGCTTCCAGTTCCGTATCCCCATAGGCACCGGTGGCAAAGTTACCCTTCAGGATTTCATAGGATCTCTGATCCTTATCCGTAAGGTCCTGGGTCCAGGAAGGAGCCATCACATAGAGAGCCCCCGTATTGATGACACCGCCCTTGCCCACGGCCATGCCGCCGGGGCTCAGGAAGAACAGGTTGCCGCCGATCTGCTCGTTGCGGATGGCATTCAGGGTCCCGTTGATATCAATCCGGGTATCCACGAAGTTCAGCAGGTTCTGGGCTTCCCCAGTGTCGTTTTCCATATGGAAATACAGATTGGCGATTTTGCCGGCATCCAGCTGGAATTTCTGGAACTGGTTGACGGCATTGTTCTTGCCGTTGTACTTCTGGGCGTAGATATTGAATACCCCATCCTTGTCCACATAGTTCGTCCCGTTGGAAGCGGTGATGCTCCCGGCCAGGGCGGTCAGGGGCTGGCTGACGAAGCTGACGCTCAGGCAGGCAGCCAGGATTCTCCGGCTCAGGTCATCCTGTTTCACAGCTTTGTACGTTCTCTTGTGTTTGTTTCTATACAAGGCACTCATGGCTGCCCTCCTTTAAAACTGTCCGTTGACGGTGAAATGGATCCGTCCCCGGCTCTGTTCTGCTCCATTGATGGTCCGCTGCAGCGGAAGGCCCAGGGCCACGTTCAGGGAAATTTTCTCTGTCAGGTCCGCTTTGATCCCCACGCCGGCGCCCATCAGGCTCCGGTCTCCAAAGGCGCTGCTGCCCCAGATCCGGCCCCCGTCCAGGAACAGGTACCCGTTCACTTTTCGCTCTTTATCCAGGGGTACACTGTATTCGGCGCTGGCGGAAAAGCCTCCGTCCCCGCCGATCAGGCTTTCCGTATAGCCCCGCACGCTGTACATGCCCCCCAGATAGAACATTTCACTGCTGGGCAGGTACTGGGTGCTGGACAGCTGGCCGTCCAGACGGAAGGTCCACTGCTGGCCGGCTTTGTAGGCTTTCTGGTACAGGCCGTTGAATTCGTATTTGCCGAAGTTCCGGTGGTTGTCGTACAAGTCCTTGTACCGGCCCACCCGGTATCCGTGTTTCTGGTACAGCACGGAGGAATCTCCGTAGTTCAGCTGGTCGTAGTACAAAAGGCCCGTATCCACCGTATCGTCCACCCAGTGTGTCCGCAGGCCCAGGCTGGTGCCGAAGTCGGTCTGGGACCGCTGGTGGCTGTATTCAAATCCCCATTCGGACTTTTTCCGTTCCGTGGTCTCGATGGGAGAGACCAGGAAGGCGGTGCCCACGTAGGAATGGCCCCGTACCCCCAGGGCTTCAAAGGGGCCGTCGGTGATGTGCACGCTGTTGGTGCTGTAGCTGAGGCCCGCCCGGGTCCCCGTCCGGTTGATGGGGGTGCTGTAGCTGCCGGCCACGGCTTTCATCCCTTCAGACCGGATGGTGCTGAGGAACAGATGGTCCCGGTTCCCGGAAAGATCCCGGTCCTGCCAGAACAGCCCGGCCCGGTACAGGCCGCTGGTCTTGCTGCCGGCGTTGTCAAAGAACACCCCGGTCACCTGTTTCTGGGGTTCCTGCACTGCAATCACGTAGTCCGTGGTGCCCGGTTCCTTCCCGGCTTTCAGGGCGATCCGCAGTTGGGCATCATTGGTGGCGTTGAACCGGAGCAGGTCTTTGTTCAGTCTGTGCATGGAGGAAATCTGGCCGGGTTCGATGTGGAGCCGGTCCGTAATGTATTTCTCCCGGGTGCTCCGGTTGCCGGTGACTTCCATCTGGCCGTTCTTCCCTTCCACCAGGTCGATCTTGACCCGGCCGTCCCGGATGGTCTGGGGTGCCAGGAAGGCCCGGCAGGTCAGATAGCCTTTTTCCTGGTACAGGGCGTTGATCTTGCCCACCAGGGCATACAGGTCATCCAGGGTCGCGTCCTTCCCCTCATATGCTCCGGTGATCTTCTGCAGTTCTTCTTGGGAAAGGACCTGGGATTCCGGCAGTTCCACCTGCTTCAGCAGGAAGTGGACGGCACCCTTCTGTGCTTCTTCCGGACCTTCCGCCCCTTCCACCGGTTGGGTATTCCGCCCTTCCTGGATTTTCCGGGCGATGCGCTGTCGTTCCAGGTATTGGCGGGTGCGGTTCAGTTCCACCCCGCTGTCATTGTATCCGGCAGGATGGGCCGGGGCATTGGCTGCTGCGGTGGTTGCCCACAGGCAGGGAGCAGCCAGCAGCGTCAGCAGGATACTTGCTGTCAGTCTATGGTTCATCATAAGAGTTCTCCTCTCTCAAAGCTGGGATTCCGTTCATAGTGATTCATTATTATTATAAAAAATCACAGAGTCCTCAGAGAACTTTTGTCACAAAAGGAGATGTCACACAAGATGTGCAACATCTCCTTTTTTTAAAACTTATACGATACCCCCACATTCACTTCATGGGTCTTGGCATCGATATCACCCTTGAAATCTTTGTACTTGCTGTCGTTGTAGGATACGTTGGCTTCCCAGTTGTCGGTGAAGGCATAGCCTACGCCCAGTTCATACTGGGTAATGTTGTTGCCGGTACCGAACTTGGCCCAGCCGGTGGTCTTGTCGGTAATGGGCAGACGGCCCATGGCCCCCACCTGATACCCGCTGTTGTTGTCATGATAGCCGTGCTGTTTCAGACGGTTCCGTACATACCCGCCGTACCCGTACAGATACGGGTTGAACTGATACACCAGGCTGACCTGATGGGACTGGGCAGAGGCGTCATGGTCCCCTTCGTGGGCCGCATACCGGTAATCCAGGCCCAGGTTGTCGGCGATCCCTACGGTGCCGCCCACCCGATAGCGGCTGTCACCGCCAAAGTCCGTGGTTTTCCCGTCCTGTTTCCATTTGAGAGTGTTGCCCACCGTGACGTTGGCATCGATCTTTGCAGCGCCAGGAGCAATCTTGGCCAGGGGAGAAGCACAGGCCACGGTCAAAGGCAGCAGGCTCAGCACTGCAGTGGCCATCATCATTTTTTTCATGGGAAATCCCTCCTTCAATGGATTCAAACATTCATCATTCTTTCATTATACACTTTTTCATCAATTTTCGCAAAATTTCACCGCCGGACTCCGCCCAGCTTCACGGCTGCAGCCGCAGCCGCCAGAGCCGCCAGGGGGGGCAGCAGCCAGCTCATCCCCAGGGAAAACAGGGGCAGCTGGTGGTAACACCCCAACAGAGCCTGGACGGCACCGGTTTCCTGGAGCCCTTTGGGCAGGACGCTGAGGGCATCCCCGAAGGCCGCCACCCCTGCCAGCAGCATGGGCCACCGGTACAGCCGCCGGTCCTTCCCCAGCAGGGCGGAGGCGAAGGATGCCAGGATCAGGGTAATGGCCATGGGATACAGGAACATCAGGATGGGTACTGCCAGCACGATGATCTGGGTAAGCCCCACATTCCCGATCAGGAAGGAAATCCCGGCAAAGAGCACACAGTAGGATTTATAGCTCAGGCTCCCGGGGAACAGATCACAAAAGGTGTTGGCACAGGCGGTGATGAGACCGATGGCCGTCTTCAGGCAGGCAAAGGTCACGATGGCCGCCAGCAGCATGCCCCCCACCGGTCCGAAATAGGCATGGGCAATCTGGGCCAGGGCAATGCCCCCGTTGGCGGAGATGGCCAGCGCTCCCAGGCTGGAGGTCCCCAGCCAGGTGATCAGGGTGTAGATCAGGGCCATCAGGAACACCACGATGACCCCCACCTTCAGCAGGTCCACGGAAATGGTCCGGGCATCCGATACCCCCAGTTCCTTCAGGGTATTGATCACCACCACGGAAAAGGCCAGCATGGCCAGCACATCCATGGTGTTGTATCCTTCCTTGAACCCGGTAAGGAAGGCATGGTCCACATAGGGTCCCTGGGGCACCCCGGCGGCAATGGATCCCATGGGACGGGCCAGGGCCACCGCCACCAGGATGGCCAGGAACGCCAGGAATACCGGGTTCAGGAATTTCCCGATGTAAACGATCAGTTTGGAAGGTTTCAGGGAAAACAGCAGGGCCACCGCCATGAACAGGAAGGTGAATCCGGCCAGCACCAGGGTCTGGTTCCCGCTGACAAAGGGAACGATCCCGATCTGGTAGGAAACAGTGGCGGTCCGGGGCAGGGCAAAGGCCGGCCCGATGGTGAGATACAGCAGCACCGTAAAGATCCGGGCAAAGGCCGGATGCACATTCCCGGCCAGTTCTTCCAGACTGCCGCTGCCGGAAAGCCCAAAAGCGATCAGGGCCAGGAAGGGCAGGAACACCCCGGTGGAAATGAAGCCCAGGTTGGCCCCCCAGAAATGGGAACCGGCCAGCTGGCCCATGTGTACCGGAAAGATCAGGTTCCCGGCGCCGAACAGCATCCCGAACAGCATGGAACCTACAAAGACATATTCTGCACCTGTCAGTTTCTTGTTCATGGTTCCTCCTTATTTCGCGGTGAGACCGCCGTCCACGGGAACAATGGAACCGGTCATGAAGCCGTTCAGCGGCGACAGGATGGAGCAGATCACATGGGCCACTTCCTCCGGTCTGCCGATGCGTCCCAGGGGATAGACGGAAGCCATACTTTCCAGGGAATAGCCGCCTTCTTCCAGCTGTTTCTGCACCAGAGGCGTATCCACATCGCCGGGGCATACACAGTTCACCCGGATCCAGGGAGCCAGATCCAGGGCCAGTGCCCGGGTAAAGGCTACCACAGCGCCCTTGGCAGCGGCGTACAGGCTGCAGCCGTAGTTCCCTTCCAGGGCAGCGTCGGAGGCGATGTTCACGATGGAGGGACCTTCATCGGCAAAATGGGGCAGCAGCTGCTGGGTCAAGAACAGCGTACTCTTCACGTTCCCATCCATGAGGCGGTTGTAGTCATCTTCGGTGATGTCCTGCAGGGGTTTCTCCTGATACAGCCCGGCACTGTTCACCAGGAAGTCCAGTTTTTTCCCGTCTTTTCCCACAGTTTCAGCCACTTTCCGGCAGCCCTCCAGGGTGCTCAGGTCGGCCTGGACATAGAGGGCTTCCCCCTCCCCGCTCTCCAGCTCAGCCAGGGCTTTCTGCCCTTTTTCCGCATCCCGGCCCACCAGGCAGACGGTCGCACCCTCCCGTACCAGATTCCGGGCTACAGCCAGACCGATGCCGGAGGTACCCCCGCTGATGACGCCCCATTTTCCTTCCATACCATACTTGATCATACTCTTCCTCCTTTGCTGGATATTCCTGTCTCAAATGAAAGAGGGGATACCGCCGAAGCGATATCCCCTCTGTGCAGCTGGTTGCTTGATGCAGATTTATATCTTACAGTTTCACAACGTTAGCAGCTTGTTCACCACGGTTGCCTTCGACAACGTCGAATTCTACAGCCTGGCCTTCTTCCAGAGTCTTGAAGCCTTCACCCTGGATTGCGGAGAAATGAACGAATACATCGCCGCCATCTTCCCGTTCGATGAAACCATAACCCTTTTCAGCATTAAACCATTTAACTTTGCCAGTCATCTTTACTTGGCCTCCTAAAAAATATTGCGAAAAACGATCCAACTATATGTGATACCTGCGTGAGTTCAACATTCAGTAAGTCCGTTGTTTCTGTTCTCCATTCTAGCATAACCCCTGGACTTTTACAAGCAAAAGAATTGGGCCTATACAGAAAACTCAGGGTATTTTCAAAGATTTTTGAGAAAATTGACGGACCAGCTCTTCTTTTTGTTTTTTTGCCAACTGTTTCAGGGCATATTCCCGGCGAAGAGCCGTTTTCCGGTCCGGCAGTTCCTCAAAATAAGCCAGGTCCACCGCTTTGAAGGCCCGGGTGTATTTGGCCCCGGACCCGCTGCGGTGCATGGCCAGCCGGTGGGCCAGGTCGTTGGTCCAGCCGGTGTACAGGGCGCCGTTGGCACAGCGCACCATATAGACGTAGGCGGTCATTCCTTTACGACTTCCACCTTTTCCATCACCACATCCTGGAGAGGCCGGTCGGCGAAATCCGTGGGCGTGGAACCGATCTTGTGGACCACGTCCATCCCTTCCACGATTTTCCCGAAGATGGCATGGTGGCCGTCCAGCCAGGGAGTAGGCACCAGAGTGATGAAGAACTGGCTGCCCCCGGTGTTGGGACCGGCGTTGGCCATGGACAGGATCCCTTCCCCGCTGTGGGCCAGACCGGGACCGAATTCATCATCGATGGTGTAGCCGGGGCCGCCCATGCCGGTACCGGTAGGGTCCCCGCCCTGGATCATGAAATCATCGATGACCCGGTGGAAGATCACCCCGTCATAGAACCCCTTCTCCACCAGTTCCAGGAAGTTCCCGGCAGTTTTGGGAGCCTTGTCTTCAAACAGTTCAGCTGTAAAATCTCCCAGGTTGGTATGGAAATGCACTTTTTTGTTCATGTTGTTCACCTCGTTGTTGTGTGGGCTGCCCTTTAGCAGCCCCTGGAAATCGTTCCTCCAGGGGCGGCAGGCCCGGCCGCCCGTCAAATCACCGTTTGTCCGTACGGTTTGCGGGCCGCCCGGCGTGCGGCCCCTACGGTTTACAGGGTTCAAAATCAATTGGCAAAATTGATTTCCACCGGCCGTTGACCCTTGACAGCTGACCGCTGACAGGAGGTGCTCCGCACCTCCTTAAAATTCCCGAATCACCAGATCCGACAGATCCATCTCCACCCGTCCCTTGCCGGGGACGGAAGCCAGGGCCACCAGATGTCCCTGGGTATCAATGTAGAAATTGTCCTTCTGAAACCGGGCCCCTTCTCCCAGGTCCGCCAGCCGTTCCCGGATGGCTTCCTGCCAGTTCTGCCCCAGGAAGTACTCCAGAGGAAGCCGGCTGCCGGTAACCAGATCGAACACCAGCCCATAATGGAGATCCGTGATCCGGGCCGTCAGCAGGGAGGGATCAGCTCCTCCCTGGAGCGGGGACACATAGGCATAGTTCTTCAGCCGGGTCCAGCTGGCCAGGCTGTTCACTTCCGTCACCGGATAACTCCGGTACAGGATGGGATCCCCCTGGAACACCAGGCTCAGGATCTGCCGGCGGTTGTAGGTCACCCTGCACTGGAGCCCGCTTTCCACCGGGCCGGTAATATGCCGGTACACGGACAGGTAATTGCCCAGTTCCTGGTTGATCCGGTCCTGGACCTGGGACGTGACCCCTCCCGTCACCTGGGGAAAGATGGTCCGGTAGCCTTCATTGGTGATCTGGAGGGGCTCCCGTTTGTCCCGGGGGCTGGCTCCTTTTTTGGCCGGCACGGTGTACCAGCCGGTAACCCCGTCCCGGGTGGCCACTTTGGCCCACTCCAGCCCGTTGATTTCCCGCTTCCCGAAGATCATTCCCTGGGCGCCCGCAGGAGCCGGCCGCAGGATGGTTTCCGGTTTTTCCTCCGGAAGGCTCCGGAGATAGCCGCCGCTGAACAGCACCCGTTCCATTTTGTGTTCCCGGGTGACAAATTCCACCCGGGCGCCCTGCACTCCTTCTCCCGGTGCCAGGGCTTTGGTTTCTGAAGGAGCCGCTGTCTCTGCCGCCTGTCCGGTTTCCGCCGGCTGGCTCCGGACGCAGCCCCCGGCCAGCATTCCCAGCACCGCCAGTGCCAGCAGGAACCGTCCGGTCTTTTTTCCGGTCATACCGGATTCTCCCGCAGCCAGGAGGCTGCAGAAAGCAGTGCCTTTTGCCCTTCTCCGGCAGCTTTGTTGATCTGCCAGGGATAACCGGCCGCATCTCCGGCAGCAAAGACCCCCGGTACGGAAGTGGCCAGGTTCCCGTCCACCCGGATAAAAGGCCCGTCCAGCCGGAGTCCGGGCAGGAGCCGGTCCAGGGGATCTGTTTCCCGGAGCAGGAAAAGACCGTCCAGTGGTTCCGTCCCGGCCGTGGTTTCCAGGGCTTCGGCTTTTCCTTCTCCCAGGATCTTTCGGGGTTTCCCGGCCATCACCGTCACATTGGCCGGTTTTTCTTCCGGCAGGGAAAAATCCGCCCAGAGCTTCACTTCTGCCGCCAGCCCGGCCAGGAACTCCACTTCTTCCCAGGCGGAAGGCAGATTGGTCACCACCCCGATGGTCTTCCCCCGGTACAGAAACCCGTCACAGGTGGCACAGTAGCTGACCCCTTTTCCCAGAAGGGCCGTTTCCCCTTCCAGGGGTTTCCCATGAGCGGCTCCCGGACACAGGATCACACTCCGGGCCTCATACACATCCCCCGGTGTGGCCAGGAAAAAGCTTTTCTCCCGGGGCATGATGCTCAGTACTTTATGGGGGACCACCGTGGTCCCGGCGGCCTTCATATGAGCGGTAAAGGCATCCATCAGTTCCGCTCCGGACCGGTCCGGCAGCCCCAGATAATTTTTCACCAGATGGCTTTTCCGCAGAGCCAGGCCAAAATCTCCGGTATCCAGCAGCAAAGTGCCCAGAGACCGGTTGGCCGCCGTCACCGCCGCACTGCAGCCGGCAGGCCCGCCCCCTACAATGGCAATATCATACAGCATAGGATTCTCCTTTTTTCCCGGGAGCGGTTATTTGAACTCCGCCACTTTCTCCAGGGGCAGTTTGGGCACATAATAATCCCGGGCCTCATCCACATAGTAGGCCAGTTTTCCCTCTTCTCCAGGAACCAGGGTGCTTTGGTGGGAGGGATAGCCCAGAGCCAGTACCGTCACCACTTCCCGTTCTTCCGGAATATCCAGCAGGGCCGCGATTTTCGGCCGGTCCACCGCTGCCAGGATGGCGCTGCCCACCCCCTGCTGCCAGGCGGTGATGGCCATGGCATCCAGGGCAATGCCCACATCGATGCTGGAAATGGTGGGGTTGGCGTCCTTGGGCCGGGACACCACCACAAAGGCCACTGGCTGTTCCCCTTCCTTCGGGATGCCGATTTCTTTAGGCAGGGCTGCCGCCCACCGGAGCAGGGGCTGCATGGCTTTTACATTTGCCGGGCTTTCCACCACCGTAAACCGCAGGCACTGGCCGTTCCGGCCGCAGCTCCGTTTCCGTGCAACGTCCGCCAGGGTCCGCAGCAGCTCCGGTTCCACCGGCTTTTGTTCAAAACGCCGGTAGGTCCGGCAGGTATCATACAAAGAAGCCAATTCCATTTCACTCACTCCTTCTTATTCCACTTCCGCCACATAACCGTTTTCCCCGTCCGCCCGGAGGACCAGCACATGGGGTGCCTGTTCCAGGAACAGCACCGCCTCCTGCTGGCGGATCTGGAGAGGACTGTTGAACACGGCCGTGGGCACAAAGCCGTTCACCGGCAGCTGGCGGATGACCCCCAGGGAATCTTCCCCGATGACGGTCACTTCATTCAGATGGGTCTTGCCGGTGCCCCGGTGGCCGTAGCTGAGCACCAGGATATCCTGTTTTCCCGGGCGGAAATCCAGTTTGTACAGGGCGTAGTCCACCCCTTTCTGGAGGGTGCACAGTCCCACTCCGTCCCCCACCTGCCAGCCCAGGACCAGGACCTTCGCTCCGCCGTCAGTACCGGTAAGGCTGGCACTGATCTTCTGGGGAACCCCTTTCTGGAATTCCACCGTCAGCGGGGGCTGCAGCTGGCCGTTGGCACTGAGATTGTACCGGGGGGCAAAATACTGGGCCGCTTCCCCGGCCGCCGGACCGCCCAATCCCAGCATCACCGCCAGCAGCGCAATCTCCCAGGTATTTTTCATACATCCACCTCCCGCAGCCATAGACAAAATGATTTTTCTGTATCCTTTTTATTATACCCTACCGGGTGGAAAGAAGACAATTGTCTTTTCGTTTACTTCTCCAGAGCCTCCCGGAAGGCTTCCACCCCTTCCCGGATCTTCTCATCGGGAATCCCGGCAAAGGACAGCAGGAATTCCGGGGACCGTCCCGGCTCCGTACCCCGGACCGGGATGACCCGGACCCCCTGGGCCAGGGCTTTCCGGGCCAGTTCTTCCGCCGTTCCCGGCAGATCCAGGGCGATGTGGAGATGGAGCCCGGACCCGTAGCTCAGCAGCCGGACCTTGCTCCCGAACCGGCTGGTCAGTTCTTCCTTCAGCCGCCGGCTCTTGGTCCGGTACAGGCTCCGGAGCTTCCGGATGTGCCGGGTGAGATGACCTTCTTCGATATACGCCGCTAGAGCCAGCTGCTCCACCGTGGAGGAAGTCTGGTTGTACCGGTCCGCAATGGCCTCATAGGCCGTCAGCAGTTTCTCCGGCAGCACCAGATAGCTGATCCGCAGGGACGGCAGCATGGTCCGGGAAAAAGACCCCAGATAGATGATCTGTTCCCGGTTTCCAAAACTGTGGAGAGCCGGGGTGGGCCGGTGGAGATACCGGAATTCCCCGTTGTAGTCGTCTTCCAGCAAATACACCCGTTCCAGCTGGGTGGCCACGATCAGGTTGTTCCGTTCTTTTTCCGTCAGAGCCCGCCCCTTGTAGGGATTGGCCGGGGAAATCATCAACAGGCCGGGCCAGTCTCCCTTGGGATCCGCCGGATCAAAAAGCCGGGTCTTCCACCCCATCAGATGGAAAATCTGTTCCGCCTGGGGAAACCCTGGTGCTTCCAGGCCCGCCACCTTCTGATCCAGGGGCAGCAGGGGCAGCAGGATCAGCAGACCAAAGACCAGCGGCGTGGAGACCAGCCCCACCAGCCTGCCCAG
>ENA-ORPK01002452-ORPK01002452.1-human-gut-metagenome-genome-assembly--contig:-NODE-2452-length-12718-cov-3.637290_pt1 | contig 12718 bp, 10 predicted proteins | sample MGYA00242139_ERZ509068 | MGnify/ENA primary metagenome ERZ509068 (study PRJEB26280, sample SAMEA2338687) | human gut metagenome | biome: human gut; feature: human-associated habitat; material: faeces... | reverse complement strand
CTGATGTGCAAAACCGCCGAGGATATTGAAAATATAACGGCAAAATCCGCCGCCGAAGCCGCAGAGAACGGCGACGAGACGGCGAAAGAAGTATACAGAATATGCGGAGAAAAGCTCGGCGAGGGGCTTGCGATACTCGCCGATATACTCGACCCGCAGGCTATAATAATCGGAAGCATCTTCGCCCGCTCCGGGCATCTTCTGAAAGACAGCATGGAAAAGGCACTGCACCGCGAGGCTCTGAGCCAGACTGCCGGATGCAGGATAATCCCCGCGGGACTCGGCGAGAAGATAGGCGACCTCGCGTCGCTCGGAATCGCGCTCGATGCCGCGGCAAACGGAGGAAAAGCATGAACAGGGAAAAGGAAATTTTTGAAGAGCTCTTTGTCCGCTACCCCGCTCTTGAGGGAATCAGAGAGGATATCAAGAGTGCCTATGATGTTATCTGCGCCTGCTTCGACCGCGGCGGCAAGCTGCTCATCTGCGGCAACGGCGGAAGCGCGGCGGACGCGCAGCACATAGTCGGCGAGCTGATGAAAGGCTTTCTGCTCAAGAGAGAGCTGACCGACGAACAGAGACAGGCTTTTTCGGAAATAAAGGACGGCGAATATCTCGCAAACCATCTTCAGGGCGCGCTGCCCGCAGTTGCGCTGAGCGCACATGAAGGACTGAACACAGCGTTTGCAAACGACATAGCCGCCGATATGATATTCGCTCAGCAGGTCTGGGCATACGCATCGTCGAGCCCAGACGCACTCATTGCGCTGAGCACCTCCGGCAACTCCGCGAATGTTGTCAACGCAGTGAAAGTCGCCAACGCCATGGGGATCGAGAGCATCGGCATAACCGGCGAAAAAATGAGCCTCATGAGCGAGATGTGCACAGTCTGCCTGCGCCTGCCGGAGGCCGAGACGTTCAAAGTCCAGGAGCTGACTCTCCCCGTCTATCACGCCCTGTGCGCGATGGCGGAAGCGACATATTTCAACAAGTAATTTATTTTGAAAGGACATAAATAAATGGCAAATTCTATTCCGAGAGCGGAGCATCCGAATCCGCAGTTTGAAAGAGAAAGCTGGCTCAACCTCAACGGAGAATGGGAGTTCGAAATTGACAACAGCGTCAGCGGCAGAGAGCGCGGACTCCAGAATGCGGAGCATCTGAGCTCAAAGATCATAGTCCCGTTCTGCCCCGAGAGCCGTCTTTCCGGCGTTGAGAACACCGATTTCATGAACTGCGTGTGGTACAGACGCGACATCGAAATCAGCGAAAGCGAGCTTGAGGGCATAGTCATACTGCACTTCGGCGCGGTCGACTATGACGCAACAATCTACATAAACGGCGAAGAAGCAATGCACCACAAGGGCGGCTATGTCTCGTTTGCCGGGGACATCACGAAGTTCCTCAAATCCGGCAAAAACTCAATAGCGGTCGAAGCGCGCGACGATGTGAGAAATCCGCTCATTCCGCGCGGCAAGCAGAGCGAGCGCCTTCATTCGCACGACTGCGACTACACCCGCACGACGGGTATCTGGCAGACTGTCTGGGTAGAATTCGTGCCGAAGAGCTACATAAAGAGCATCAAGCTCTTCCCGAATCCCGAGAGCTCTTCCGTCGCTTTTTCATGCGAGCTCTGCGGCAGCGGCGAGCTCGGAATAGATGTTCTCTACGAGGGCAAACTGGTCGGCAGATACGACTGCAAAAATGCGGCGGGCTGCGTCAGCGGTGACATGAAGCTCATCGAAAAGCACCTGTGGGAGGTCGGCTGCGGCAGGCTCTATGATCTTGTTATCACCTTCGGCGGCGACACCGTCAAGAGCTATTTCGGTCTGCGCGATGTCCGCCTTGACGGATTCAAATATCTCATCAACGGCAAGCCCGTTTTCCAGCGTCTTGTGCTCGACCAGGGCTTCTACCGCGACGGAATATACACCGCTCCCGATGACAGCGACATGATAAAAGATATAGAAATATCTCTCGCCGCCGGCTTCAACGGAGCGAGACTGCATCAGAAGGTTTTCGAGCAGAGATTCCTCTATCACTGCGACCGTCTGGGCTATATCGTCTGGGGCGAATATCCGAACTGGGGACTTGACTATTCTGCGCCCGACGCGATTTACGGCATTCTGCCCGAGTGGTGCGAGGAGATCGAGCGCGACTTCAACCACCCGTCGATAATCGGCTGGTGCCCGTTCAACGAAACCTGGGACTACGCAGGCCGCGAGCAGAGAGACGAACTGCTTGAGGCAGTCTATAAAATCACAAAACAGCTCGACAGCACCCGCCCGTGCATCGACACAAGCGGAAATTTCCATGTTATGAGCGATATCTTCGACGTTCACGACTATGAGCAGGATCCGAAGATATTCAAAGAAAATTACGATAAGCTCGTCTCGGACGGCACTCTGTTTGACAGGCACGACAGCCGCCAGAAATACGCGGGCGAGCCCACCTTCGTCAGCGAATACGGCGGCATAAAGTGGGTCGTCGGCGAGCAGGACGAAAATGCCTGGGGCTACGGCAACGCGCCAAGGACAGAGAATGAGTTTATCGAGAGATACAGAGGGCTCACCGAAGCCCTGCTCGGCAACGAGCTGATGTTCGGCTTCTGCTACACGCAGCTCTACGACATAGAGCAGGAGCAAAACGGACTTTACACTTACGACCGCGAGCCGAAGTTCGATATGACCGTGTTTCACGGAATAAACAGCGCAAAGGCCGCGATCGAAGAATAAGAAACAGGAGATAATAACAGTCAAATGTCAAATTCGACCCGCTCGGGTTTCTACAAAAAAATGTTTTCTTTGGCGATACCCATCGCCCTCCAGCAGCTGCTGACCTCATGCGCTCAGCTCGTCGATACCGCAATGACCGTGGGACTCGGCAACGTCAGCACGGCGGCGATAGGTGTCGCGGGACGCTGGGGCTTTCTTTTGAACCTCGCCCTGTTCGGAATAAGCTCCGGCACGGCGACAATGACGGCGCAGTTCTGGGGCATAAACGACAGACGGAGCATCCGCCGCAGCTACGGCATAGGGCTCATACTCTCGCTTGCCGTGGGTGCATTATACACTGTATCGGTGCTCGCAATCCCGGAGCAGATGATGCGCGTTTTCACCTCCGAGGAGGAGGTCATAGCCGCCGGAGTGCAGTATTTGCAGGCCGTTGCGCCCTACGGAATTTTTGTCGCCATCTCGCTTGTCACGAGCACCGTCATGCGCTCGACCGAGGACGTTCACACGCCGCTCGCCTGCTCGATAGCGTCCGTTGCGACAAACACCGTGCTCAACTACATTCTCATATACGGCAAGCTGGGCTTCCCCGCGCTGAAGCTTCGCGGTGCGGCGATAGCGACGGCCATAGCCATGGTCGTTCAGGCGGTGCTGCTCTTTGTGATAGGCAACGCGAAAAAGAATATCATCCATGCGCCGATCGGCGAATTTTTCAAGAAGGATATCGAATTTTTCAAGAAGTTCCTGCGTGTCTGTGCCCCGATAATGCTCAACGAGCTGCTCTGGGGAGTAGGCACCAATGTCTATGCCATGGTTTATGCGCGTCAGGGCAGCGAAAACTACGCCGCATATACGATATTCAGCTCGATAGAACAGATAGCCTTCGTCTTCTTCGTCGGCATTTGCCACGCCTGCTCGATAATGACAGGCAAGGCGGTCGGCGCCGGCAAGGCGGATGAGGCCTACTCCATGGGCAAGCGGTTCATAAAGCTCGTTCCCCTGCTCGGAGTGCTGACGGGAGTCGCCATAATATTCCTGCGCAATCCGCTGCTGCGGATACTGCCCATTGAGACGGAGGGCGCCCGGCAGATGACGTCGACGCTCCTGCTCATCTACTCGCTGTGGATAGGAGTCAGAAACATCTCGTATGTCTGCGTGGTCGGCATATTCAGAGCCGGCGGAGACACGAAAATCGGAATGTTCCTCGACATAGGCGCGCTGTTTTTATTGAGTATACCGATAGTGACCACGCTCGGATTTTTGACAGACGTTCCGTTCTATGTGCTGATAATTGCGATGTATATCGCGGAGGACACGCCGAAATCCTTACTCTGCCTGATAAGATTCAAGAGCCGAAAATGGATAAAGCAGCTGACCGCCGCGGACTCCGCGCCGCCGGTTCTCGGAGAGGACCCGGAGATAGAGATAGAAGAAGCGGACGAGCTGAAAAATTATCGGCAGTAAAATATAATCATAAAAGTAAGCGACCCCGCCGGGTAAAGTCAACCGGCGGGGTCATCTATTTGGGGGAAAATAGAGGTGGAGGTATCGTATTATATTTCGGTCTGCACGCCGATGAACAGCGGCAGATTCGTTTCGGTGTCCACTATCATATAGACAAACGGACGGTTGAGGCAAACGGGATTTATCGCCGGCATGCTCATTTTGCTGATGCCGACAAGCGTCGCCGCGGCGGCACGCGTGCCCTCCTGATCGACTTCGATAAAAGTCTTGTGCATCACGGTGCCGATATAAGCGCCGTCGTTTTTGTCTATGAGCGAAGAAAAGTCGGCAGATTTGCGGTCAAACGCATCTTCTATGCCCATCTTTTTGAGCGTGTCGATAAGCTGCGTGCTGTACTCCGCCTTGAACTTCGGCATTTCCACATCGACTTCTTCGTTTTTCTTGGCGGACGAGAATATTTTCATCAGCTTTTCGCCGCTGAGAGAGGCTATATAATCATCGATGCTCACATCTTCGTTCGGCAGGAGCGCCGCGAAAGCGAAGCGGCCGTTCTTATAGGGCTTCATGAATCCGACCGCGTCGCTGTCCGAAAGATATACACTTTCGGTCGAGCACATAAATTCGGTTTTCTTCGATTTGCCGGAATATGAAGTGAACTCAAGCTTTTCGATATCGTCGTTTGTGTACGGAGTCTCCCACTTTGCTTCAAACGCAACGGCGTTTATGAGCATCATAACGGTGTCTCTATCGGCATTTTCGATTATCTTCGGTATCATGCCGTCAGTGTTTTTCTTAACCCATGAGTTGATGCTGCTGACGGTCTTTTTGCTCGACAGCGGGGCGGAGAAAATCTGCGCGGAGTAGCTGTCCACCGCCTTTTGCAGAAAAGCCTGCTTTGCTTCAACGCTGCTGTCCGTCCAAACGGAGTTTGCGATTTTCAGCTCGTCGCCGGCGCTCAGAAAGTCGCAGTAGGCGCGCATATAGGCGTTGAGCGTGTCGCGGTCAAGTCCGCCGAGAGCCTGCTCAAGCTGGGCGAGCGTATTGCCCTGAGCGCCGTTTTGCACCAGCGCGAGCGCGGTAAGCACGGACAGCGGCGACACAAGCGTCGTCTTGCCCTTTGAATAGTTATCTTTGAAAAGCTCTGCCGCAAACGATGAGGCGGCGGCTTTAAATTCGTCGTCGGGGGCTTTTGAGGCGGATTCGTTCTTTGAAATCCCCTCGGTCAGGTCGCGTACAGCGCCGCTTTTCACGCCCTTGTTATGAACTTTTCCCACGATCTTTCCGCAGCCGGAAAACGGTAAAATACAGGCGGCAAGCGACAGAACGCTCATGAAAACAGCCAGCATTTTCTTGACTTTCACGGGCGCACCTCCTTAAATATCCGTCTGCGCGCCGATAAAGAGCGGCAGATTGGTCCGGGTATCTATTATCGCATAGACAAACGGTCTTGTGAGCCTTACTTCCTTCGGCTGTTCGACAGGCATTGCCGCGCTCTTTCCTACGATAACGGCAGTCGCCGCTCCGGCGCGTGTGCCCTTTTCGGCAACCTCGATAAAGGTCTTGTGAATAACATCGCTTATGTAAATATTTTCGTTCTTCAATGTAGCCATGGACGAGAAGTTTGCCCTGTTCCCGTCAAACGCCGTGTTCATGCCCATTTTCTTGAGAGTGTCAATGAGCGAGTTGCTGTATTCGCACTTGAACTTCGGCATCTGCGTGTTGACCTGGGTATTCTTCCTCGAATTCAGCGCGCTTAGGAATCCCTTGCCGGTAAGCGAGGCGATATAGCTGTCTATACTCGTGCCCTCGTTCGGCAGCAGCGCGACAAACGCCAGGTCGCCGCCCGTATAATATTTGACGAATCCCGTTGCATTCGCGGTCTCGATATATTCGAGCTCCTGAGAATACATATAATTCGCCTTGACAAGGTTGCCCTTGGCGTTTGTGAATGTGCCCTCGCTCACGCAGTTGTCTGTATACGGATCGCTCCACTCCGCCTCAAGGCAGAGCGCATTCATGAGCACCATAACGGTGAGGGGGTCAAACTGATCCGCGAGCTTCTTTATCATGCCGTTCGTGTTCTTGCTGACCCACGAGTTTATCTCTTTTACGGTTCTCGTGCTCGTAAAGTCCGCTTTATACGCCTGAGCAGAATAGAAATCCGCATTTTTCTGGAGAAACGCCCTCTTGACATCGAGCTTGCTGTCGACCCATATGGAATTGGCGCATTTGAGTGCGCTGTCCTTGCCCGCGACTGCGGCGAGATATGCGTTCATATATGCGTTTAAAGTATCGCGGTCGAGCCCGCCGAGAACCTTCTGCATCTCGGAGAGGGTCTTGCCCTCTGCGCCGTTTTGCGTCATGGCGAGCGCGGTGAGCACGGAGAGAGGCGAAACGAGGGTGTTCTTGCCGGACTTGTATTCATCCTTGAAAAGATCAAGCGCAAACGACGCGGCGACATTCGCAAAGCGGCTGTCCGGCTTTTTGGATGCGCCCTTACCCTTTGTTATGCCCTGCATGAGATCCTGCGCGGCGGCGCCTTTATTGCCCTTGTCAGTCGCGGTGATAGAAGTATCGCCGTCCTTTGTCGGCGTGACGGTGGTGTCATCTGTAGTCTGCGATGTACGCGATGTTCCGGAATCCGGTTTTTTTGCGCACGCTGCGAGCGGCAGCATGACGGCGGCGCAGAGCAGAAGAGCCGCTAACCTTTTGAGTTTCATTTCTTTCCTCCCATTTTTGTTCATGCGTCCCTGAGGACAACGTTTGTGAAATGCTTGTTATATACGGTCAAAATCATATGGCATCCGGTTTCCCGTTCGCTCTCCGACTTTTTGAGCGAGACGGTGAGCGTACCGTTTGAACTTGCAGCGCAGTCCGCCAAATCATATTTGCAGTCCGCGGTTATTATCACAACGGTGTTGTTTTTAAAATATTCATCGTCCTTGCCCGAAAGCTCGGATTTCAGCTCTTCACTCAATATTCCGTATTTCTCCTGCGCTGCGAGATATTCCGCGAGCTTTTCTCGGTTGCTTATTACTATCGCGTCGGGCGTGCCGTTGCTTTTTTCTCCCTTCTTGTCGGGGAAAGCCCTGAAATCACAGTTGAGGCGGTCGAAGTCACCTTTTTTGTCGCCGTCAACTGTTGTCACGGCCGTCCCGTGATTTTCGGTCGGCACAACACTCGAACCGGATTTAACAGAACCGCTTGAAATATCTGTCGCGATATCGGGCTGCTGATAACATTCCTGATCCTCACTCGTCAGCGGCGCGGACTTATATCCCTCGGGGATGCCCTCGGTCTGAACATAATTCTTGGCATTTATCGGCTGCTCGGCGGGCATGGCATCCTTCATAGAGAACGATGTTGAATGATAAACTGCTGCGGTGGCGGCGGTCAGTGCAATAACAAAGCACGGCACGGCGGTCATTATCACGCGGTTGCGTTTTTTTATTCTTGCGCGTTCCTTTGAAGCGCGCGCATAAACTTCATTTTTGAATTCCTTATCGGTCTTCATAGCAAAAGCCCTCCTTTTCAAGCTCGGTTTTAAGCGCCTGCTTCGCCCTGTAGAGGAGATTGGCAAGCTGCTTTTTGCTTTTGCCCATAATTTTTGCCGCACCGTCGCCGTCCACTTCCTCAAAATAGACAAGATACAGCACAGTTCTGTAATCATTGTTGAGCCTATCCATACACTCGCGCACGGTTCTCGCGTCCTCGCCCCTGTAAAAAGAGTCTATCGCGCTCTCGTCCCAAATCTCTTCTCCCTCGTCAGACACGGTGCGCTTTTTGCGGAGAAAATCTATCGCTTTGTGCCGCGCGACGGAATATATGTAGGTTTTGAACGAGCTTTTGAAGCGAAAACGCCCCGGATGCACGAGAATTTCGACAAAGGTATCCATAGCTATGTCCTGCGCCTCTTCAGCGGAGCGGACATAACCTTTGATGAAAAATATCAGTCTGTCTCGATAGGCGTCCATGAGTTCATCAAACGCACTTTGATCGCCTTCGATAAAACGGCGGTAGCTACTCTCACCGTTGTCCATCGGATCAATCCTTTCAGGGCGGCGTCCCGCCTTTCACTTATACTGTCGCGGGAAATGCCGGATTTTCTCACCCAATTTAGAAATTTTTTCAAAAAAAGCGCGGAGGTTCACAAAAAGCCTCCGCGCTCTGTTTATTCAATTGACTCCGGGCGCAATGAAGCCCTCGCCGAGGATTTCGCCCGCCTCGGTGATGATTATAAACGTATCGGTATCTATCTGCCTGATTATCTTCGTCAGCTGGGGCACCTCGTTTTTCTTCACGGCGCAGACGACCATGTTCTTCTCCTTGCCAGTATAGCCGCCCTTGACCGGCAGGATGCTGACTCCCCTGCCCATCTTTGAAGTTATCGCATCGGATATCTCCTGCGCGTGCTCAGTCACGGCGAGCAGCAGCTTGCCGCTGCCGGTGCCGTAGAGAATATAATCGAGCAGGCGGGAGTTGACGAAAATAACTATAACCGCGTACATAGCGGACTCGATGGAGCGGAAAACGACCGCGCCGAGGATAACTATTATCGCATCGGCAGCCATAATGACCTTGCCTATCTGAATGTGCGGGAACGCCTTGTGGACGAGACGGCCGACGATATCGGTGCCGCCCGTAGTCGCGCCGCGCATGAAAACTATTGCAAGCCCCGCGCCCGTGCAGACGCCGCAGAATATTGCCGCTAAAATCTTGTCGCCGGTATAGGTCGGTAAGAATTTGCTGAAAAGATCGAGCGTGGCGGAGAGAATCACCGTCACCCACATCGTCTTTGCAACGAACCGCCATCCGATGAAAATAAAGGCTAAGATCATCAGCGGAACATTGAGCAGAAAGTTCGCCGTGCCGAGCGGAATGAATTTGAAAAGATGGTTGACTATTATCGCAAGACCCGTCGTGCCGCTCTGCGCGATGCTGTTGGGCAGAGCAAACGCCACAACGCCTATCGAATAGAGCGAACAGCCGACTATCCAGCAGATATTGTCTATTACCGCCCCTGCCACTTTCTGTCCCGTTGTTTTCGGCGCGGTGGAAAACCTTTTTTCAAGCCGCCTTTTGCGCCGCTCGTATGGGGTCAGTGCCTCTTTCTTTCTGCTTTTCCTGTTCATCACTTCACCTCGTCAGCCTTTTCGGCATTGGAAATATGTTCAAACAGTTCTTCAATCCTCTTATCCTGCCCGCTGAGATAGAGCCAGCCGAACAGCGCTTCGAGACCAGTTGCGCTGTGATATTCGGCGGAGCTTGCGCTCTTGGGGACTCTGCCGGTATGTGCGTTTCTGCCGCGCCGATAGATATCGGCTTCGTGCTCAGTCAAAACAGGCGCTATGACCTGCGCAGCCCTTGCCTGAGCGGCGGCGCAGACCCGCTTCGCCGCGAGCGGATGCAGCTTGCCGACGGGGCGGTTCGCCTGCATGACGAGATTACCCCTGACGAGCAGATCAAACACCGTATCGCCTATAAAAGCGAGAGTCAGCGGACTGAGCAAATCTGGATCAGTATTTTTCAGTTCTTCGCTTATTCCTATCAAATGAGAAGCCTCCGTTACGGCATATAGTCGAACTCGAGATCGTAAATTTCAACGGTGTCGCCCTGCTGGATGCCCATGCTTTCGAGCTTGTCAAGTATGCCGCTCGAATGCAGCACGCGCTGGAAATACTGAAGCGACTCATAGTCGTCCATATCGGTACGCTGAAGTATCTTGAGCAGCCACGGAGCCTCGACGATAAATACGCCGTCCTCCTCGCGCACGGTGAAGCCCGTATCTTTCTGCCGCTCGAACATCTCGACGGGTATCTCCTGCGCCTCATAGCGTTTTATCGGCGGCAAAGTCTTGAGCCGTTTGGCGACTGCGTTTATGACTTCGGCAGTGCCCTCCTGAATCGGCGCGCACATGGTATAGAACTCATAGCCGCGGGAAGTGAAATACTCGCGCAGGTGCTCAATCTGAGCGTCGTCTGCCATGTCTATTTTATTCGCCGCAACGATCTGCGGAAGCTTTGAAAGCTCAGGGTCGAACTTTTCGAGCTCTGCGTTTATCTTCTCAAAATCCTCTATCGGGTCTCTGCCCTCGCTGCCCGCCGCGTCGATTATGTGCAGGAGCATGCGGCAGCGCTCGACATGACGCAAAAATTCGTGGCCGAGACCGACGCCGTCGCTCGCGCCCTCGATGAGTCCGGGGATATCCGCGACAACAAAAGACTCGCCCTCACCCATGGTGACAACGCCGAGGACGGGAGTTATGGTTGTGAAATGATAGTCCGCGATTATGGGCTTTGCCTCGCTGACGACTGAAATAAATGTTGACTTGCCGACATTCGGGAAACCGAGCAGACCGACATCGGCGAGAAGCTTCAGCTCGAGAATGACCTCCCACTCCTCACCGGGAGTGCCGCTCTTTGCAAAGCGCGGGGTTGGAAGCGTCAGCCTGCGCGACATTGCAGACGAACTCGGAATAAGCAAAGGCACACTGCATTATTATTTTAAAACGAAAGAAGATTTAATATGTTCATGCGCAGAGAATTGCGTTGCCGTCATCGGCGACGGGGTTTTTGAGCTTATGAACGGTGCAGCTCGCGGAGGAAGTGCGGAGAGCGTTTGCGAAAAATTTGTTTCCGCTTTTTTTGACGATGCCTCGCTTCCGAAGCTTCTGGTCGGGCTGCTTTGCTGCGAGTGCGGAAGGGCGGCGGAAATCTGCCGCTCCGCAATTGAAGAATGGCGCGTGATGTTTGAAGTTGCCGCACTTCGCCTTTCGCCGCGCAGCGGAGGGCAAACGGAGCTTTCACAAGCGGCAATTCCAATCATTCTCGGGTTTGCGGCAGCTCAGGCCGAGCCGCAAGCGGCGCAAAAAGCAGCAACGGAGGCCTTGGCGGCTTTGATTTTGAAAAAATGATTAAGCAATAAAAAAAGTATACGTCAGAGGATGCGGGGCGGAAGAAGCCTTTGCATCCGTTTTTTTGCGAAAACATGCATAAAACGGATTATTTGAAGCGTGGGCAGAGCCGCCGCAAAAATAATAAACCCGCAGCGGGTCAAGTCGTGCTGCGGGTTTATTGAAGGAGACAGAAGCCTTTGAAGATTTGCAACAGCAGAGTTCCGAAAGGGAGAAAATAAGAACTTGGACTGAAAACTTCAAGGCCATGAAAAAGCAGTCGTGCAGGAACAATCAGCCTCTTGTTCGGCGTTTGCCGCAGAGAACCGTTCCCGCACCGCAAACGATTGAAGCGATGCCGTATGCGATGATTGCACCTGTTCCTGTTGACGGAACGGACGGGGAGGGAACATCTGTCGGAGCAGCGGGTTCGATTGTCGGATCTTCGGGAACATCGGTCGGATCTTCGGGAACATCCGTGGGATTTTCGGGAACATCGGTCGGGTCTTCGGGAACATCCGTGGGATTTTCGGGAACATCGGTCGGGTTCTCGGGAACATCTGTGGGATTTTCGGGTGTATCTTCGGGGTATTCCCAGCTTACGCCGTCGAAATACGAACACCATTCGTTAAGATTGGCTTCATCGGCAAAGATATTCACAAGGTGATTCGGCCATTGTTCGTAGGGAGCGTAATCCTGATTGATATAAATCTGAAGATCGCTGAAGGGGTAGCCCGTTGTGTCCGTTGTGTCTATGCTGCTTGTGAAAACATAGCAGCCGTTTTCGGTCGGCATGTCGGTGAAATAATGTGGTTCATAAAAGTCGTAGGCGATTTGAACAAAACTGCGTGCGGGGTCCGCGGCGGCGGGCAGGGAGAAGCGGATCGCTGTTGATGTGTACCTCATCCGCCACAGTGGTCTCACCGTCCCGCAAGGGGCGTGCCAGAATGACCATACGCGCATCCTCCATCTGGTAGGTGCAGGTGCTTAAGGTCAGCAGACGCTCGGTGGGGTAGGCATAGTCACCGGTGGTATAAAACGCGCGCTTGGCCACCTCGTCCAAAAATGTCTGCTCGGTGGCATCATCCAGATTGATATACTGGTTGAAGTAGAACACATCACCGTCACTCTCGCGCGAGGTTACGGCGTAAACCGCTACGATTTTGTAAATCTCACTTTTATATAAGGTATCCAACTGCAGGTAAGGGTGTGCTGTGTAGTAATCAGCATCGCGGTACTTTTGCAGATTGGAGAAGCGGTCGGTATTATTTACACCCATGTTATGCCCGTAGATGATAAGGTGGCGTCCGTTTTGCAGGTCGCACTCAAAATCTGCAAAGGGCATGCCGCGCTTATCATCGGCGCGGTCCAGGTCGTGGTATAAGTAAAAGTAATTGTCGGTGGTTTGCAGAATGGGCAGGTCAATGTCCACGCCGGGGATCTCGATCCAGCCTGCGAACTCCGGGTTGCGGGCAATGAGATCGGCGTATTTGGCCCGCTGGGCGGCTTCCTCGGCGGCCGGGTCAGCGGTCGCTTCGGGTTCGTCCGTGTGGGGTGCGGCGTTCTGCGTTTCCTGGGGTTTGATGGCTTCCATCTCTTTTTTCTCTTTATACGAGGGGAGCCAGAAGATCAG
>ENA-ORPK01002446-ORPK01002446.1-human-gut-metagenome-genome-assembly--contig:-NODE-2446-length-12741-cov-3.661122_pt1 | contig 12741 bp, 10 predicted proteins | sample MGYA00242139_ERZ509068 | MGnify/ENA primary metagenome ERZ509068 (study PRJEB26280, sample SAMEA2338687) | human gut metagenome | biome: human gut; feature: human-associated habitat; material: faeces... | reverse complement strand
CGTTCTTTGATTTCCGCAGCAGCTTTGAAAAATCAAAGCCGCCGTTTCTTTTTATTTTGAATATAAAGTATGTTGGTGAATATCTTATGAGATTGCTACAAATTAATTGCTGGTATGATCAAGGCAGTACAGGGAAGCTTGTGCAAGCAATTCAGAAATTTGCAATACAGCAAGGTCATGAGTCTTATGTTCTTTATGGGTTGGGAGAAAAAATAGACGATGGCCACGCATTTCGTGTTACACCTTGGATTATTCGCAAAGCACAGTCTTTTTGGTCTCGTATTACTGGATACCCTTATGGTGGGTGTATCTGGGGAACTTATCAGGCAATAAAATATATGAAAAAAATTAAACCAGATATCGTTCATATACAATGTATGAATGGTTATATGGTAAATATCTATAAAATTTTGGATTACTTAAAAAAAGAAGATATTCCCACTGTTATTACCAATCATGCTGAATTTATGTATACTGGTGGTTGTACGCATGCGTTACGATGTGACCGATGGTTAAGTGGATGCGGGCATTGCGATAAAATCGGAAAGGAGCATCCAATTTCCTATTTTTTTGATAGAACAGCAGAAGAATGGAGAATGTTGCAGCAATCTTATAATGGATTTCAGCATATTTGCATATGTAACGTTTCAGGATGGCTGACAAAAAGAGCACAAAAATCTCCATTTTATAAGAAATTTCCTATAAAAACAGTGCTTAATGGGGTGAATACAGAAAATTTTACTTTTCATTCAAAAAATAAAGAGAAAATAAGAGGACAGTTTCATATACCGGATAAACCAACTGTCATTCATGTAACTGCAGGATTTGATAATCCCATAAAGGGGGGAAAACATGTTACTGAGATGGCAAAACGTTTCCCAGAGTTTAATTTTTTAATTGTTGGGGATGCTCAGCAGAAATCTGGATATCCAAGGAATATGATATTTACAGGTCCTGTTCGGAACCAGTATTTACTGGGAGAGATGTATTCTTTGGCTGATATATGTTTGCTGACAAGTGTAAAAGAAACATTTAGTATGGTTACAGTAGAAAGTCTTTGCTGTGGGACTCCTGTGATAGGGTTTGAGGCTGGTGGTCCTGAAGATATCGCGCTTCCTGCATACAGTGTTTTTGTGGAGCAGGGGAATGATGAAAAACTAGCCAGTGCTTTGAATCAGGCGATGGATAAAAATTATGATAAGAAAAAAATTTCACAAGAAGCTGTTCAGCTCTACAGTGATAATACAATGTGCGAAAATTATTTCTATATCTATGAAAATTTATTACAGAAAATTAAAAATAAAAAAGTATGTCATGTTTGTTTTTAGTTAGGAGGCAATTATGTCTGGATTTGGTGGAGCAACTTTAATGATTACAGGAGGGACTGGTTCTTTTGGATCTACTGTACTTAAACATTTTCTAGAATCTGACTTAAAACAGATACGTATTTTTTCCCGTGATGAAAAAAAACAGGATGATATGAGACATTTACTGCAGGAGAAGTATCCGGAAAGTGCAAGAAAAGTGAAGTTCTATATTGGGGATGTCAGAAACCCAGACTCTGTACGTGATGCCATGCCAGGAGTAGATTATATTTTCCATGCAGCTGCTTTAAAACAGGTGCCTTCTTGTGAATTTTTTCCTATGGAAGCAGTTAGAACAAATATCATTGGTACCGATAATGTTCTTCACGCTGCAATCGATGCAGGAGTAAAACGTGTAGTTTGTCTTTCTACGGATAAAGCAGCTTATCCCATTAATGCCATGGGAATCTCTAAAGCTATGATGGAACATGTTATTTATGCTAATGCCAGAGTAGCTGCAGAAAGAGGAGGGACCATGATTTGTTGTACTAGGTATGGTAATGTGATGTGTAGCAGAGGAAGTGTAATTCCACTCTTTATTGAACAGATAAAAAATGGAACTCCAATAACAATAACCAATCCGGATATGACACGATTTTTAATGAATCTTGATGAAGCTGTAGAACTGGTTATGTTTGCTTTTCAACATGCTAATCCTGGGGATCTCTTTATTCAAAAAGCGGATGCTTCTACTATTGGAGATCTTGCCAAGGCAGTACAACATCTCTTTGGAGATACCGGAACTAGAATCATTGGTACCCGTCATGGGGAAAAATTGTATGAAACCCTGATGACCCGGGAAGAAAGACTGCGGTCGGAAGATATGGGCAATTATTTCCGGGTTGCTGCGGACAGCCGGGATTTGAATTATGATCAGTTCGTAGTAAAAGGCGAAGTACAAACCATGGCGGATGAAGCCTATACCAGCCATAATACAAAGCGCCTGGATGTGGAAGGTACGGTTAAGAAACTGCTGACTACGGATTATGTCCAGGAAGAACTGCAGAACCGGGAACATAAAGTAAACCTGTAAGGAAGAAGGATGGATCATGAAGGAGAAACTGCTGATGGTAGGAGCCGGGGGCTTGGGCCGGGTCGTATCGGAACATATCTGCGACATTTATGACTGTGCTTTTCTGGATGATGGAAAGCCTTCCGGGACTGTAGTATGTGGGGTTCCGGTCATTGGTGCCGTCAAAGATCTGGGAAAATATTATCCGGAATATCAGAAACTCCTCGTTACCATCGGCAACAATCCTTTACGGGAAAAGATTTACCAGAAAGCTGCCAAGCTTGGCTATACTTTTCCCAATGTAATCCTTCCTTCTGTGTATGTAAGCCCTTATGCTCAAATCGGCCAGGGCTGTATTTTCCTCAACAATGCAGTAATCCAGAATGGGACGAAAGTGGGGGATGGAGTCATCCTCAATCCTGGTGTGGAAATCCATCATGACAGCACCGTCAAAGATTATGCACTGATTTATACCAACACGGTAGTCCGTTCTCTGGCAGTGGTAGGTAAACGGGCTCATATTGGAAGTACCCTTACCATCAGCAATGAAGTAAAAGTACCGGACGACGCAGTTGTAGATAACGGACATACGCTTTTATAAGAAACCAAGGACGAAGGGATAGAAAATCATGAACATTCTGGTTACAGGGTCTGCTGGATTTGTGGGAAAGAATCTGGTGGAAAATCTGAAAAACATCAGGGATGGAAAGAACCGGACACATCCGAACTTAAAAATCGATGCAATTTATGAATTCGACCGTTCCAGTACTCTGGATGAATTGGATGCCTATTGTCAGCAATGTGATTTTGTATTCAATCTGGCAGGAGTAAACCGTCCTAAAAATAAAGATGAATTCCAAAAGGGAAATTTTGACTTTGCTTCCTTGCTTTTGGATACTTTGAAAAAACACCACAATTCCTGTCCGGTGATGCTTTCCAGCTCTATCCAGGCCACTCTTCAAGGACGATTCGGCACCAGTGAATATGGATTGAGCAAAAAAGCCGGAGAAGAATTGTTCTTTTCTTATGCAAAAGAAACCGGTGCCACTGTATACGTGTACCGTTTCCCTAATCTGGCAGGCAAATGGATCAGACCCAATTACAACAGTGCCGTAGGCACTTTTTGTTATAATATTGCTCATGATTTGCCCATTCGGGTGGATAATCCCCAAACGGAACTGGAACTGCTGTTTATTGATGATCTTTTGAAAGAAATGGCGGATGCCCTGGAAGGAAAAGCCCATCAATGCGATTATCCGGAAAAAGGGGCTATCTTAGAAGGGAAAAAATATGACGGTATGACGCCGTATTTCAATCCTGCAGGAAAGTACTGCGGAGTGCCGGTAACCCACCGGGCTACGCTGGGACAGATCGTTTCCCTCCTCCATACTTTTCATGATCAGCCTCAAACACTGCTGATGCCGGCTATTCCGGAAGGTTCATTTGAAAAAAAGCTGTATTCCATGTATCTTTCCTATCTGCCCAAAGACAAAGTGGCCGTCCCCTTGCAAATGCATTGTGATGCCCGGGGCAGTTTTACGGAACTTTTGAAGACGGTGGATCATGGTCAAATCTCCGTGAATATCAGTAAACCAGGAATTACCAAGGGAGAGCACTGGCACAATTCCAAATGGGAAATCTTTATGGTGGTATCCGGCCATGGACTGATCCAGGAACGGAAAATTGGGACAGAAGAAATCCTGGAATATGAAGTGGATGGAGACCATCTCCAGGCAGTTTATATGCTGCCTGGCTATACCCACAACATCATCAATCTGTCAGAAACGGAAAATCTGGTAACCGTTATGTGGGCCAATGAAATTTTTGATCCGGAACATCCGGATACATTTTCAGAGAAAGTTATAAAATAGGGGGCAAGGGAGAATATGTTTGAAGATATCCACTGGCAGGAAAACGGGAAACTGAAGCTGCTGATTATCGTGGGCACTCGTCCGGAGATTATCCGTCTGTCTGCAGTGATCAAAAAATGCCGGACCTATTTTGATACCATTCTGGCCCATACTGGACAAAATTATGATTACAATCTTAATGGGGTGTTTTTCCATGATTTGGGCCTGGCTGATCCGGAAGTCTATCTAGATGCTGTGGGCAACGACCTGGGAGAAACCATGGGGAATATCATTGCCCGTTCCTATGAACTGATGGTGGCTATCCAGCCCGATGCAGTGCTGGTGCTTGGCGATACCAACAGCTGCCTGTCTGTTATTGGGGCTAAACGTCTCCATATTCCGATTTTCCATATGGAAGCGGGAAACCGCTGCAAGGATGAGTGTTTGCCGGAAGAGACCAACCGGCGAATTGTGGATATCATCTCTGATGTGAACATGGCCTATTCCGAACACGCCCGGAGATACCTGGCTGAATGTGGTCTGCCCAAAGAACGGACCTATGTGACCGGATCTCCTATGGCCGAAGTTCTCCATGCCAATTTGGCACAGATTGAAGCCAGCGATATTCATCAACGGCTCCATTTGACAAAAGGAAAATACATCTTGCTCTCTGCCCATCGGGAAGAAAATATCGATACGGAAAAGAATTTTACTTCGCTGTTTACGGCTATCAATAAAATGGCAGAAACGTACAATATGCCCGTACTGTACTCCTGCCATCCCAGAAGCCGGAAAAGGCTGGAGCAATCCCATTTCCAACTGGATTCCCGTGTCATCCAGCATGAACCTCTGGGATTCCACGATTACAACTGCCTGCAGATGAATGCTTTTGCTGTGGTGTCTGATTCTGGAACCCTTCCGGAAGAAAGCAGCTTCTTTACCTCTGTAGGCCATCCCTTCCCGGCTATCTGCATCCGGACATCCACTGAACGTCCGGAAGCCATGGAAAAAGGCTGCTTCATCCTGGCAGGCATTGAGGAAAAATCCCTGCTCCAGGCGGTAAAGACGGCTGTAGAAATGAACCAAAACGGGGATTATGGTAAACCAGTCCCGGATTACCTGGATGAAAATGTATCCACGAAAGTGGTCAAGATTATACAGAGTTATACAGGTATTGTTAATCGGATGGTGTGGAGAAAGTAAAGCAATAATCTATTGAAAAGGGAATGACAAAGTGCGCATCGCGAAATTAACACTTGATGGATATAATAATTACGGAAATGTATTGCAAAATTATGCTCTCCAGAAAGTCTTAGAGAGTTATGCAAATACTGTCGACACATTGTGGCATGGTAATGATAACTTTATGCCTAAGACTTGGGGAAGATGGTCCTGGAAGGAATTTATTAAATATATAATTGATTATCAGAGATTTCGTACTAAAATGAAAAACGGCTTTTTTGGATATGAAATGGTTCGTCAGGCTAAAATAAAAGCATGGGCAGATCATTATATCCATATTCGAAAAGACTGTGTTGATTTAAAGAATGTCAATTCACAATATGACTTTTTTGTTGTTGGCAGCGATCAGGTCTGGAATCCCAAAGCTGTTGGGCTGAGAGAACATTTTTTATCTTTTGCATCCTATGATAAACGGATTGCCTATGCTGCCAGTATTGCTTCCCCAATTATTCCGAAAGAACAAATCTCCTTTTATAAAGAGGGATTAGAGGGTATGAAATGGATTTCTATGAGAGAGCAAGAAGGCGCTGATACGATAAAAAAATTAATAGGAAGAGAAGTTCCTGTACTTGTAGATCCAACGATGCTATTGGAAGCAGATGAATGGAGTAAAGTTAGCCGCTGTCCTTCTTGGTATCATGGTAGAAAATATATTCTTACGTATTTTTTGGGCAAAAAGCCTCAGAGTACGATTCAGAAGATTTCACAAGAAAGCGGTATCCCAATTATCAATATGTTAGACGAAAAAATTTATGAACATTATATAACAGGTGTAGATGAATTTCTTTGGGCCATTAAACATGCTAGCTTAGTTTATACCGATTCTTTCCATGGTACTGTTTTTTCGATTTTATTTAAGCGTCCCTTTGTAGTTTGTGACAGAATGGGAAACAACGCTGAAAATAAAATGTCATCACGTATTGATACTTTGTTACAGTATTTTGGGCTCGAAAATAGACGTGGAACGCAAATCAATGGCTATCAGATTGAAAATCCTTTTAAAATTGTCTATGGTGATACGGAAACTATATTTCAACGGGAGCGATTCCGTGCTGATGAATATTTAAGAAAGGCTTTAGGGTTGGTATGAATCAAAGACGCTGGGGAGCAGTTTTATCTTATGTAAATATTATAACGTCCGTTCTGGTTGGCCTTGTATATACTCCTGTGATGCTCCGCCTCCTGGGACAAGCTGAATATGGACTTTATTCCTTGATGGGCTCTCTAGTGGGATATTTAAGTGTGCTGGATATGGGGCTGGGAAATACCATTGTACGGTACACGGCTAAGAATCGTGCAGATGGCACGGCCCAGGAAGAAGCACAGCTGAATGGATTGTTCCTGTTCCTTTATACGGTTATCGGATGCATTGCTCTAATTGTAGGAATGGGGCTTTATGCCAATATAGAAAATCTTTTTGGGGCAACCCTCGGGGCTGGCGAAATGCATCGGGCAAGAATTATGATGTTACTGTTGATTGGAAATGTTACAGTTTCTTTTCCCCTCAGTATTTTTTCTTCGATTATGCAGGCCTATGAAAGATTCATTTTTTTGCGGGTAACCAATATACTTCGGGTCTTGTTGAATCCTTTGCTGGTACTGCCATTTTTGTACCAGGGGTATGGGTCGGTCATGATGGTGGTCGTTTCCACGGTGTTGAATCTAGCCTGTTTGCTTGCCAATGTTTACTATTGTTTCCGGTATCTACATGTGCGATTCTACCGGGGCCATTTTGAAAAGTCGTTTCTCCTGGAAATTGCCGGATATTCTTTCTTTATTTTCCTCAATGCCATTATGGATAAGGTGTACTGGGGAACAGGACAGTTTGTTTTAGGAATTGTTTCTGGAACCATGGAAGTGGCTGTTTATGCCATTGCCATGCAGTTTATGATGATGTATATGAACTTTTCTAATGCCATCAGCGGTGTATTCTTACCTAAGGTGACCATGATGGTGGCCAATCATGTGGATGTATCTGAACTGACCAGCCTGATGATCCGGATTGGGAGACTTCAATATTTGGTGGTAGGATATATTTTCGCTATGTTCATTTTGGTGGGAAAAGAATTTATCCAATTGTGGGCGGGAAGTTCCTATTTAGAAGCTTATCCTGTTGTCATTTTACTCATGGGAGCTATGCTGATTCCGTTGGTCCAGAATATTGGCATATCCATTTTGCAGGCTATGAACTTGAATCGCTACCGCATGACGGCATACTCTATTTGTGCAGGGCTTGCATTGGCTGTAAGCTTTCCTCTTGCTCGGTGTTTTGGAGGAATGGGGTGTGCAGTGGCTACAGCGGCATCACTGTTCATCAGTACGGGCTTCATTATGAACCGCTACTATGCAAAGCGTATCCATCTGGATATTTTCGCATTTTGGAAAAATATCTTTTCTTTGACCAAAGGAATCATTTTGCTGCTGTTGGTGGGATTTGCTGTGAAAATGAGTATTCCGATGATGCTTTCCTGGAAGAATTTCTTCCTGTTTGTAGGAATTGATACTGTCCTGTATGGGGGAATCATGTATTTCCTGTGCATGAATGGATCAGAAAAAGAACTGTGCCTTCAGGCAGTGCGGAAGTTGAAAAGGTGAATCCAATGATTAAGATTGTGAAGATGATAGAGCACAACAAAGCCAATTGTGCGGGCTGTTATGCCTGTTATTCAGTTTGCCCTAAAAAAGCCATTACCATGCAGGAAGATGAAGAAGGCTTTCGGTATCCTGTGGTGAATGATGAATTGTGCATCCAATGTGAAGCCTGTGGAAAAGTATGTCCGGTGATGCATCCGGTTCCTGTAAAAGACAATGCAATTCCCCAAACGTACGCTGCCATTAACGAAGATTGGGAAGTCCGCAGGGAAAGTTCTTCCGGTGGTGTATTTCATTTATTGGCTGAAAAAATTCTGGAAGCCGGTGGTACTGTATTTGGTGCTGGATTTGACGAAAACTGGGAAGTGTGCCACCAGGAAGTATACAGCAAGGAACAGCTGCCTAAGCTGCAAGTATCTAAATATGTGCAGAGCCGGATTGAAGATACCTTTATGCAGGTACGGAAAGAGCTGCAGCAGGGAAAGAAGGTCCTTTTTTCCGGAACACCCTGTCAATGCGCCGGATTGCAAAGTTATCTCCAGCGGCCTTATGACAATTTATTTACGGTTGATTTTATCTGTCACGGTGTTCCATCACCGGGAGTGTGGCGGAAGTATTTAGCGTATCGGAGACAGGGGAATGAAATTGGAACGATTTCATTCCGTAACAAAAACCTTTCCTGGGAAAGGTTTTTGTTACTATTCTTTTTCAAGAATAGCAACAAATACCTGGGCGAAGACCAGTATCATGATTTATACATGAGAGGCTTTTTACAAGATTTATATTTGCGTCCGTCCTGTTCCGTATGCAAGTTCAGAAAACAAAATCGTCCGGTTGATATCACCCTGGCTGATTATTGGGGCGTGCAGGAAGCAGAACCGGAAATGTACGATGGAAAAGGAACTTCCCTGGTATTCATCCAAAGCGAAAAAGGGAAAAAGTTGTTTGATCAGATCCAGGCAAAAAAGAAGGTAAGCGACTTTGAACGGGCTGTATCTTATAATTCTTCTATGCTGAAACAGTTCCCACCATCACCCCAAAGAGCAGCGTTCTTTAAAGAATTTCAAGAGAATAAAATTCCAATTGACGCCTTGCTGTGGAAATACGTAAAACCCGGAAGAAAAGAACGGGTGCGGGATATGCTGAAACATGTTCCTGGGCTTACGTGGGGAGTGAGGATGGTTAGGAAAAGCTTTACAAAAAAATAAACAGGGAAATCATGGGTGATTTAGAGAAATTTAAAGCCGAAAGTCACAGCATCATTGCCAACCGGTATGATCATTGCCTGGATGATGTGAAGGAGAAGGTTTATACCAGGGATTTGTTTGGGAGAGATTGAGAAAAGGGAATGCCACCGCTGTGATGAGCGGTGGCAGTTTTCTTTAATGACATAAATACTAACAATATACTGGATTGTCCACAGAAGGACGTTTTCTCGTGATATAATAAATAAAGATATTTGAATATACTGAAATAAGTCCAGAATACACATATGATTGTGAAGGAAAGCTAAGTTACGTAAATATAAATAGAATTATAGATCAAAAATTCGTCTAGAAATATAGATTTTTAATTTTAAAGGAGGGAGTACTCATGACTATATCCTTACGACAGGGCAAAGCAAAGAGTATTTTAGAGAGCTCTAGATCTTGTGTTTTGACGGCTGTAGAAACATATAATCGACCTAACAATCTTTATAGAAGCGAAAACTATATTGTACTTATGATTATTGGTTGGACAAAATTACTCCATGCATATTTTCAAGCAAAAATTGGAAATAAATATTTTTATAAGGAAAAGAATGGGAGATATAAGAAAATTGATGGAGAAAAAAGAGCATGGGATTTAAAAGAATGTATAAAACAATTTAATAAACAAGAACCAGACTTGAAGTTAAATGAAGCGGTCACGAAAAATTTATACTTTTTTCTAGGAATCAGAAATAAAATTGAACATTCATTTTGGTGCGGTTCTGATTTTGATATGTATATATTTGGGGAATGTCAGGCACTTTTATTTAACTATTAAAAAATTTTAGTTGAACTTTTTGGAGATAATTATGCGATAGAGGGGTGTTTAGCTTTTGCATTACAGTTTTCACATAGAAAATCTGAAAATCAGATTGCGGCTCAGAAAATGCTATTATCCAAAGAATTGCAGAATTTAAAGAAGTATATAGATACATATAAAATGGATTTAAAGCAGGAAGTTTATGATAGTCAGGAGTATAGCATTAAATTTTTACTAATCCCCAAAGTAAGCAATACAAAAAGAAGTGATATGGCTGTAGAATTTGTCGATTGGAATTCATTAGATCCAAAAGATAGGGAAAGCTATCAAAAGATTACAGCGATTGTAAAGGATAAAATTGTATACAAAAATGCGTCAAACGTTGATTTATTAAAGCCTTCAGATGTGATAGAAAAAGTAAAACAGAGAACTGGTGAATCACTTAATATAGCTAATCACACTTGCTTATGGAAATCTTTTGGAGTCAGACCGGAAACAAATTCTCAGGATAAATTTGATACTATTGATAAATATTGTTTGTATGATGAACCACACAATGATTATTTATATACAGGTGAGTGGGTTAATTTTATTGTGAATCTTATAGAGAAATATAAATTTAATAAAGATAATATAAAAGAACGCTGCGAGACCAAACTTGACTTGAAGGAATATGAATATAATGGAGGTTGCTAGATGGAGTGGAAAATAAATCCAAATGATACAGAACCAGGAATATATGTATCGGAAATTGAATTTAATGATGGAAGTAAAGTAGAAGATATTGGCACGGATGACATTATTGTTTTTGTGGGGGCCAATAATGTAGGAAAAAGTCAGACATTAAAAGATATTTATTATGGTCTAGGGGATGAAAATGTTTCTATTTTAAAGAATCTGCATGCTCTGGTTAAAGGGTGTCCACAGGATGTTATTAATCTTGTTAAAGACAAGGGAACATGTTTTCAACAGACAAATAATAACATATTCTATATACTCGGTAAGGGATTTTCTATAACAAATATACCTTATTATATGGAGGGTGGCTGTAGGCAGCATGAGGTATTAAGGGATTTGTTCGTTTGTAATATCGATACAGAAAAGCGCCTTTCAGTTTGCCGACCAGCAGATTTGATTAGACGTGATGCTATTAGAGCACATCCAATTCATTATCTTGCTTTTGAACCCTCTATTAGAAAAAAATTCTCTGAATACTTTAAGAGGGCATTTCATAAATCTATCGAACCTAATGTGCTGTTTGGAAGCCAGATTCCTCTTATGGTGACAGATGGCAAGATTCATTTGGCTGCCGAGGATTATAATGATGAAACGGAAAGAGTAGAAGCGTACGGAGTTGAACTGAATAAATATCCCCAAGCTCATGAACAAGGTGATGGAATCAAAGGATTCATTGGTATTTTACTGTATCTGATTTTAGATTTTTATAGGGTCTATCTGATTGATGAACCTGAAGCTTTTCTTCATCCACCACAAGCCAGAATCATGGGACAGTTGATAGGAGAACTAAGTGCGGGGAAAAAACAGATTTTCATTTCCACACATAGTGAACAGCTGATCCAAGGGCTTTTAGACACAGCATCTGAAAGGGTTAAAATTGTAAGGATAACAAGAAATCAGAATATAAATCATGCATCAGTTTTAAATGCAGAAGATATAGAACGGGTATGGCGTGATCCAATCTTGAGATATTCCAATATTCTGGAAGGACTCTTTTACAAAAACGTGATTCTTTGTGAAAGCGATTCTGATTGTCGGTTTTATTCTATTATGAATGACCATTTGCAAAAAGAACAGGGGAGATATGCTGATACATTCTTTACTTATTCCGGTGGCAAACAGAGGATTCCTGTGATTTTAAATGCGTTATCATCTTTAGGTGTAGAGACAAAGGTTATTACGGATTTTGATGTGCTTAATAATAAAATTATATTTGAAAAAATATGTAAGGCTTGTCATATTGATTGGGATTCGATTCAAAAGGATTACCAAGTCTTTTATGATGCCGTTAACAGAAAGTCTAAGTTAAGCATGAAACCGAAAAAAGAAATTCTTACCGAAATTGAACAGATAACAAAAAAGGGGGAAGGAAACGATTACTATACGGAAAATGATGTACGGAAGATTAAAGAAATGTTAAAGGGGAAATCTTATTGGAGTATATTAAAAGAGTCTGGTGAAAATGCGATTCCTGCGGGTGAGCCGAGTCAAGCTTTTAACAAGATTAATCAAGTCGCCAGAGAACATAATTTATTTATCGTACCGGTAGGTGAACTGGAATGCTTTGTTAAAGAAATCAGTTCGCATGGGCCGAATTGGGTGAATGATGTTTTGGAGAAATATCGCAACTTAAATGATTCTGTTTATGATAAGGTAAGGGCATTCTTAGGTCTGTTGAATTTATAATTAGAGAGGGAATCCTATGTGGAAAGAGTATTTGCTGATTATTGGGCTTTTTTCTTTTATTATGTAAGCGCTTAAAAATTCGGTGTATGGAATCACCACCTTCAGTTTGAGATAATATGGATGTTAAAAATATCGCACGAAAAAAACGAATTTCTCTACGGTGTGCAACGTGTCGTTTTTTTCGAGCCATTCGTGTCACTCATCTCTGGAGGTGGTTTTGTTTTGGGTGAAATTCAACGCATAAAAC